>TARA_R110002111_G_scaffold262175_1_pt1 | contig 38847 bp, 29 predicted proteins | sample TARA_R110002111 | Tara Oceans TARA_R110002111 (sample SAMEA4397363) | marine metagenome | biome: Polar Biome; feature: [ZZZ] marine water layer (ENVO:01000295); material: water (ENVO:00002006), including particulate matter (ENVO:01000060) such as... | depth 199 m
GTGGTGTGGGAGGGGCGGAGCCTAACGGCTCCCCCCTATCCCGATTGTCTTTAAAAAGCTTGGTTAGTGCTTTTTTACGGCCCTGCCCAGTGCAATTTTGTTTTCCTCTTTGTATTTTATATGCAGAATTAATATTTCAAATACAATATATTTTCTTTGAGTTTCCAAAATCGACGTGCGAATCTCTAAACAACAAAGGCGTGCAGAGAGAGGCATAGAGATGACGGATTTACCCCAGTGCAACACGATTCTGCTTGAGCGGGTCGGGGCGCGATTGAACATGACTTTAAACCGTCCCGAGCGGCGCAATGCCATTAATAATGCGATGGGAATCGAGTTCAATTCCGTAGTCGAGTGGCTGCACAACAACTCCGAAATCCGGCTCGTGGTATTGCGCGGTGCGGGGGGGCATTTCTGTGCGGGCGGCGATATCAAAGAGCGTCGCAGTCTTGCCGAAACCGATGCCGGCAGCGATGAAGACCCGATCATGGCCCGCAATATGCGCGCTGGATTGGGTTTTCTGCGATTTGCTAACTTACCCCAGACCATCATTGCCATGGTGGAAGGTTCTGCTTTTGGCGGTGGTATGGGGTACGCCTGTCTCGCCGACCTCACCATTGTTACGCGCAGCGCGCGTATGGGCATGCCGGAAACGGCGCTCGGTGTAGCGCCGGCCCAGATCGCCCCCCACGTGGTCAAGCGTGTCGGCCTTACCCGGGCCTTGCAGTTAGCGCTCACTGGTGAGCGCTTCGATGGCGAGAAAGCGGTGGAGTACGGCATTGCACAATACCTGAGCGACGACGATCAGGTAGAGGAAACACTGGAATCCGTGGTGGCCCAAGTGCTCAAAGGTGCTCCCCGGGCCAGTGCCGTAACCAAAGAAATCATGCGCAAAGTCGGAACCCTGTCGGAAGAGGAAATGGTGCGGTTTTCCGCCGAGCGCTTCGCCGAGCTGAACCGGGGTGACGAAGGACGAGAAGGGCAGGCAGCCTTCGCTGAGAAGCGCTTACCCAGCTGGCAGGTAACCAATCATGACTGATCAGAATAAAAACAAGTCAGAACGACGGATTCGTATCGGCGGTGGCTCCGGTTTTTGGGGAGACTCTCAGGAGGCGCCCCGGCAGTTGGTGATGCACGGCGATGTCGACTATCTGGTGTTCGATTATCTGGCCGAAGTCACCATGTCTATTCTGGTGCGCGCCAAACAGAAATCGCCCGATGCGGGTTATGCCCGCGATTTTGTCGATCTGGTGATGAAACCGCTGATTCATGAGATCAAGGCTCGCAAGATCCGGGTAGTGGTCAATGCGGGCGGGGTCAACGTAGCCGCCTGCGCCGCCGCTCTCGCCAAAGTGGCGGAAGAGGCCGGGGTCACGCTCAATATCGGCACCGTCGATGGCGATAATCTGATCGGCCAGGTCGATGAGTTGGGTGAAGGCAACATCAAAGAAATGTTCACCGGCGCGCCGCTGCCAGACAAGCTGATCAGTGCCAGCGCCTATCTGGGTGCGTTCCCTATCGCCGCTGCCCTGGATGCCGGTGCTGAGGTCGTCATCACCGGACGTTGCGTTGACAGCGCCGTTACCCTCGGGCCACTGATCCATGAGTTCGGCTGGACCGAAGAAGATTACGACAAGCTGGCTTGTGGCACTCTCGCCGGGCATATCCTGGAATGTGGAGCGCAGGCCACCGGTGGTAATTTCACCGATTGGCAGGACGTGGCTGATGGCTGGGACGACATGGGCTACCCGATTGCCGAGTGTCAGGCTGATGGCCGTTTCATCATCACCAAGCCGGAGAATACCGGTGGGCTGGTGTCCCGGTTGACGGTCGGGGAGCAGATTCTTTATGAAATCGGTGACCCCAAAGCGTATGTAATGCCCGATGTGGTCTGTGATTTTTCTCAGGTGACGCTCACCGAAGCCGGAACGGATCGGTTAGAGGTGGCTAACGCCAAAGGGCTGCCTCCAACTGCCAGCTATAAGGTTTCCTCAACCTGGGCGGATGGCTACCGGGCGACGGTCTCGACCGTTATTACCGGGTTTGATGCTGTCGCTAAAGGTCGTGCCTTTGCAGAGGCGCTGTTGCGCCGAACCACACGACTGTTCAGCGAGCGTGGTTTTGACGATTACCGCGATACCGCCATTCATCTGATTGGTGCCGAAACACTGTGGGGCAACCAGGCCACTGAACTCGCGGCCCAGACCCGCGAACTGACCGTGCGTATCGATGTGCACCATGACAGCCGCGACGCTCTGGAATTGTTCTCAAAAGAAACCTCAGGCGCAGCATTGGCCATGACAACCGGTCGCTGCAGTGCGGGGGCTGCGGGAAGGCCGAAAGTAACGCCGGTAATAGCCCAGTTCTCTTTTCTGGTGGACAAAGAGCAGGTTCATCCGTCGGTAACCGTGAACGGCCAGAATATTGAACTGCCAGCGGCGCACATACCCGCAAATACCGCGACCGCCGCGACGGTTGGTACCAAAACGATGCACTCCGGGGGCGATGTGTCGACTTCAGATCTTGTGGAAGTGCCCTTAATTGCTCTGGCCGTTGCCCGCAGTGGTGACAAGGGTGACAACGCCAACGTTGGCGTACTGGCGCGTAATGAAGAAGTGGTGCCCTGGATTCTCCGTTCGGTAACCGCAGAGCGAGTACGTCAATGGTTCGCCCATACCGTTGAAGGCGATGTGACGCGTTATGAGCTGCCGGGATTTCAAGCGTTGAATTTTGTACTGACCCGGTGTCTGGGTGGCGGCGGCACTTCTTCGCTGCATCTCGACAACCTGGCAAAAACCTATGCACAGCAGTTGCTGGCAATGCCGGTCTCTGTACCCGCAGCACTTGCCAGCAGTCTGTACCCAACCAGCGTACGTGCGGAGTCTGATAATGAGCTTTAATACCGTTCTTATCGCCAACCGGGGCGAAATTGCCATAAGAATAGCCCGCACTGTTAAGGAAATGGGGCTGCGTTCGGTGTCTGTGTTTACCGAAGCTGATCGTAGCGCACCCCATGTACTGGCAACGGATACCTCTGTGTATCTGCCAGAAGTAGAAGGTCGCGGAGAACCCTATCTCGATGGCGCGCGTCTGATTGAAACCGCTATTGCGGCAGGCGCTCAGGCCATCCACCCCGGTTACGGTTTTTTGGCAGAAAATGCCGGTTTTGCCCAGTCTTGTGCCGATGCGGGTTTGGTTTTCGTTGGCCCCAGCTCTGAAGCCATTCGGCTGATGGGTGATAAGGCTGACGGCAAGCGATTGATGATTGAGGCCGGTGTGCCGTGTATTCCCGGCTACAGCGGCAGTGACCAGTCCGATGAGCGCCTGAGCGCCGAGGCGGAAAGTATCGGCACGCCGTTGCTGATCAAAGCGGTGGCGGGTGGTGGCGGTCGTGGTATTCGTCGCGTTGAAGACCTTGCTGATTTTGCCGATGCATTGGCGTCAGCGCGCTCGGAGGCCGCTAAAGCTTTCGGTTCCGACGTGATGATTCTGGAGCGGGCTCTGGAGCGCGTCCGTCATATTGAAGTGCAGGTGTTTGCCGATAAGACCGGTAATGCGGTGCATCTGTTCGAACGTGACTGTTCAAGCCAGCGGCGAAATCAGAAGGTGATTGAAGAAGCACCGTCGCCCTTCGTCAATGATGATCTGCGCTTCCGTCTGGGCGAAGCTGCCGTGCGTGCAGCCCAAGCCATCTGTTACCTCGGCGCGGGTACGGTCGAGTTTCTGGTCACCACCGAAGGCGAATTCTTTTTTATTGAAATGAACACCCGCATTCAGGTGGAACACCCGGTCACAGAAGAAATCACCGGTACCGATCTGATCGCGTGGCAGTTCCGCGTGGCGGCTGGTGAAAACCTGCCTCTGACTCAGGAACAGATTCAGTTTAACGGCGCGTCCATTGAAGTGCGGTTGTACGCAGAAGACCCCGCGGCCGGTTTCTTGCCGCAAACAGGGCTGATCAGCAGCTGGGTACCTCCCCAGGGTAGCGGCATTCGTGTGGATCACGCCGTGCTTGTCGGCACTCAGATTTCCGCTCGCTACGATCCGATGGTTGCCAAAGTTATCGCCACCGGAGCCACTCGTGATCTGGCACGGAAACGCCTGTGTGCAGCCCTGCGGGATTTGCAGATTTCGGGTCTGGTGACTAACAGAGCCTTTTTGCTGCAGCTTCTTGAACACGAGGATTTCGCCCGAGGCGACATCGATACCGCGTTTGTTGATCGGGTCATCGCCCAGGGATTTCCGCAGCCTTCGGAGCAGCAGAGCCTGATTGCCGCCGCTCTGCATTACCGTCAACGTTGTTATGAGTGGAATGCTCAGCCCGCTGACTGGACCAGTCTGGGCACGCCCATGCGCCACTTTACGGTATTGATCAACGACGCCCCACAGCACTATCGGGCGGCGCTCACGGGGGATCACTTGCAGATCGCGGTTGGTGAGTCAGGTGCCGAGACGACAACCGCCAACACCAGCATCCGCTTTATCAACAGCAACAGCGGTCGTGAGCTTATTGAGGTTGACGGCCGCACGCAGAGTGCCAGTTGGAGCCAGCAAGAAGAGATACAGTTGGCTGATTTTGGCGATGTGGTTGTGCGCGTGGGCGAGGTCGTTATCGATACAGACGGCGCCGCTGGCGAGATGTCTGGCGAGCTCAATGCCTCGATGGAAGGCCTGATCATTGCCACGCTGGCAGCCGTGGGAGACACGGTGGAAGCTGGCGCGCCGCTGCTGGTTCTGGAAGCCATGAAGATGGAGCACCGGATTTGCGCGCCCATCGCCGGGGTGGTTACCGATTATGCGGTCGCCGTGGGTGATCAGGTTTCCCGCCGCGACCGGCTGGTAGAGATCACACCCCACGAGGCGGTTTAAGTTATGACCCACTCACTTGATCCGATGTTGCGGCCACAATCCGTTGCGATTATTGGCGCGTCAGACGCCATAGAGCGTATTGGCGGCCGCCCCATTCATTCCATGAAAAATGGCAACTACCAGGGCCGCATATACGCCGTTAACCCGAAAAGGGAAACCATCCAGGGGTTGCCCGCTTACGCGAGCATCAACGATGTACCTGAGGTGGTTGATTGCGTGATTATTGCGGTACCAGCGCAGATTGTTATCGCGACGCTAAAGGACTGTGCCAAACAAGGCGCTAAAAGCGCTGTGATTTTCAGCTCCGGTTTTGCCGAGATGAGCGAAGGGGGTGTGGAAGTAGAGGCAGAGATTCGTGCTATTGCGCGTAGCAGTGGCATGCGCATCATCGGGCCGAACTGTCTTGGCGTGTTTAACGTCACTGAGAGCTGGTTCGGAACGTTTGCCAACGCACCCAGCATGATTACGTTACCGCCCGGGCCTGTTGGCATGGTCAGCCAGAGTGGCGCTTACGGGTCCCACTTGTTTGTAGCAGCACAACGGCGCGGTGTTGGCATTAACTATTGGGTGACAACCGGTAATGAGTGTGAGGTTGATGTTGCGGAAGTTATTGAGTATTACACCCAGGCGCCGGATGTTCGGGTCATTGTAGCGTACGCCGAGGGTATAAAGGATGCCAAGCGGATATGCCGTGCGCTTGAGATGGCACGAGAAGCCCGCAAACCGGTAATTTTTGTCAAGGTCGGAAAAAGCGAAGTGGGGTCTCAGGCTGCAGCGTCGCATACGGCGTCTCTGGCGGGCTCGGATGCGGTTTATGACGCGCTGTTCCGGCAATACGGTGTGTATCGCGCGGAAACGACGGAAGAGCTGCTCGATGTGGCCTACGCGTGCCAGTTTGGACGCTATCCCGAGGGGCGCAAAATCAGCCTGCAGACGATTTCCGGTGGCGTGGGTGTGCAACTGGCGGATGCGTCAGACAAGTACCACCTCGATGTCGCACCATTGCCCGAATTGACGCAGAAAAAGCTGAAAGAGCTTATCCCTTTTGCCGCCGTGCGTAATCCGGTCGACTTTACCGGGCAGGCGTTAACCCAGCCACACCTGATGCAGGCCAATGTCAGCCTGACCATCGATGAGGCCGATTACGACTCCCATATCATCTATGTGGCCAGTGTTCCAGGCTCCGCCTACACCCGGGAAAGTTGTCTCGAAATATTCTCCAACCTGCGTCAGGACTACCCCGACGAAGTCATGATGTTGAGCATGTTGGCTCCCGAAGAGGTGATGCGTCAGTACGAAGCGCTGGGGTATCCCTGCTATGAAGACCCCTCTTTGGCTGTGCGTGCGATGGCCGCGCTGACCCATTTCGGCGAAGTCTTCAAAACAGGCCAGCCGCAGTTGCCGGCGGCTCTGCCAGCGAGAGCGCTACCGCCACCTGCCACCGCTGTCTCGGAATATGAGGCGAAAAAGGTTCTTGCCAGTATCGGTATTCCTGTCACCAGAGAAGCACTGGCCGGCAGTGCGGAAGACGCGGTGCGTATCTGGGGTGACATTGGCGGCGCTGTGGTGATGAAAATCGCCTCACCGGACATTCTGCACAAAACCGAGATTGGCGGTGTGCTGTTGCATATCAACAGTAAAGAGGCGGTGGCCGAGGGTTACGCCACCCTGATTGAACGGGCGCGGGACGCGAAACCGGAGGCGCGGATTGACGGCGTTATCGTTGCCGAAATGGTGAGTGGCGGCGTGGAAACCGTGTTGGGCGTTGCGCGGGATCCGGTGTTTGGCCCGGTGGTGATGTTCGGTTTGGGCGGCGTGTTTGTGGAGGTTCTGAAAGACGTGACCTTCCGTCTGGCGCCATTCGGTGTTGAAGAAGCACGACGCATGATCGATGAAATACAGGGTCGCGCCATGCTGGATGGGGTGCGCGGAGCCGCGCCTGCAGACATTGGCGCGCTGGCCGAGACATTGTCCCGACTATCGGTTTACGCCCATGACAATGCTCACCGGATAGAGAGCATCGATCTCAACCCGTTTTTGGTTATGCCTGACGGCGCGGTGGCCGTAGACGCTTTGATTGTGCCCCGACAAGGCAAAACGGCGCCACATAACAACAATCTGTGACCGACAGGAGCGTATGGGATGTTACAGCAAGCAATCGATTTTCGGGATGTAAGCGACGAACTGTACAAGCTGCTTGAGCCGCTTGAAGAGAGCGATTGGTCGCGCAAGACCCAATTCAAAGACTGGACGGTCAGTGATGTGATTGGCCACCTGCACATGTGGAACTACGCGGCTGATTTGTCGCTGAAAGGCGATGAAGCCTTCACTCAGCTTTTAAAGGATTACTGGGGCGCAATCGAAAGTGGCCAGACCCGAATGGCGTTCACCGACGAGTGGATGAATGAGCCCTCTGGCCGTGAGCGGTTGCGAACCTGGCGGGAGTATTACGTTGGTACCGCTGAGAGGTTTGCCAAGGCAGACCCCAAGGCGAGAGTGGCGTGGGCCGGCCCCAGCATGAGTGTGCGCTCCAGCATTACTGCGCGATTGATGGAAACCTGGGCCCACGGGCAGGCGCTATATGACCTGCTGGGTGTGGACCGTGAAGACACTGACATGATCCGGAATATCGCCGTATTGGGCGTAAATACCTACGGTTGGACCTTCAAGGTAAGAGGGTTGGAATTGCCGGGCGAAGCTCCTTACGTGCGCCTGACCGCGCCATCGGGGGCGATTTGGGAGTGGAATGGCCCCAGTGAAGACAGCGTTATCGAAGGCAGTGCCACTGAATTCTGTCAGGTCGTTTCGCAAACCCGGAATGTACTGGATACCGGGTTAAAGGTAACCGGTACGCCTGCTAAAGAGTGGATGTCCCGCGCTCAATGCTTCGCAGGTAAGCCCAACGACCCACCGCCCCCTGGAACGCGTTTCAAACAAAAAGCATCGAAATGAGAGATGTGTAAACACTTTTAAAACAACAGATTCGTTCGACGGACAGCCCGGCGAGAACTGGTTTTCTGGGAGAGAAAAACGATGCACGTACTGACAAGCAATATTAATGTGCGCAGCGATGAGTTCCGTACCAATAAAAAAAATGGATTGGACGCATTACAACAGGTGCGTGAGCTTGAACGCAAAGTCGTTGCGCTGAGTGAAAAACAGCGGGAGCGCTTTGAATCGCTCAACAAGCTGCTGCCCCGGGAGCGAGTCGATCAGCTACTTGATCCAGGCAGCCCCTTTCTTGCCCTGAGCCCGTTGGCGGGGCTCGGCATGCATGAAGATGATGGCAAGGAAGAGGTGCTGGGCGGTGGCGTTATCGCCGGGATCGGCCAGGTTTGTGGCACCCGGGTGGCGCTGATTGTTAACGACAGCGCTATAAAAGGAGGTTCCAACTCCTGGGCTGGTGGTGTCAAAGCGCTGCGCATGCAGGAAATCGCTCTGAAGCAGAAATTGCCAGTGATTAATTTGGTCGAAAGTGCTGGCGGTAATCTTCGGCTGACACATATGACCTTTGCGGTTAACGGAGGCCGGCGCTTTGCTAATCAGGCGCGGCTCTCAGCGGCAGGGATTCCCCAGGTTGCAGTCGTGCATGGCAGCTCTACCGCGGGCGGTGCCTATGTCCCCGGAATGTCAGATTACGTCATCGCTGTGCGTAACCAGGCGCAGATGTTCCTTGCGGGGCCGCCGTTGTTGAAGATGGCTACCGGCGAGATTGCTACAGCTGAAGAACTGGGTGGCGCTGTTATGCATGCGGAAGTGGCAGGCACTGCAGAGTGGGTGGCGGAGAGTGACAGTCATGGCGTGGCAATGGTTCGCGAACTGATCAAGAGCATGCGCTGGGACACAGCCTGTGAGGAGTACGAAAGGGGTGAGGTGAAAGCGCCATTGTATGACCCGGAAGAATTGCTGGGCGTTGTGCCCACCGATTACCGCACCCCTTACGACGTGCGGGAAGTCGTAGCGCGGGTTGCAGATGGCTCGGAGTTTCTTGAGTTTAAACGTGAATTTGACCCTTACACGATTTGTGGCTGGGCGCAAATCGACGGCTATAAATGCGCCATTATCGGTAATAACGGCCCCATTACCGCCGCCGGCGCGCTGAAAGCGGCGCAATTCATCCAGCTGTGTGACCAGCGCCAGGCGCCTCTGATTTTTCTGCAGAACATTACCGGATTCATCGTGGGGCGTGAAGCGGAGGAGGGCGGCATCATCAAGCACGGCGCCAAACTCATTCAGGCGGTCACCAACGCCCGTGTACCTCGCATTACCATCATGATTGGTGGCTCTTTTGGTGCTGGTAACTACGCCATGTGCGGCCGTGGTTATGACCCTGACTTTCTATTTACGTGGCCCAATCACCGGATTGGAGTGATGGGCGGTGAGCAGGCGGCAGGCGTGCTGGAAATTGTGGCTCGGGGTAGTGCAGAGCGACGGGGCAAGCCCGTTAACGAAGAGCGCCTTGCAGAGCAACGCCAGGAAATTGTTGACCATTATGCAGAAACGTCATCGGCTTTGTACGCCACTGCCCGGCTCTGGGACGACGGAATTATTGACCCCCGGGATACCCGAAAAGTGCTGGGGCAGTGTCTTGCGGTCGCCGCCGGAGCCAAACACCGGCAACTCAGCCCAAACACTTTTGGAGTGGCGCGCCTCTAAAGCGCGAAACATTGGCTCCCTGCAAATGTAGACGAGAGGATCTGGCGAATGAGTTTCACCCACGAACATCAGGAGTTACAGCGTACCGCTCAACACATCATCGACAAGCACATCAATCCTTATGTTGATGAATGGGAGGCGGCTGAAATTTACCCGGCTCATGACATATTCAAGCGCATGGGGCAGGCGGGCCTGCTGGGTATAGGTAAGCCCGTGGAATACGGCGGCCTCGGGCTGGATTTTTCCTACGAAATGGCCTTCACCGAAACCCTTGGCAGCATTCGCGCGCTCGGTGTGTCTACCTCCATCGGTGTGCAAACCAACATGTGCACGCCGGCGCTGGCACAGTTTGGCAGTGACGCCTTGCGCCGGAATTACCTGGCGCCGTCCATCGCCGGTGACCTGGTCGGCTGTATCGGCGTCAGCGAAGAAACTGCTGGCTCTGATGTTGCCAATATCAAAACCTACGCCCGCCGCGACGGTGACGACTACATCATTAATGGCAACAAGATGTGGATCACCAACGGCGTGCAGGCGGACTGGATTTGCCTGCTTGCCAACACCTCGCAAGAGAATGGCCCCCACCGCAACAAGTCGATGATCATCGTCCCCATGGACACCAAAGGTGTGTCGGTAACCCGCAAACTCGATAAATTAGGCTTGCGTTGTTCCGATACGGCGCAGTTGTTCTTTGACGATGTGCGGGTGCCGGTAAGCAACCGAATTGGCGAGGAAGGCCAAGGCTTTATTAACCAGATGAAGCAGTTCCAGGAAGAACGCATCTGGCTTGCGGCCCGCACGGTTCGTCACCTTGATATGTGCATTTCCGATACCGCCGAATACGCCGCCCAACGCCAGATCTTCGGCGGCAAGGTACTGGACAAGCAGGTTGTTTACCATCGCTTGGCGGAAATGCAGACCGAGATAGAGGCCTTGCGCTCGATACTCTACCGCGCAACCGAAGCTTATGTTGGTGGTGAAAATGTCCTGAAACTGGCGTCTATGGCCAAGTACATTGCCGGCAAGCTCTGTATGAAAGTTCCGACAGAGTGCCTGCAGTTCTGGGGCGGACAGGGCTTCATGAACGAGAACTGGATCTCCCGTGCCTACCGTGACACCCGTGTATCTTCCATCGGTGGCGGGGCCAACGAAGTGATGCTGGAAATCATCGCCAAGGAGATGGGGATTCATCCCGGAAGTCGCAAAGAGCGCTAAGCAGGAGAAACGAAATGAAAGCGTTTGAAGGACTAAAGGTGGTGGATTTCACTCAGGTTGTGTCTGGCCCGGTGGCAACGCAAATGCTGTCGTTACTGGGTGCCGATGTGATCAAAATCGAACCGCCCGGAAACGGTGATGAAATGCGCCTGCTGCTGACAGATCCCGAAATGGCGGCTCGTTTCCTGTCGCCGGGGTTTCTCACCATCAACATGGCCAAGCGCAGCCTGTCACTGGATCTGAAATCCGAGCGAGGCCGTGCGGCGGTGGAAAAGCTGATGGATGCGGCTGACGTGGTTGTCGAAAACTTCCGCCCCGGGGTCGCCAAACGGCTGGGGGTCGATTACGCCACGCTGAAACTGCGTAACCCCAATGTCGTCTACTGCTCAATCAGTGGCTATGGACAGGGCGGACCTAAAAGTACGGATGGCGCCTACGATACGGCGATCCAGGCGGACGCCGGTTTGATGTCGTTAACCGGAACCCCCGAAAGCGGCCCAACCCGAACCGGCTTCCTTGCCGTCGATACGTTCACCGGGATGAGCGCCGCGTTTGCCATCAGTTCGGCGCTTTACCGACGTGAGAAAACCGGCGCTGGTCAGTTTCTGGATGTGTCCATGTATGACAGTGCTCTGGTTCTGGGTGGTACGCAGATGTCCGATTTTATGGTGCGGGGGAATGTTGCGCCACGAACCGGAAATCGCTCGCCCTCCGGACAGCCATCCAACGGCGGGTTTAAAACCGCAGATGGCATGATCCTGCTGGTGGCACTCACCCGCATTCAGCAAGAGAAAGCATTTAAAGTTCTGGGGATGGAAAGCCTGCTGAACGATCCGCTTTACGCCACTCCAGAGGCACGTTATCAGAATGCCGACAGTGCACGAACCATTATCGGCGACCGGTTACTGACCCGCACGTCGGATGAGTGGATGCAGGCGTTCAAGGCGGTCAATGTGCCGGTGCAGAAGGTGCGCACTCTGGCAGAAGCGGTGGATGATCCGCAATTGGCCCATCGGGGCGTTCGGGTGCGTGCTGAGGGCATAACCGGCCTTGATCAGGCCGTGACCCTGATTGGGGCTCCCTTTATTGCCAACGAAGATGGCCCGATGACCGAGGCGACGCCACCCGGCAAGGTTGGCGAGCACACCCGGGAAATACTGACCGAACTGGGCTACTCCCGCGACGAAATCGACCAGATTGTCTCCGCTGGTTCCTAATAGAAGGCAAGTGAACATGAACAACAATAACGATCAGACACAACAGCCGGCCATCGAACTTACCTCAGAAGGTGGCATCGCGGTTCTCAAAATGAACCGACCCAAACAACGCAACCCTTTTACGCCAGAATTCTCCGCGGAAATCGAGGCGCACCTGAACACGATCCGCGAAGACCGGGACGTGCGTGTTTTGATACTGACCGGCGGTGACGGCGTGTTCAGTGCCGGTGGTGACCTGAAGGGCATGAAAGAGCGCGCGGAACAGTTGAACGCCGGAACCATTGAGCCTCAAGTGTTCCGTGAGCGGGTTTACCGGCTGAACGTCTGGGTGCAGGCGCTCAGGAATCTGGAAATACCCGTTATCGCCGCTGTTAATGGCCCGGCCTATGGCGGTGCTTTTGGGCTTGCCATGTGTGCCGATTTTGTCTTGTGCTCTGAACGCGCGGAGTTTTGTGCCGCCTTCCCGCGGATCGGCGCAATTCCCGACTGCGGCCTGATGTTCACCCTGCCAAGAATGATCGGTATCCAGCGCAGCAAAGAGATCATGGCAACAGGCAGAACCATCAGTGCGGATGAAGCGAAACAACTTGGGCTGGCTCTGGAAGTCTATCCCGTTGACCGTCTGATGGCAGAAGCGCAGGCCATGGCCCGCCAATTATTGCAAGCCAGTTCGGTGGCTTTTGGTATCACCAAACGGGTGCTCAATCAGGCGTTTGAACTGAACGCAGCGTCCACTCTGGAGATGGAGGCAGCCGGTCAAGCGATCAGCTTTACCACCGACTATCACAAAGACAGCGTGCAGCGATTTATTGACAAGCGTCCCCTTAAATTCCAGTGGAGTAACAACCAGCAATAGCCAGGAATGACAGATACCCAATGATAAAAAATGTTCAGGAGAAAACAATAATGAAACAACTGATCAAGTCTGTACTGCTCGGGTTTGTAGTAATCATGGTGACGCTAAGCCAGGCTTCCGCCGCCACTACGTTGCGTTTTGTTGACGGAAGCCCAGACCGGGGCACCCGTGCCGACGCCGTTAAGTTTTTCGCCAAAGAAATGGAGAAGCGCTCTGAGGGCGAGCTGAAGTTCGACCCTCACTGGGCTGGGGCATTGCTGAAGTGGGATGCCATTATGAGTGGTGTTGGCGGCGGTACGGCTGACATGGGCTCTGTTATTGCGGCCTATGAGCCAAAACCGTTGATGGGGCTGGGCATCGGAGACCTGCCGCTGGACCACAGTGACCCTTGGGTGGGCATGCGTGCCATGTACGACCTGATGACCAGGAACGAGCAGATGAAAGCGTCGATGACGAAGCAGAACCTGGTGTATCTGTCGAACTTCTCTACCGGGCCGGTGCAGTTTGAGTGCGCCGGAAACAAAAAAATTCTGAAGGTGGAAGACATCGCCGGCCTGCGCATGCGTGCAACCTCGACGTACGGCAAGGTTCTGGGCGATCTGGGCGCGAATATCATCAACACAACCTACGGAGAGGTGTATCAGGCACTCGATACCGGGCTGGTTGATTGTGTGGCCGGCTATTTTTACGCCATGCGTGCCTACAAGACATTTGAGGTAACAGATAACGTCACCGAGGCCAACTGGGGACAGATCATGGGGTTTGCGCTGGTGATGAACCTTGATGTCTGGAATGAGTTACCAGAAAAACAGCAAAAGGTGTTGAACGAAGTCGGCTCCGACATGATCGACCACTTCTCCAAGCTGCAAATTGCCGAGAGCGAATCCATCATCAAGGGACTTGAAACGGGTGATATCGGACGTAAGGTTCCGGTGACGAAAATGCCTGCTGAGGAGCGCCAAAAACTTATCGACGCGACACAGAAATACGTCGACGGATGGATCCGGGACGTAACCGCGCAAGGTATGGACGGCCAGGCGATCTGGGATGAATACACGGCGTTGATCGACAAGTACGAGCAGGAGCGCAAGGATAAGGGGTACCCCTGGGAGCGCTGATTCCAGATCGGGGGTGTACGCTCAGGGGTAACCCTCCGTCGGCCGCACCTGTAAAAACAACAACATTCCGTATCCGCATTGGAGGACTTATGCCTGAGGTCGTCACTTACAACCGTGAAGGCGCCGTTGGTGTCATTACGATTGACTCCCCACCTGTAAACGCTCTGGGCCACACCGTCCGCTGCGGCCTGATGGACGCTCTCGAGCGGGGGCTGGCTGATGAAGACGCGAAAGTACTGCTGCTGATCTGTGAAGGGCGCACTTTTGTTGCCGGTGCGGACATTCGCGAATTTGGTAAGCCGCCCGAGGCGCCCGTGCTGCAGGACATGATCGGTGCTTACGAGAACTGCTCCAAGCCAGTTGTTGCGGCCATTCACGGCACCGCTCTGGGCGGTGGTCTGGAGCTGGCGTTGGGTTGTCATTACCGGGTTGCCCTGAATACGGCCAGAGTGGGCTTGCCGGAAGTGAAATTGGGTATTTTGCCGGGCGCAGGTGGCACGCAACGACTGCCACGCCTGACCGGTGCGCAGAAAGCACTGGAAATGATTACCACGGGTGATTTTGTGCCCGCACCACAGGCGTTGGAGCTGGGTATTCTCGACGCGGTGGAGCAGGCAGAGGATATCAAAGCGGTGGGGCTGGCTTTTGCCCACCAGGTGGTTCTGGAAAACAAACCGGTCCGTCGTGTTTGCGACCTGATGGACAAAGTGAACGCTGATAAAGACAGCGATGTATTTGCGCAGTTTCGCGCCGGGTTGCAGAAAAAGAGCCGTGGGCTGCTATCGCCTCTGAAGTGCGTGGATGCTGTTGAAGCTGCTTTTACCCTGCCTTTTGACGCGGGCTTGAAGCGTGAGCGTGAACTGGTTACGGAGTGCATGAACTCACCTCAGCGCGCGGGTCTGGTACACGCATTTTTCGCCGAGCGCGAGGTCGCCAAGATTCCTGGCTTGCCCAGGGACACTCCGGTACGGAAGATCGGCAGCGTTGGCGTTGTCGGTGCAGGCACCATGGGTGGTGGCATTGCCATGAACTTTGCCAACGTTGGTGTTCCTGTGTACCTGCTTGAAGTAAAGCAGGACGCTCTTGATAAAGGGCTGAAGATCATTCGTCGCAACTATGAAAGCTCAGCCAAGCGTGGGCGCATTACCCCTGAGCAGGTGGAAGAACGCATGACGCTGATCCGACCGACCCTGACCTACGACGATCTCAGTACCGTCGATATGGTGATCGAAGCCGTATTCGAAAACATGGAGATCAAAAAGCAGATCTTCGCCCAGCTCGACAAGGTCTGTAAGCCTGGCGCCATACTGGCATCCAATACTTCGACCCTGGATGTGGATGAGATTGCTGCGGCCACCAGCCGCCCCGAAGATGTGGTCGGCATGCACTTTTTCAGCCCGGCCAACGTGATGAAACTGCTGGAAAACGTGCGCGGCAGCAAAACCTCGGATGAGGTGAAGGCCACCGTGATGGCTATTGCCAAAAAGATCAACAAAGTGGGTGTGCTGGTCGGCAACTGCTACGGCTTTGTCGGTAATCGCATGTTGCTCCGTCGCATTAACGAAGCGGTACAGCTGGTTAACGAAGGCGCTTCTCCCCAGCAGGTTGATAAGGTGCTGACCGATTATGGCTACCCCATGGGGCAGTTTGCCATGTCAGATCTGGCGGGCCTCGATGTGGGTTACCGAATCCGTGAAGAACGCCGTAAATCCGGTCAGGACGTTCCCCGCAGCTGGCTCGACAAGCTGGCGGAAAAGGAACGTTTTGGCCAGAAAACCCTCGCCGGTGTTTATAAGTATGAGAAGGGCAGTCGTACGCCGCTTGTTGACCCGGACGTGGACGCCCTTATTGCGGAGTTCCGGCACGAGCAAGGCATCGCCACCCGTGAAATCTCCGATCAGGAAATCCTCGAACGCTGCATGTATGTGATGGTGAACGAGGGTGCAAAAATTCTGGAAGAAGGCATTGCCGACCGCTCCCTGGATATCGATGTGGTGTGGATCTCTGGCTATGGTTTTCCCGCTTATCGCGGCGGGCCGATGTTCTGGGCCGACCAGTTGGGTCTCGACAACGTGCTGGCTACCGTGCAGAAGTTCCATCAGACCCTGGGGGGTGAGCAGTGGCAGCCCTCGGCGTTACTGGAACGACTGGTCACGGAAGGCCGAAAGTTCAGCGATGTGTAACCTCGGCTTAGCCGGGCTCACAATTGATATGATTACAACAAGAGGATTCTCTCATGGTAGATGCAGTTATCGTTTCCACGGCCCGTACCGGCCTGGCCAAATCGTATCGTGGTTCTTTCAACAACACTCACAGTGTTGATCTGGCGGCCCACGTTATCAAACATGCCGTACAGCGTGCCGGTATTGATCCGGGAGTGGTTGAAGATGTCATCCTGGGTGCCGCATATCACGAAGGGGCACAGGGTAAAAATATGGCGCGACTGGCGGCTATCCGAGCCGGGCTGCCGGTCACGACTGCAGGTCTGTCAATCAACCGTTTCTGCAGTTCTGGCCTGCAATCCATCGCTCTTGCGTCTCAGCGTGTTCTTTCTGAGAAAGTACCGGCCATGGTGGCAGGTGGTGTTGAGTCAATCAGTCTGGTTATCAACGACAAGCTCAACCAGCATCGCGCAACCAATGAATGGCTAATGAAAAACAAGCCTGAGTTATACATGGCGATGATCGAAACCGCCGATCTGGTGGCCCAGCGCTACGGGGTCAGTCGTGAATCACAGGACGAATATTCCCTGATCAGTCAGCAACGCGCCGCCGCCGCCCAGCAAAATGGCCTGTTCGATGACGAAATTGTGCCGATGGAAGCCACCATGCGGGTGAAAGATAAAGAAACCGGTGAGGTGAGTGAAAAGCAGGTCACGGTGGATCGCGATGAGTGCAACCGCCCTAACACTACAGCGGAAGGGTTGGCGGGGTTGGAGCCGGTGCGCGGCCCCGATCAGTTTATTACTGCGGGTAATGCCAGTCAGTTGTCAGATGGGGCTTCCGTGTGTGTGGTCATGGACAGCCAGTACGCTGAGAAGAATAACGTTGAGCCTATGGGTATCTTCCGGGGATTTGCAGTGGCCGGGTGTGAGCCGGACGAAATGGGCATCGGCCCGGTCTTTGCTATTCCGAGATTGCTGGAACGCAACGGTCTGACCATGGACGATATTGACCTGTGGGAACTTAACGAAGCCTTTGCGTCCCAGGTTGTGTATTGCCGTGACCGACTGGGCATTCCCATGGAAAAACTGAATGTGAATGGTGGCGCGATTGCCATTGGTCACCCATTCGGCGTTTCCGGCTCACGCTTGACCGGGCATGCGCTCCTTGAGGGCAAGCGCCGCGGTGCCAAGCTGGTGGTGGTCACCATGTGTATCGGTGGTGGGCAGGGCGCGGCAGGCTTGTTTGAGGTGGTATAACCCTCCGTGTGCGCGTGCAGGCTCTAAAGTCAGCGTGTATGCGCCATGCTTTTCAGGGTAGAAATCATATCCGGCAGAAGGTCTTCGGAAAAGTCCTCTGCCGGCCCGATCGCGTTGATCGTAAACACCACCTTGTTGTGCTGATCGGTGACCGGCACACTGAGACTTATGTAACCCTGTGGGGCAGTGTCTGTTTCGATGGCATAACCGCGTTCAATATCTTCTGCTACTTGTTCTGCCCAGTCTTCATAAGAGGCTTTGTCCCGTAGCCATTTTGTTTGGGAATAGGCTTTGCGCAGTTGTTTTTCGTCAGAGCTCTCGATACCGGCAATCAGCCGTCCGGCTGCTCCCAATGGCACATGAAAACGGGAACCGATTTTGGCTTGCAGCGCCAGAGGCCGGTCAGGTGCTGCACTGGACACAATAACGATCGTGTCCGTCCTGACTCGCTGACTCAGGACAATACAGACGCCAAAGCGCTCAGCCGCCTCACTTAGTTGCGTGCTGATCCGGTTTGGCAAATCTTCGGGGCGCCAGTTGATGCTCATCTCCAGCAACCCACCAATACAAAGCCGGTAGCACTTGGTGGCGGGGTTGAATTCGACCACGCCTTCACTTTGCAATGTCTTCAGAATGCCGTAAACGGTGCCCGGGTACCGGTCCAGTTTTGCTGCCAACGGAGTAACGCCCATGGCGCCGTTCTGGTGCGCAAGTGCTCGCATGATCTCTATGGTCAGTTTTGCTGCGCCTACCGGTTTGGGGCCGGTGCGCCCTGTCGTTTTTTTACCAGCTGTATCAGCATCGGTTTGTGTGTCTGTAATCGTTTGGTCGTTCATGAGTACGTCGCTTTTTATGTTAATTTCAAACGGCACAGTGTAGCGTATATATTTTCTATAGAAAAATAAAATTCTAAATACAATATTTTAGCTTTGCTTTGATTTTTCTTGTGTGACAATCTCGATTGATAGAAGGCGTCGTATCCTGGTCTCTGTGTCCTCGGTACCACCCTAATTGTTTGCAACGTCATCTCTGGAGAATATTACATGGACTTCTCATTAACTGAAGAACAGCAGGCCATTCAGGAGAGTGTCCGCAAAATTGTTGATTCCTTTGATGACAGTTACTGGTTGGAGAGGGACAGGACCGGTGAATTTCCTGAAGATTTTTATCAGGCCATGGCGGTCAACGGCTGGCTGGGCGTGGCCATGCCTGAAGAATATGGGGGCGCTAATCTGGGGGTAACGGAGGCCGCTATCATGATGATGGAGGTCGCCAACTCCGGTGGCGGTATGACGGCTGCATCGGCACTGCATATCAATATCTTCGGGCCGCATCCGATCGTGGTGTTTGGCACCGAAGAACAAAAGCAGCGCTGGTTACCGCCGTTGATTCAGGGCAAACAGAAAACCTGTTTCGGTATCACCGAACCCGATGCTGGCCTGGATACCGGTAGCATCACTACGCGCGCGCGGTTGTCCGGGGATCACTATATTGTCCACGGCAAGAAAGTATGGACTTCGACGGCTCAGCACGCTGAGAAAATCATGTTGCTGGCGCGCACCACACCTGTGGAGGAGTGCAAGCGCTCGACTGATGGCTTGTCGCTGTTCTATACCGACCTGAACCGTAAGTACGTGGATGTAGTCGAGATTGAGAAGATGGGGCGTAAAGCGGTCGACTCAAACGAGACATTTATCGATGGGCTGCCTGTGCCTAAAGAGGATCTCATCGGAGAAGAAGGCAAGGGCTTCCGGTACCTGCTGCACAGTTTGAACCCTGAGCGGATTCTGATTGGCGCTGAGGCCATTGGGATAGGACGTAATGCGCTGGACCGGGCCGTGAAATATGCCCGGGATCGTGTTGTTTTTGGACAGCCCATAGGCAAGAATCAGTCGATTCAGCATCCGCTGGCGGTCAACTGGATGGAACTGGAGGCTGCCTTTTACACGTGCATGAGTGCAGCGTCACGTTATGACAACGGTCTGGATTGCGGAGCCCAGGCCAACTCCGCTAAATATCTGGCGGCTGAGGCGGCGTTCAAAACCTGTACCCAGGCGGTGATGACACATGGCGGCATGGGGTATGCCAAAGAGTTCCATGTCGAGCGCTTGATGCGTGAAGTCATGATCCCACGAATTGCACCGGTGAGCCCGCAGTTGATTCTGTGCTATATCGCCGAGCAGGTCCTGGGACTTCCCAAATCCTATTGAGCGCAAACCGTGCGTCGTAACCGCTGACGGAGCAAGAGCCGACTGACCAAGAAGAGTGTTATGCGTTACATTCGTTTGAGCGATCTGGATCTTTCCAATTACGTTCGCGCCGGTGACCGCGTTGTCTGCGGTCAGGGAACAGCAGAACCCTGTTCCCTGACTGAGCAATTAATGCGTGACGCGCCTTTGATTAGATCGTTTGATGTGTTTCTTGGTGCGGTGTTTTCAAAGACGTTTCTGGCGGATGTTGATGCGGCAGTGCGCTTTCGTTCCTACGGCGCCATTGGTGGCGCCATGGAACTGGCCAGGCGGGGCACGCTGGAGGTCATTCCCTGTCACTACAGCGCCTTGTATGAAGCTTTTGATCGCACGACAGAAGTTGCCGACGTGGTTCTCATCCAGCTTTGCGGGAACGCAGCCGCAGGGTTCAACATGGGCTTGGCCAATGACTATGTTGGTCGTGCTGCTGCTCGCGCACGCACGGTTATTGCGGAAATCAATCCCCGGGTGCCCAGGACTGTGGGTGCCGAACTGCCAGCGGATATCAACATTGATATCGCTGTGGAGGTGGGCCGTGAGCCGTTAGAGCTGGCACCGGCAACGATCGGCCCCACAGAGCAGAAAATCGCGGCCCGGGTAGCAAATCTGATACCTGACGGGGCGGCACTTCAATTGGGGATTGGCTCTATTCCTGATGCGGTTTTGTCGGGCCTTGGCGATCACCGTGATCTGGGCATTCATTCCGGAGCGATCGGGGATCGCGTTATGGAGTTGATTGAACGCGGGGTGGTTACCAATAACCGTAAATCCGTCAATCAAGGTGTCAGTGTCTGTGGCAGTCTGTTCGGTACCCGGCGTCTCTTTGACTATGTCCACCAGAATCCTTCCATAAACGTGCTGCCCGCTTCCTATACTCATGCGTTGGCGAATATGGCACGGTTGCACAATTTCGTCGCTCTGAACTCTGCCGTAGAAGTTGATCTCTCGGGGCAGATTAACGCGAAAGTGGCGGGCGACCGTCACGTTGGCGCCGTCGGTGGTCAGGTCGACTTTATTCGAGGTGCCAATGCCTCTTCGGGCGGGCGAGCGATTATTGCGCTGCCATCGACCGCTAAAAACGGCACAGTGTCACGCATCGTACCTCTGGTCCGGAACGTTACCTGTGCGCAAAGCGACGTGGATGCCATTGTCACCGAATGGGGTGTGGCCGAGTTGCGCGGGTTGGGGCTGGCCGCAAGGGCCGAGCGACTGATCGATATCGCTGCGCCGCAGTTCAGGGAGGGCCTGGCGCGCGCAGCTTACGATCAGAGGTACCGCTCCTGAGCGGTTTTACGAGGTAGCTCCTACCTTGTCACGGGCTTCGGCGTATTCCTTGCGCAACTGGGATACGACGTCGGCAGTTGAGGTAACGGCGCTAATGTTACCCACCCCCTGGCCTGCACCCCATACGTCCTTCCAGGCCTTGCCTTTGGCGCTTCCTTTGGAGCCAATGCTCATTTTGCTCTTGTCTGAAGACACCAGGTTGTCCGGGTCGAGCCCTACATTTTCGATACTGCCGCGCAGGTAGTTGCCGTGAACCCCTGTAAAAAGGTTTGTATAAACGATATCTGACGCGGTGGAACCGACGATCATCTTCTTATAGGCTTCGTCGGCGTTGGCTTCGTGAGTCGCGATAAAGCGCGTACCCAGGTAGGCCAGATCCGCACCCATCACTTCGGCGCTGAGTATATGATTGCCACGAGTAATTGAGCCCGCGAGAATGACGGTGCCATCATAAAATTGGCGAATCTCGGTCAGCAAAGCGAAAGGGTTGGTGGTTCCTGCATGGCCTCCGGCCCCTGCGGTTACCAGAATCAGTCCATCAACCCCTACGCTCAATGCTTTTTTCGCGTGTTTGATGTTGGTGACATCGTGAAAAACCAGACCGCCATAGCTGTGGGCGGCACGCACAATCTCGGTAGGAGCGTGAAGGCTGGTTATGATAATGGGAACTTTGTGCTCTACACAGACCGCCATGTCATGCTCGAGGCGATCATTGGAGGGATGAACAATCTGGTTGACGGCAAAGGGAGCGACTTTTGCATCCGGATTCTGCTCTTTATAGGCAGCCAGTTCCTGCTTTATCGTTGTCAGCCATTCATCGAGTTTTTCTGCCGGCCTGGCATTCAGTGCCGGGAATGCGCCGACAATGCCAGCTTTGCATTGTTCAACCACGAGTTTTGGATTGGAAAGGATGAACAAGGGAGACCCTATAACCGGAATGGTCAGGTTGTCTTTAAGAATGTCTGGAAGACTCATTAGTGTGTTCTCTCCTGTTTTGTTTTCAGTTATGGATTTCAATCTACCAAATAACGATCAATTAACCATTATAGTTATTTTCTATGTAATAGGTTTTTATTGTATGGCGAGTGAAAATGTAATGTTTGGCCGGAAGCTGAGCCGTACATGTTTATAAATAAATCAGCAACATTGCATAAAGCGTCAATAATACAGTCAGGTTGAATACACCGTTCCAGACAAGGCCGAATACCACTGGCGATACATTGGAAAAACTGGAAATGAATCGCAAAGCTGCAGTGAAAGGTGACATACCCGAAAAAACTGCCCAAGTCAGCGAAATCACAGCCACCTGAATTGTTGGAGATATAGTCAGGTTTGGGAGTTCTTGCAGGACTCCCAGGATGAGTGTGACAGTAATCATTGGATTGATGGCAATCAAAGACGATAACAAGATGGTCAGGGAAATCATGATCATCAGCCAGGCGTCTCCAATATTGGCATGCTGGAGCCAATCATTAATCCAGACGGGATCAACCAAAGGAATCAGGATGACACCAATAAACCCGGAGGATGTGAACAGAGCGACTTCATTACGCTGATTGGTAAACGTAACCGGAAAGGAGCGGCTAATCCGGCGAACAATCAATGCAGCATTAAGGCGCGGCTTTGCACGCCTGTATTGATAAGAAATCCAGATTACGCCAATAAAAGGAACGCAGATCAGCAACGCAGAAAATAGCTTCAATCCTGTGATGGCAGACACCACAGAAGCAGACGATGGAATCACTGCCACCAACAGTACCAAAGGTATCAGATAATGCAATCGGTGGTTCGCCCCTGGAGTAACCGCACGCTGGGGGTAGGAGATCCGGTCCAGGAGAGCGCCCCACAGAATAAACAAGCCAGCCAGTAACAGGCCCACTGGCGCATATCGTTCCCACTGCAGGCTGGGAATGGCGGACATGACCAGCAACATGGTAACGGATGTGGGCGACCACAATGGAATTCCGCTAAAGCCGCGTAGTACCGCTGTTAACATGCGGCGACTGCGGATATTGGCTATGCGGCGTTGTTCCTCGGTATCGCCATAGTTGATCGCACGTTTGACCATGGTTCCCAAGACATTCAATGCGCCGATATTCAACATGACGCTGAATAGGTGAGACCCGACAGACATTAGCAGGTAACGCCGCCCCGGTGGCTGATTCACCATAACCGTGCCGCACCGGCGTACCAGGGGTGAGCTGCCCGCGGCCTCCCGCAAGACCGCCAGTGATGTCAAGAAAAACGTAAAGAAGGCGGCCCGGTCTATCGCTGTCGCAAGTTCGGCCAAGGTGACGTAATCCATGAACCAGAGAGCAAGTGCGAGCCCTACCGCGAGCAGCACGAAGAACTGAAAGGTTCTGTAAATCTGTCGCCATTGCAGGGCCAGGAATAACAACATGCCGATACCCGCGAGTGCGCTGGCCCACGGGGATGGGCCCAGCTCGCGAGCGACCGCGCACAGGCAAACAATAACCAGGCATAGAGCGGAAAAGTTGCGGGGCCATAGAATGCTACCTGATTGCTCTATGACCGCTGCGCTTGTGCTCACTCGGGTAAGGACGTCTGGGCAAGCTGTTGTTGATGATAGTCGGCATCCCCAAACAGGGTATTGATCATCATCAACCGTTTAACGTAGTGGCCGACATCCAGCTCATCGGTGAAGCCCATGCCGCCATGCAGCTGGATGGCTTCACTGCCGACCAGTTTGCCGTTACGCCCGATCATGAACTTCAAAGCGTGCAGATTGCGCGCTGCCTCGGCAGAGTCCACCGAGCACACCGCTCTGTAAAGTAGTGAGCGGGTTTGCTCGCAGGCCATGAACATATCCACCATGCGGTGCTGTAACACCTGGAACGAGGAAATCTGCACACCGAACTGTTTGCGCGCCTTGGTGTATTCACGGGTGGTCTCCGTGAGTTTTTCCATGATCCCCAGGCCTTCTGCGCACAACGCCAGAATGGTGTTATTGACCACCTGCTGCATCAGGCGATAGCCATCGCCTTCTACGCCGAGAAGCTGGGTGTCAACCAGTTTCAGATTGTCGAAACTGATATTTGTAACCAGTTGGCCGTCCATCAACCGGTAAGCAGTCTTCATCAGCTTGGGGTTGTTGGCATCAATTACGAACAGGCTGATGCCTGCGGTGTCGAATTGGTCGCCGCTTGTGCGCGCAGACACGATCAGTTGATCAGCCACTGCGCCGTTCAGCACCAGGGTTTTTTCACCATTGAGGACAAAGCCGTCACCTTCGCGGGCTGCGGTGGTTTTTATATCCGCCAGATTATGGCGGCTCTGGCGCTCCTGATACGCGAAAGCACCTTGCAGTTGCCCGGCTATCAGCGGTTCCAACACGCTTTCTTTCAGTTCGGTTGAAGCGCTGCGGTCGATGAGGCCGCCGAACAAAAGTACCGTAGCAACATAAGGTGCTGCGAGCAGACCTTTGCCCATTTCCTCCATTAACACCATGGTGTCCGCAGCGTTACCGCCAAAGCCCCCTCCGGCTTCCGAAATGGGTACCGACAACCAGCCAAGATCGGCTATCTGTGTCCAAATGCCACGGTCGAACCCTTCAGGCAGCGCAACGTGGCGCTGACGGACTTCAAACGAATACTGCTGATCAATAAAGCGAGCAGTGCTGGCTTGCAGCATGGCCTGCTCTTCAGAAAGATTGAAATGCACGGATGTTACTCCTTCGCGTTTGATCAGATCTGGTTACAGGCCAAGCACATGCTTGGCAGTAATGTTCTTCTGGATTTCGTTGGAGCCACCGTAAATAGTGGCGGCCCGGCCATACATGTAATCTTTCCGTGCCTGATCACCAAAGTCGTGGCCGATATCGCCAGAGGTGAGGCTGTCGGCGATGACGCCACCGTAGCTGCCGGCGAGATCCATGGTTAACTCATGGAGCGCCTGTTGAACTTCGGTGCCTTTGATCTTGAGCAGTGATGACTCAGCACCCGGACCCTGCCCATTAGCCTGAGCTGCAAGTACGCGTAATTCCGTGTATTCCAACGCCATTAATTCAATTTCTACCGCACAAAACCGGGACCGGAACACCGGATCTTGAGCCATCACATGTCCCCCCTCAGTTTCACGCAGCGCGTATTCCCGGAGTTGTTCGAGGCGGCGTTTTGAATCGGCGACTCTGGCAATCACTGTGCGCTCATGGGCCAGCAGCGCTTTGGCGTAGGTCCAGCCCTTGTTTTCTTCGCCTATGCGATTCTCCACGGGTACGCGAACATTTTCGAAATACACCTCGTTCAGTGAGTGAACGCCGTTAATACTGTAGATGGGGTTGACCTTGATCCCCGGGCTCGTCATATCGATGAGCAAAAAGGAGATGCCTTGTTGAGGTCTGCCCTCGTTGCTGGTGCGAACCAGGCAGAAAATCCAGTCAGCGTGATGGGCACCGGTGGTCCAGATTTTTGAGCCATTGACAATGTAACTGTCGCCATCCAGTTCAGCGCGGGTTTTCAGGGCCGCGAGATCAGAACCGGCGCCGGGTTCGGAATAACCCTGGCACCACCAGTCCTCTGCCTCCAGGATCCGTGGCAGAAAACGCTGCTTCTGATCGTCATTGCCAAAGGTATAAATGACAGGGCCGACCATTTTGAGGCCGAATGGCAGGATGTCCGGCGCTCCAGCGGCTACCCGCTCGGTTTCGTAAATGTACGTCTGTGTGGGCGACCAGCCAGCACCGCCATGTTCAACGGGCCAGGTTGGAGCAACCCAGCCTTGGGCAAAAAGGTGTTTCTGCCACCGGATCGTGCCTTCTTTGAAGGTGTCTGGCTGAGCGATCAGCGCCGTAACTGCCGCTATAGGGGCGTGCTTGAAAAAGTCCCGGACCTGCTCACGAAATTCCAGCTCTTCTGTAGAAAAAGACGTATCCATTATTAAATCTCCGGTTACACGACAGCAGTTTGCGTCATCATCACTGAGAGCTCTGCTGTCAGTGATCTTTGAATATCACCGCTTCACTGAGAGGGGTGCGGGTGGTCCGGGTCTTGTTGGCCTTGACCTCAGGGTCTTCGTAACCAAAACAGATGCCAAAAACGACGCCCATGTCCTCATCCAGTCCAAACGCGTCGCGAATCAAGTCAGGGTGAGAGCGCAGGCTGCCCATGGCGCAGGAGCTGATCCCATGGGCAGTCATGGTGAGCATCAGGGTCTGCGCGTAAATACCAACGTCCACGGCGATGGTGGCACCAAAAGAACGGTCCATGCACAGAAAAGCCACATGGGGCGCATCAAAGAACTCGAAATTGCGCAGCATGGCCCTGCTACGCCCGGCTTTGTCATCGCGCGCGATCTCCATTTCGCCGTACAGTGCCGCGGCGCATTCAACCTGACGGCCACGATAGGCACCCTCAAATTTGCTGACGTAGCTGAAGTCCGGTTTTGAAGGTATTCCCGACGTTGCCCGCTCAACAAACTTGTCGCGCAGCGAGTCACGCAGGTCGCCAGAGGCGACAACTACTTTCCATGGCTGCGTGTTGCAATTTGATGGTGCCATTTGTGCGTGCACGAAGACTTCTCGCATTGTCTCTTCCGGTATCGCTTTGGGTAAAAAACCGCGGACAGAGCGCCGCTGGTAAATCGCGTCCAGCAGAGACATCGTTGGTTTGCTCATAGCATTCATAAGAGACTCCGAAAACGGAAGGAGGGTGATCCGCACACGATGTTGGTTTTCAGGTGGTGCTGATTGATCTTTTTGTATGTTCTATGACTCTAGCAAGTTGGCTGCTGGTTGGGAAAAGCATAATTTATATAAGGTCCATATCAATATTATATGGCTCGATATGACTTTCCCCCGTGGCTTCCGCGGAAGTGTTCAATTAATAGGGCTCAGAGGTGCCGCTGTCAGTTTTGCCAGTTATTCGAGTAACAAGTTGAGGGGCTCGTTTTGACGTTGGTATTGCTTACCAAGTTGAGTATCCTGATAAGCACCAATAATTTCAGCCATGAGAGAGATTTGCCTGCCAAGCCTGCTCTGTGATTCCGGAGTTTCTCCGGCAGGCTTGACTGGAGACCAGAGGGTCGCGACAAAATGGGCAATAAGAAGAAGTACTGGCCAAAAGGCCTTCCGCATACTCTTGACGTACCAAAAACCAGCCTTTTTTATAACCTGGAAGTCTCGGCGACCCGATACCCCGACAAGCCGGCGGTTGTCTTTTACGATTCGGTGCTTACTTATGCCGAGCTGCTTCAACAGGTAGAAACATTAGCTGGCTACCTGCAAGCGAAATGTGATGTGAAGCCGGGTGACCGGGTAGTGCTTTACTCCCAGAACTGCCCGCAGTACATGATTGCCTACTACGGTATATTACGGGCGCAGGGTGTTGTTGTGCCGGTTAACCCGATGAACCTGACGAGCGAGCTTGAGTATTGTGTTTCCAACAGTGGCGCCAGGTTAATACTGGCGGCACAGGAACTTTACGACAATGCGGCGCCGTTGCTGAAGACCGGCAGTGTGGACCGTCTGATTATTCATACCTACTCAGATTACGTCGGCGGCGAAGAAATGGCGGGAGTCCCTACCGTGGTTGCTGAGCCCAGGAACGTTCCAGAGGGTCAGGCCATAGTGGCATGGGGCGACGCCATTAGCTCCGGGTGCCAGCCTGCGCCTTTTACCGGCTCTCCTGAGGATATGTGCGTAATTGGTTATACTTCGGGGACTACCGGCAACCCAAAAGGCTGTGTTCACTCTCATAGTACGATAATGGCAGCCGCTGTAGGCTCTGCAGTGTGGCGTGGTAGCAGCCCGACATCGACCGCGCTATCGATTGCTCCGTTGTTTCACGCACTGGGTATGCAGGGCGGCATGAATACACCTCTTTATAGTGGCGCGACCGTCGTTGTAATGCAGCGTTGGGACCGGCAGGTGGCGCTGGAGCTGATAGAGCGCCATCGGGTTACCACTTGGGCTGGGCCGCCGTCTATGCTCGTGGACTTCTTCTCCAACCCGGCCCTTGCTGATCATGATGTTTCCAGCCTTCATCGCCTGATGGGGGGCGGTGCGGCCATGCCGGAAGCAATATCGCGTAAGCTCAAGGACGAGTTTGGTATCACTTACAACGAAGCTTACGGGCTAACAGAAACGGCTGCCTTTATTCTGGGCAACCCGGTGGAGCGAGGTAAGCGGCAATGTCTGGGTATTGCAAGTTTCGGTGTTGACGCACGTATCGTTGACCCTGCCACGTTGGAAGATCTGCCCCAGGGGGAAACCGGTGAAATTATTCTCCATGGCCCACAGGTAATGCTTGAGTACTGGCAGGAGCCCGAGGCGACCGCTGAAGCGTTTATCCACCGTGATGGCAAGCGTTTCCTGCGCACGGGCGACCTGGGTTATATGGATGAAGAAGGCTACTTTTTCATGGTTGACCGGCTCAAGCGCATGATTAACGCATCCGGGTTCAAGGTGTGGCCTGCGGAAGTTGAAAGCATTATGTATGGCCATCCTGATATTCACGAAGCTTGCGTTATCGCCATACCGGATGAAAAACGCGGAGAAACGGCCAAAGCCCTGATTGTTTTGAAACCCGGCGCCAGCGCTGCACTGACAGAAGAGAACGTTATTGCCTGGTGTAAGCAAAACATGGCTGTATACAAGGTGCCTACAGCGGTTGAAATCATTGATGCGTTGCCCAAATCAGCAACCGGAAAGATTATGTGGCGTCAGTTGCAGGATCAGGCAAGCATGTAGAGCTAAGGTTTTGGTGCTGAGAGGTATCATGTCCAAACGCAAACTAATGTCATAGAGGAGAGTGTATTGAGTATAGTAAGCGCCAGCAGAGTGACCTACCCATTGGACAGAGCACCGCGTTATGGAGAGTTGCTGGAAGTCGCTCGAAATGTACTGTGGAGTCGGATCCCCCTGCCTGGGGGGTTGGATCATATCAACGTCTGGCTGCTGAGAAATGATGACGGTTATGCCGTTATTGATACCGGCATGTGCACTCAAGACGCCGAAGACACCTGGCGACAACTGATGGTCAGTTTGCCCGACGATGCGCCCATCCGGCAGGTGTTTGTCACACACTTTCACCCCGATCATGTGGGTATGGCAGGCTGGCTTGTTAGTGAAGGCGCAGAGCAGTTCTGGATGACACGGCTGGAATACATGACGTGCCGTATTGTGATGAACCAGTCCTCCGATGATGATGTACCTGCTGAGTTTGATGCGTTTAATCGTAGTGCTGGCTGGCCGGAGTCAGCTATTAGCAACTACCGTCACCAGTATGGTGCCTACCGGAGAAGGATATCGCAGCCACCGTTTGCGTATCGTCGGCTGGCAGAAGGTCAGCGTCATACAATCGGCGGCAGCGATTGGAAAATTGTCGTGGGTAACGGACACTCTCCCGAGCACGCCTGTTTTTATTCAGAACAGTTAAAGCTGCTGATTTCCGGCGACCAGGTGCTGCCCAGAATTTCTTCGAATGTGTCTGTGACGCCAATGGATCCTTTTGCAAACCCCATGGCGGACTGGCTTAACTCCCTGAATAAGCTGAAATCAGAGATACCCGATGACGTGATGGTTCTGCCTGCGCATCAGGAGTGTTTTATCGGATTGCACGCACGTATCGATGAGCTAATTGAGTCCCAGAAACAGGTGCTCGCTGCATTGCTGAAATCACTTCACGGAGCACCAAAACGGGCTTTTGACGTTTTTGAAGTACTTTTTTCTCGACCGATATCCCAGGAAAACCTGTTGATTTTCAATCTTGCTACCGGAGAAGCAGTCGCGTGCCTGAATTATTTGTACGAGCGTGGCGAGATTACATGTTCAGTTGATTCGAAGGGGGGGCGATGGTATCAGGCGGTATAGTTTTTCCGCACAGGGGCCGGGTGCTCTCGTTATCAATTAATCTTGAGACACCCAATCAACAGGTCACGGTTAGGATTTGGCGAATCATTTAACCATATACACAGGGACTGGTGTCTGACGTTCAGATTAGCCAGTGGCCGAAACACAATATTAGAGAACATCGTTTCGGTCAGCGCTTGCGGTACCAACGCCACTCCCATACCTTGCGAAACCAGCGCCACGATGGTTAACCACTGGGAAACCTCATGTCTGATGGTGGGTTCCATGTCGGCGATATGGAACAGGCTGACCAACCGGTCATAGTAATGCGGTGCGAGCGAGCGGGTAAACATGACCAGGGGCTCCCCGATCAGATCGTGTACTTTCACCGTGTCCCGGTTGGCCAGAGGATGATTTATCGGCAGGCAGCAGAGAAAGGGTTCGTTGGCGATAGTCAGAGAAGACAGTGTTTCAGGAAGCGGCATGGCGTGGATAAAGCCGACGTCAAGTTGCCCGGACTCGACGGCTTTCACCAGGTCGGCGGAGTTTTTTTCCAGTAGTTGTAGCTCGATCCCTGGGTGCATGGATTGCAGCGATTTCAGAGCCGTAGGTAACTGACGAAATATCATGGCCTGAGTGAAACCAACGCGCAATATCCCCGAAGCACCGGCAGCGACACGCTGCACCAAACTCCGCGAACCTTCCAGATGCTCTAACAGGTAGCGTACCTGACGCTGAAAAACCTCACCAGCGGCGGTCATTGTTACGCTTTTGCTGCTACGCTCAAGCAGTTGCACTCCTAACTCTTCTTCCAGCTGACGTAGGCTCGCGCTCAGCGGTGGTTGGGAGATATGCAGTCGCTTGGCAGCGCGGCTAAAATGGAGCTCTTCGGTTAATACCAAAAAGTAGCGTAATTGACGAAAGGTCAGGGCCATAACGGCATGCTCTGTTTAAATTATCAGTCGACGATACTAAAAATACTATCATTGCAGAGCAAAGTTGTATTGGCCTGTGAGCGAAATCTCGCCCTAGTATGGTTAAAAGCATATTGAGAAGGAGAGATACTGTGATAGAGGACATTCATCGAAACATTCCGGATAACCGCGGTAACAGCGCTTACGCCAGTGACCCAGAACTCGCTCGTATGCTTGGTATTTATATGGAACCGTCATTGCGTGAGCATATGACGCCCGTATTTGAAGAGATGGGTACCCTGGTCGGTGACGAATTGGAAACTCTTGCACTGGAAGCGGACAAAAATCCGCCGGTATTACATCTGCGCAACCGAAACGGAGCCGATGCACCACGCATAGAGAAGCATCCCTCTTATCGCCGCCTTGAGCACTTTGCTTATTCTCATTTCGGCTTGGCAGCTATGTCCCATCGTGGTGGGGTATTTGGTTGGCCAGATCCGCTGCCGCCAATCGCCAAATATGCATTGACCTATCTGTTTGTCCAGGCTGAGTTCGGGCTCTGTTGCCCGCTCAGTATGACCGATGCGCTGACCCGCACTTTGCGCAAGTTCGGTGAACCGGAGCTGGTGGCGCGCTATATCGACAACCTTACGTCCCAGGACGAGGCCGAGCATTACCAGGGTGCCATGTTCATGACCGAGCAGGATGCCGGTTCCGATGTGGGTGCCATCACCACCGAGGCGCGCCTCGAGAATGGCGTCTGGCGCTTGTATGGTGACAAGTGGTTCTGTTCTAACCCGGATGCCGAACTGGCCATGGTATTGGCTCGACCGGCGGGGGGCGATAGCGGAACCCGGGGGCTGACTCTGTTCCTGCTGCCGCGTCACCTCGAAGATGGCAGCCTGAACCAATACCGCATTCTGCGCCTCAAGGACAAAATGGGTACCCGCTCCATGGCCAGCGGCGAAATTGTCATGGAAGGGGCAGAGGCCTATGTCGTCGGCGAGCAGGGCAGCGGTTTCAAACACATGACTGACATGATCAACATGTCACGCCTGTCCAATGGCGTGCGCTCCGCTGGCATGATGCGGCGCTCGGTTAATGAGGCGCTGTTCTTCGCCCGTAACCGTGTCGCTTTCGGTCGCCAGTTGATCGACCTGCCCCTGATGCAGCGCCAGCTGGTCAAGATGCTGGTCAGCGCCGAACAGGGGCGCAGCATGGTGTTCCATACCGCCGACTGCTTGCGGCGTGCCGATGGCGGCGATGTCGAGGCGGCGAAACTGCTGCGAATCCTCACGCCGTTGATCAAGTTCCGCACCACCCGTGATGCGCGCAAGGTTGCTGGCGACGGCATGGAGGTGCGTGGTGGCTGTGGCTATATAGAGGAATGGTCCGACGCTCGGGTGTTGCGCGATGCCCATCTCGGCTCCATCTGGGAAGGCACCAGTAACATCGTCGCGTTGGATGTGTTCCGCGCCATTCGTCGTGAACAGACCTTGCCAGTACTGAGTGATTACCTGGAACGCTTGCTGAGCGAGGCGGGACTGAATGAGTCTGAGCTCGCAATCTTCACGGCGTTGCTGGCGAAAGGTGTAGCCGCCGCCGAGCGGGTTGCCAGGTCACCGGAGAACGAAACAGAAGTAAGGCGTATTGCCAGCGGGCTCTATCACATAACGTCGGCCGTATTTCTGGCCTGGGAGTCTGCACAGTTAAAAGGCGATTTGCGGCGTCTGGCCTTGGGCAAGTTGGTTTTGCAATACAAACTGTTGCCACAAGATCCGCTTGAGGTACGAGTACCTGAAGCTCAGGCGGTGGCCGAATTATTGAAAGAAATCCCGTTAGACCGAGACGGCGTGGCCCGCTTGGTAGATGAGCAAGCCATGTTGCGTGCGGCAGGCCTGTCCGAAGTAGCCTCATCATGACCGGTTTTGCTGCTGCGTTGGACGGTGTCCGGGTAATCGACCTGAGCCGGGTGCTGGGCGGCCCATACTGCACCCAGGTTTTGGGTGATTACGGCGCCGATGTCATCAAGATCGAACCGCCTTCGGGAGATGAAACCCGAGGTTGGGGGCCACCGTTTGAAAACGGTGCATCGTCTTATTTCCACGGACTCAATCGAAACAAACGCGGCATGGCGCTGGATTTGCGCCAGGCAGAGGGTAAAGAGCTGCTGTTTGATTTGCTTGAGAAAGCAGATGTATTAGTGGAGAACTTTAAGCCGGGCACACTGGAAAAGTGGGGGCTGGGTTATGAGGTGCTCAAGGCGCGCTTTCCGGGGCTGATACACTGTCGTATTAGCGGGTTCGGTGCTGACGGCCCCATGGGCGGGCTGCCCGGTTACGATGCCATTATCCAGGCCATGGCGGGATTGATGAGCGTCAACGGCGAAGCTGATGGAGAGCCCCTGCGCGTTGGCGTGCCCGTGGTGGACATGGTTACAGGGCTCAACGCTGTTATTGGTATTGTGCTGGCCTTATACGAGCGCAACCGCAGTGGGCGAGGGCAGTTCGTGGAAGCGGCGCTGTTCGACTCCGGGCTCTCTTTGATGCACCCCCATTTTCCTAATGTTTTCTACGGCGGGCCGAAACCGCGACAGACTGGCAACGCGCACCCGAATATTTCACCCTACGAAATGTACCGTACGGGCACGCAGCCCATGTTCCTCGCGGTGGGTAACAACACCCAGTTCGCCAAGCTGTGTGAGGTTATTAACTGCACCGAGTTGTTGGACGATGTCCGTTTTGCCAATAATGGCGTGCGTCTGGAATATCGCGATACCTTGCGGGAATTGTTGGAGACGGCTTTTGCAAACGAAGATGGGCAGCACTTGGCGGAGAAGCTGATTCGGGCCGGCGTGCCTTGTGGCCCCGTCCTGGAGACCCAGGAAATTCTGGATCACCCCCACACTAGCCATCGTGAGATGGTCGTCAGGATTGGTGACTATAAAGGCACCGGCTCACCGATTAAGCTGGAGCGGACACCGTGTCAATACCAACTCCAACCACCGCATTTCGGTGAACATACATCTGAGATCCTGGCAGATCTTGGCTTTTCGCCGGAACGTGTGGCCAAACTCCGTGCAAGGGGAGTAATACCTGACGTCCAGAGTTGATTAGCGTAATAGCCACGCATAGTTGTGCTCGTAACTTTCTCATTAGGAGGCGGACACGTAAACACAGTGCCGATCCGGTCAGAAAAATCCGGCATGGCTGCAATAGAATAATGAGACGTCAGAAGGGGAGGGAATCGTTGACCTGACGAAGGTCAGGGGTTAGCGTTAAGTGACAAGATAAATTCAAAACAACAACAATATCAGGTGACAACTATGTTTTTTTATCCTGCAAATATGACACGATCGTTAACCGTTACTCTGCTTTCAGCCTCCCTGGCGTTAGCGGTGAGTACAACGGCCTACGCCGAACCTCCGACGTTACCAGATACCATGATTTGGTCTTCCTACGATGTTGGTTCCGCCGGCTATGCGGAAGCCTCCGCAATTGCCGATGCCTTTGGCAAAGAGTACGGCACCCGGATCCGGGTCAAGCCTTCGGGATCCGCAATTGGCCGATTGCAGCCTTTGCTCAGCGGTGATGCAACGGTTGGTTTTCTGGCGACAGAAACCTTTTTCGCCACAGAAGGTGTTTACGATTTTGCTACACGTCGCTGGGGGCCTCAAGATCTGCGAGTTCTTGCAGGCAGGCCATCGTCTTTTGGCATTTTTACCGCCGCAGATGCCAACATCAAAACGCTGGCTGACCTGAAAGGCCATCGTTTCGCGTATGTTGCCGGTAACCCTTCAGTCAATGTTAAGTGCGATGCGTTTCTGGCGTTCGCCGGCTTATCCCGTGACGACGTTGAAGCGGTAATGTTCCCCACCTACGCCAGTGCAATGAGTTCGCTGGCCCGTAACGAGGCAGACGCATCGTGTACCACCAGCACGCCGAGCCATGTTTATGAGTTGGCGGAGTCGCCTCGTGGTATTCACTGGCTCGATATGGATCCTAACGATAAGGAAGCATGGGATCAGTTGGAAAAAGTAGCTCCCTTTCTGGCGCCTTATAAAGAGACTACCGGTGCAGGTATAAGTGAGGATAACCCGGCCAACATCGTTGCTTACCGTTATCCGATGCTGGTGGTTCGTTCCGATGCGGATGCTGACGAAGTGTATAACGTGCTTAAAGCAGTGGATGAGACATACCCAATGTACAAGGATGCCACTGCCGTAATGCATCGCTGGGACATCAAGCTCTCCGGCGTACCTGCCATCGATGCGCCTTTTCACGAGGGAGCCATTCGGTACCTCAAAGAAAAAGGTATTTGGACAGACGCACATCAGGCCTGGAACGACACCCGTACAGCGCGTTTAAACGCCTTGCTTGAAGCTTGGCCAAAGGCGATCACTGAGGGCGAAGGCAAGAGCGACGAAGAGTTTGCTGATATCTGGGAAAGCCACCGACAGAAAGCCTTGGGAACTCTTTAAAGCGGTGCAAAACCATCGCTGAGTTTTCTTGAACTTTGTGCGCACATTCGTGCGCGCTAACTTTCAGTGCGAATGTGCATTGGGTCCGTGCCCCATTGGGATATCAAGCAGTCGAAGAGGCTGGAGGCAAAAGTGATCATGAATATGCCAAAAACTGGGAAAAGCACTGCACTCAAACGCTCAGGTCGCTGTAACCGTTTCTCAGTGGTTTGGAGAAAGTAGTGCAGTTGATATATCAGTTCCTATGTTTTTGGGGTATGGCATGACTTCTTCGGGCCACTCTGCCCAGACTGAACCACCTGTTCCTGGCGACGCCAGTGAGGGGCGCCTGAAAGGCGCCGGTTACTGGGGTGTGCTTCTGTTAGGTAGCTTGGGCTTGTTGATGGCAATCAACCAGACCTTCAATCTCTCCATTCTGGGATTTCAGCCGCTGGGGAACTCTTACCTGTACTACCTGATTGGTATTTTTCTGGCGGCTGCATTTCTGTGTTTTCCCGCCTGGTCGGGTGCTAGCCACAAAATACCGTGGTATGACTGGGTTTTCGGATTGTTGGCGATGGCCTCTTGTGGGTACCTGGGGTTTTATGGGCTGATCATGATTCAGCAGGGGTGGGAGTATAATGCCCCGCTGGAAGCAACTATATCTTCTACCGTTCTGTTATTGATGATTCTGGAAGGTGTTCGGCGGTGCGGGGGCTGGCCGTTGTTGTTCGTTGCGCTGCTCTTTGGCACCTATCCACTTTATGCCGATAGTATGCCGGGCTTCCTCTGGGGCAATCAGTATACCTTGCCGGAGATTATCCGTGCCCACGTAATTGGCGTGGAAAGTGTGATAGGCATACCCATGCAGGTTGTGGCGCAATTAGTTATAGGTTTTGTGGTGTTTGGTGCCGCTCTGACTATCACCGGAGGTGGCGAGTTCTTTATGAAGTTTGCTACCGCCCTGATGGGGCGGAGCCGCGGTGGTCCGGCCAAAGTGTCGGTAATGTCCAGTGGTATCCTGGGCAGTTTGTCCGGTAGTGTGATTTCAAACATCCTGACCACTGGTCCCATTACTATTCCCACCATGAAGAAAACTGGCTATCCGGCTCATTATGCTGCGGCGGTTGAAGCCTGCGCATCCACTGGTGGCACTTTAATGCCTCCAGTTATGGGGGCAGTGGCATTTATCATGGCGTCGTTTCTTGGGGTGGCTTATGCCGAAATTATGATTGCGGCATTTTTGCCCGCTCTGCTGTTTTACCTGGCGCTGCTTTTTCAGGTAGATAACTACGCCGCAAAACGTGGCCTGAAAGGCTTGCCGGAAGACGAAATCCCCAGTCTGAAAGAAACCCTGAAAGAGGGATGGCCTTACCTGTTTGCCCTTGTCATGTTGATCTACATGCTGTTGGTCATGCGGCTTGAGGCCTATGCTCCCTATTATGCCTCTTTGGTACTGCTGGGTGTTTCGTTGTTCAAGCGAAAGTATCGCATGAATTTTTCCCGCGCCAAGTTATTCATCCGGGACCTGACTACCAACGTGGCCAATCTGGTGGCGATTCTGGCGGGCATCGGGTTGGTGGTCGGTGGGCTTTCCTATACCGGTGTGGCGGGGGCGTTTTCCCGTGAACTGTTGCTTTATGCAGATGGCAGCATCCCGTTGATGCTGGCGGCTGGGGCGGTGACTAGCTTTATCCTCGGTATGGGTATGACGGTCAGTGCTTGCTATATCTTCCTGTCTATCCTGTTGGCTCCCGCCCTGGTCAATGCCGGGCTGAATCCGCTGGCGAGCCATCTGTTCATTCTTTATTGGGGTATGTTGTCCTACATCACCCCCCCTGTTTCTCTGGCTGCGATAACGGCCGCCGGTGTGGCAGGTGCGAACGCAACGAAGACAGGCTTTTATTCCATGCGGTTGGGCGGCATTCTCTTTATTTTGCCGTTCCTGTTCGTACTGAACCCATCTCTGATCATGCAGGGGGATTTGTCGCGCATCCTGATGTCGACAGCGACTGCAATCACCGCGATCTGGCTGATTGCTTCGGCCATGGAAGGTTATCTTTACCGGGTTGGTATCATTGCCTGGCCCTTGCGGGTGATGTCATTGATCGCTGGAGGCCTGTTGATTTATCCGGACCTGGTTACCGAAATTATGGGGGTGGGAGTTATAGCGGTGATGTACACAGGGAAGGGTCTCCTGAACCGGAGTGCCACGCCGGTACGCCATCGCTAAATCAGGTTTCTCACAAAAGGTGATTTACTGTGATTGATAAACGGGTTTCATCGTACAAACATGCCGTGGCGGATATTCCTGATGGGGCCGCGGTCATGATTGGTGGCTTCGGCAGTTCAGGTATCCCGCTAAAGCTGATCGAAGCGCTGCGCCAGCATGGGGCCAAGGGGCTCACTATCATCTCGAACAACTGCGGTGTGGCAGAGGAGGGTATCGCCGCCCTGCTCAGGGATGGCTTGGTGAGCAAGGTTGTTTGCTCTTTCCCCCGCTCAGCCGGCTCCGTGTGGTTCGAGAAGCGTTATGAAGAGGGCTCTGTGGAGCTTGAGTTGGTGCCCCAGGGTACTTTGAGTGAGCGCATCCGGATTGCCGGTGCCGGGATAGGCGGTTTTCTGACGCCAACCGGTTATGGCACCAAGCTTGCGGAAGGAAAGGAAACCAAAGTCATTGATGGTAAGGGCTACGTCCTGGAGTTGCCTTTGTCTGCTGATTATGCGCTGGTGCGGGCGGAGTGTGGTGATCACTGGGGCAATCTGATTTACGATACGGCGGGGCGAAATTTTAACCCGATGATGGCAACTGCGGCCCGCGTGACTATCGTTGAAGTGAATTCAGTGGTGAAGATCGGTGACCTGAATCCTGAACATGTGGTGACACCTGGTATTTTCGTCGATCGGTTGGTAGCAGAGGAGATGGGTCATGTTCCGGCTTAATCCAGAACAGATGGCCGAGCGGGTGGCCCAGGATATTCCCGATGGATCCTACGTAAATCTTGGCATCGGCGTGCCCACCAAGGTTTCAAACTACGTGACCGGCGACAAACAGGTTATTTACCACAGCGAGAACGGCATCCTTGCTGTCGGTCCAGCCCCTGCGTCGGGCGAAGAAAATCCCAATCTGATCAATGCGAGCAAACAATATGTAACTCTGCTTCCGGGCGGTTGTTATTTTGATAACGCAGAGTCGTTCGCGATCATGCGAGGTGGACACCTGGATATCGCTGTACTAGGTGCTTTTCAGGTGTCTGCCAGCGGTGACCTGGCGAACTGGGCGACCAATAGCGACATATTCCCTCCGGCTGTTGGTGGTGCCATGGATCTTGCTGTTGGTGCCCGGAAGCTGTTTGTGCTGATGCGACACACTACGCGGGATGATGAGCCGAAAATCCTCGAAGAATGCACCTACCCTTTGACCGGAAGCGGTGTGGTGCGGCGGATTTTCACCGACCTTGCGGTGATCGATGTTACGCCGGACGGGCTCCAGGTAGTGGAGTTGTTTGGCGATAACTCGTTCGAGGAAGTGCAGGCCTTGACCGGCGCCCGCTTGTTGCCTCTGGCCTGAGTGCCTGGTCAGAAAAACACACCTGGCAGCCAGGTGGCGATTTCCGGAAAGACCATAATGATGCCGATGGCGATTATCTCGATGATCACGAACGGTACCACTGACGTGTAGATGTCCTTCATGGTGATTTCCGGCGGTACCACACCTTTCAGATAGAACAGGTTAAATCCGAAGGGTGGCGTCTTGTAGCCGATCTCCATGTTGATCACGAA
>TARA_R110002111_G_scaffold2061_6_pt1 | contig 38672 bp, 32 predicted proteins | sample TARA_R110002111 | Tara Oceans TARA_R110002111 (sample SAMEA4397363) | marine metagenome | biome: Polar Biome; feature: [ZZZ] marine water layer (ENVO:01000295); material: water (ENVO:00002006), including particulate matter (ENVO:01000060) such as... | depth 199 m
TGCTGATGGTAACACGACAGACGATCCAACAGAAACCACCATAACAGAAACACCAAGTATCGAAGCCGTTAAGACGGTAGTGATTACGAACGATGTTTTACCAACAGGTGTAAGTTTAGGAGATACCATGACCTATACTATAACTGTAGAAAACACAGGCAATGTAACTCTAGATGGAGTCGCAATAGTAGATACGTTCTTAGATGCCAATGGTGATGCATTGACATTATTAACAGCACCAACATTTGTAAGTGCCGATGCAGGTAGTGCAGCTGGAGATTTATTAGTTGGTGAGACAGCAACCTATACCGCAACTTATGTTATAGAGCAAGACGCCATAGATGCAGGAGGCTTTAGTAATAGTGTTATAGCGAGTGGAAACAGTCCAGATGACACTACCGTAAATGACACAAGTGATGATGGGGATGATGCTGATGGTAACACGGAAGATGATGTCACTGAGACAACCATAGATGAAGCACCAAGTATAGAGACTGTAAAAACAGTAGCAATCACAAATGATATAGCACCAGTAGGAGCGAGTCTAGGTGATGAGATGACATATACCATCACAGTAGTTAACACAGGAAATGTAACATTAGATAATGTTACTATTATAGATACATTTATAGACACTGATGGTAATGTACTAACTTTATTAACAGGTCCAACATTTGATAGTGCAGACCAAGGCAGCTCAGAAGGATCGTTATTAGTTGGAGAGACAGCAACATACTTAGCAACTTATGTTATAGAGCAAGATGTTATAGATGCAGGAGGCTTTAGTAATAGTATTATAGCCAGTGCAGATAGCCCTGATGATACTACAGTAGATGATGCAAGTGATGATGGAGATGATTCAGATGGCAACATTGATGATGATGCAACAGTAACAACTATTGATCAAGATCCTAGAATTAGTTTAATTAAAACAATATTGCCTTTAGAAGATACAAATGGTGACGGTATTGTCGGTGGAATTGATGATGTTATTACATATGTTTTTGATGTAGAGAATATTGGTAATTTAACGTTAACAGATATTGTTGTGCAAGATGACCTTCCAGGTTTAAACTTAACAGGAGGTCCAATTTCACTGCTTATTCCAGGGGACTCGGATAATATAACTTATTCAGCGACATATATAATTACTCAAACTGATATAGATTTAGGTTTTGTTGTAAATTCTGCTTCTGTTAGTAGTGAAAAACTTAATGGAGATCCTAATGATACGTCAGATGATGTTACTGATATCAGTGATGATCCAAATGATAACGAAAATGTAGATGATAATGGTGATGGAAATCCAGATGATCCAACAATAGTTTATGTGACTTCAATTTATGATTTAGAAATAACTAAAGTTGTAGATGAACTTAGTCCAGTTATTGGTGATCAGGTTACATTTACTATTGAGGTGGCAAATATTGGTAATGTTACTGCAACAAATATCGTGATTGATGAACAAATTCCAAGTGGTTATCTATTTATTTCTGCACTAACAACGGCAGGAACATACACAGAATTAAATGGCGAATGGATAATAACTCAATTAAACCCAGATCAAGTAGAAATTCTTGAAATCACGGTTGAAGTTTTAGGGTTTGGTGATTATTTGAATACAGCATATATTGATAGTTCAGTTGGAGGAACTGATATTGATACAAGTAATAACGAAGACGATGCTAGAGTAGATCCTATTTGTTTAACAATTTATAACGAGTTTTCTCCAGATGGTGATGGTGTTAATGAAACCTTTATGATTGATTGTATAGAACAATATCCTAACAATAAATTAGAAGTTTATAACAGATGGGGAAATATTGTTTACAGTACCAAAGGATATTTAAACAATTGGAATGGCACATCTAATGGAAGAGCAGTTATTAATCAATCTGATAATTTACCGGTTGGAACCTATTATTATGTTTTAGACTTAGGAGATGGATCAGACCCATTAGTAGGATGGTTATACATAAATAGAAATAACTAATAGATACTGAATTATAAAATATATTAAAATGATACATAAATCATCACTAATAAAAGGATTAATAGTTTTAGTATTTATACTAATTAGTACTATTAGTTTTGCACAACAAGATCCTCAATACACACACTATATGTTTAATACACTAAGTGTCAATCCAGCTTATGCTGGTCAGAGAGAGACTTTGAGTGTTGTTGGTCTACATAGATCTCAGTGGGTTGGTATTAACGGAGCACCACAAACACAATCTTTAAGCATTCATAGTCCATTGCGTAACGAGCGCATAGGCTTGGGGCTAAATATTGTAAATGATGCTTTAGGACCAGCAAGTGAATCATTTGTGGATGCTAATTTTTCTTATACTATACCTTTAAATGCGGATGATTTAAAATTGTCTTTCGGAGCAAAAGGAGGATTTCATATGTTAGATACCGATTGGAGTAAAGGTCGTTTTAGAGATACAGATCCAGCCTTTGAAAATGATTTGAATTTAATTTCACCAATGGTAGGAGCAGGTTTATATATGCATACTAGAAAATGGTATTTAGGTTTGGCAGTGCCCAATTTTATTGAAACCAAACATTATGATGACTATGAAGAATCTGTTGCTACGGAACGTATGCACTTTTATCTAATTGGTGGTTATGTATTTAATATTAGTGAAACAACAGAAGTAAAACCTGCATTTTTACTTAAAGGAGTTTCTGGGGCACCAATAATTGCAGATGTATCTGCTAATTTTTGGTTTCAAAAGAAAGTAACCTTAGGTTTGGCCTGGAGATGGGATGATTCTGTTAGTGCTTTGGCTGGTTTTCAAATAACACCTGGTATGTTTGTTGGCTATAGTTATGATATGACAACAACTGGTTTAAGTAATTATAATAATGGCTCACACGAATTAACATTAAGATTTGAAGTTAAAAGATTAGGTAGAATATTATCACCTCGTTTCTTCTAAAACTAGAATTATGAAAACACTATCGAAATATATATTATTAACAATCGTACTTGTATTTTCTGTAAATGCATTTGCTCAGAACGGAAAAATTCAAAGTGTAAAAAATGACTATAGGAATTTTGCTTATGTAAAAACAAGTGAGGTTTTATTAGAAGTCGCTAACAAAGGCTATAAATCGGTAGATTTATTTCAAAAATTAGCTAATTCATTTTACTTTCAGAATAAAATGGAAGAAGCTGCAAAGTGGTATGGTGAATTAATGGAACTTAATGAAGTTATTGATCCAGAATACTATTTTAGATATGCATTGGCACTTAAGGGGATTCAGGATTACGAGAATTCTGATAAATGGATGGAGAAATTCAATGCCTTAAAGCCTAATGATTTAAGAGGGAAAGCTTTTTTATCTAAAGTAGATTATAAGTCTGCCATTGATGAATTAAGTAGAGAAGATATAGAAATCGTTAATTTAGATATTAACACTGAATTATCTGATTTTGGTACTACAGAATATGAAAATGGAATTGTCTTTGCTTCAGCCAGAAGTGGAGGGCGTAAATACAGATGGAATGAAGAGCCTTATTTAGATTTGTTTTCGGCTGAAAAAATAGATAGTGTAACTTTCGGTGACGTTAAAAGTATTGGTGACAAGGTGAATACAAAATTTCACGAATCTAGTGCAGTATTCTCACCAAATGGAAAGTATATGTTCTTTACTAGAAATAATTACTTTAAATCTAGATATAAAGAAGATGATACAGGAATTAACAGATTACAATTATATAGAGCAACTTTAAATGAAGATGGCGTTTGGGACGATTTACATAAAATTCACTTTAATAGCATAGATTATAGTGTGGCACATCCAGCGCTAAACTTAACAGGTACAAAACTTTACTTTGCTTCAGATATGCCAGGTACGTTTGGTCAATCAGATATTTTTGTAGTAGATGTAAATGATGATGGAACTTTAGGTGAGCCAGAAAACTTAGGAAGTTCAATTAACACAGAAGGTCAAGAGTCATTCCCGTTTGTTAATACTAATGGTGATTTATATTATTCTTCTACAGGCTTTCCTGGTTTAGGTGGTTTGGATGTTTTTGTTTCTAAAGAATTAGATCAAAAAGTAAAAGCTGGTTCAAGCCGAAACTTCCCTATTGAGAATATAGGTAAACCTGTTAATAGTGAATGGGACGATTTTGGATATTATGAAAATTTGGTGACTAAAAGAGTTTACTTTAGCTCAAATAGAGAAGGCGGAAAAGGAAGCGATGATATCTATACTTTTGATATTACAGAATTAAAATTAGAGGTAGAAGGTGTTGTTCAAGATAAAAACAGCTTGGAACTAATGCCAGATTCAACCGTTATTCTTTTCGATAAAGACGGTAATGAGATCGAACGAGTTACAGTAGGTGAAGACGGTTATTTTAAATTCGATGTAGAACCTAAAAAAGAATACTTAATTAGAGTAATAAAGGATAAGTATACATCAGACGAAATACGTATTACAACACCTAATAAAAAGCAAGAACTTAAAGTTGAACTATTAATAGAGCAAGATGAGCAGCAAATAGAGCCTTGTGATGATTTAGCGAAAGTATTAGATATTCCTATTATATATTTCGACTTTGATAAATCTCAAATTAGATATGACGCTGAAATAGAATTACAAAAAGTATTGGCTGTCTTAACAAAATATCCAACAATGCATATTGATATTCGTAGTCATACAGACTGTAGAGGTACAGCATCTTACAACGAAAAGCTTTCCGAAAGAAGAGCACAGTCTACTCGTAAGTACTTAATTAATAAAGGTGTCGCAGCAGAACGTTTGACTGCTAAAGGATACGGAGAATCAAGATTGGTAAACGATTGTGGTTGTGAACCGTCTAATGAATCAAGTTGTTCAGAAGAAGAGCATCAATTAAATAGACGTAGTGAATTTATTATTACTAGCATAAATGGTAAAACTTGTGATGAAGATAAAGAGTAATCACAAACATTACATATAACCATAAATAGCCGTTTGATTTTTAAACGGCTATTTTTTTATGAATTCATTCACTTTTATTTAAGGATAAGGTATTAATTTAGCAAAATGACAGAAGAACAAGTCATCCTAGTTGATGAAAACGATAACCAAATAGGTTTAATGCCTAAAATGGAAGCGCACGAGAAAGCACTATTGCATCGTGCATTTTCGGTATTTATTTTTAATGATAGTAACGAACTAATGTTGCAACAACGTGCAGCACATAAATATCATTCTCCAAAATTGTGGACCAATACATGTTGTAGTCATCAACGCGATGGTGAAACTAATTTACAAGCTGGTAAGCGACGTTTACAAGAAGAAATGGGTTTTGTTACGGATTTGATTGAAAAGACAGCATTTATTTATAAAGCTCCTTTTGATAATGGATTAACAGAACACGAGTACGATCATATTATGGTTGGTTATTATAACGATGTTCCTAAAATAAATGAAGAAGAAGTGGCTGATTGGAAGTGGATGAACTTAGACGATGTAAAATCAGATATTTCCAATAATCCTCAGTTATATACAGCATGGTTTAAGATAATTTTTGAAAAATTTTACGAATTTATAAACGTTAATAAGTAATGAAAGTTACCGTACATAGAAAAGCTCATTTTAATGCTGCACATAGACTTTACAGAAAAGACTGGAGTTTTGAGAAGAATGATGCCGTTTTCGGACTGTGTAACAATCCTAACTTTCATGGTCATAATTATGAGTTAATTGCGAGTGTTACTGGTGAAATTGACCTTGAAACAGGTTATGTTATTGACGTAAAAATATTAAAAGACATTATTAAATCTGAAGTCGAAGATGCCTTTGATCATAAGAATTTAAATGTAGAAGTTCCTGAATTTAAAGATCTAAATCCTACCGCAGAGAATATTGCTGTTGTTATCTACAATAAAATTAAACCAAAGTTAGATCCAAAATTTCAGCTCAAAATTACACTTTACGAAACTCCGAGAAACTTTGTAACTTATTCTGGAGATTAATTCTATGAAAAATTCCCTATATCCATTAGTGTTTCAACCTATTCTGAAAGAAAAAATTTGGGGTGGTGAGAAGTTAGAAGAACATTTCAATAAACCTGCTCATTCCAAAAATGTAGGTGAAAGTTGGGAGATAAGTACAGTGCCAAATGATGTTTCTGTTGTTGTTAATGGAGACTTAAAAGGTAATTCTTTACAAGATTTGGTTAATAAGTATACATTTAAATTATTAGGTAAAAAAAATTGGAAACGTTTTGGAAATGAATTTCCATTACTCATAAAATTTATTGATGCCAAAGAAGATTTAAGCATTCAGTTGCACCCTAACGACGAGTTGGCTAAAAAACGACACAATTCTTTTGGTAAAACTGAGATGTGGTATGTAATGCAAGCAGACAAGGACGCTAATTTAATTGTAGGGTTTAATGGCGACGTAGATAAAGAAACCTATTTAAAGCATTTAAAGAACAATACACTTACAGAAATTTTAAATTTTGATAAGGTAAAGGAAGGAGATACTTATTTTATAGAAGCAGGTAGAGTACATGCAATTGGTGCAGGTGTATTATTAGCAGAAATTCAGCAAACAAGTGATATAACTTATCGTGTTTATGATTGGGATAGAGTGGATGTTCACGGTAATACGCGCGAATTACACAACGATATCGCTATTGATGCTTTTGATTTTAAAATGGTAAATGATTTTAAAATTGACTACAAAAAACATAAGAATGCATCTAACAAAATAGTAAGTTGTCCTTTTTTTACTACAAATTTCATTGAAATTAATTCTGAAATTCCAAAACATAATACATATGATTCATTTATAATTTATATGTGTGTAGATGGAAATGTTGAAATTTTAACGAATGGTTCAAATACAATGATTTCTAAAGGAGAGACTATTTTGATTCCGGCGAATATTAAAGATTTTAAGCTAAAATCTGATTACGGAAGGCTTCTAGAGGTCTATGTTTAGAGCTAGAAATAAAAAGTCAATAAGACAGCGTTAAATAACTAAAAGGATTTAGTACTTTTGCGGTTATTAAAAACATAATTATCATGTCAAATAAAAGAGAATTAAAAAAGGATATTAACTACGTTTTAGGAGATATCATTGAAGCGGTTTACGTTTGGGAATTAGCTAATGCTGAAAAACCAACAAAAGAGAGTGAAGCTATTATTGATGAAGCTATTACAACGTTTGATGAGTTAATTACTCGTGTTAATGATAGAAGTGCACAGAATAAGAAAGCGCATTTTAAAGCTATTAACAGTGATCTTGAATCAAAAGGTAGAGGTCTTATTGAAAAAATCAACAAATTAAAATAAATTGATTTGCATATTTAAAAATCTATTTTAAATTTGCAGTTGCTTACCAAAATTGGTAAGCTTCTTTTTTGCCGATGTAGCTCAGCTGGCTAGAGCAGCTGATTTGTAATCAGCAGGTCGTGGGTTCGAGTCCCTCCATCGGCTCTTAAAAAATAAAAGTCCAATCATTGATATGATTGGATTTTTTATTTTATTATTCTGAAAATTAATTCAATAACACTAATCTGTCTTTTAATTCTTATTTCTATTAGCAACAACTTCACCTAATTGTTTACCATAAAAAGACTCCTTAATTTCAGCAGTTAGACTATTATAAATAGAATCAATATATACTGTATTTGCATATCGCGCTTCATACATGGCCAAATATGGTGCCACTTCACTGTTCTTGTTATTTATAGCAAACTGAATAGTATAAGCATATTTACGTTTTATAAGTTGATCTGAAATTTTACCTAAAGAGTCAACAGCAATACTATCGTTATCCCTTTGAGCTAAATAACGTTCTTCAATAACATCTAGACTCTTATTGTTGTATTGCGACATGATTTCTAAATATTCATCTAATAACGCTTGTTGTTTAGAGCCTTTAATTTCTGAATCAAAATTGAAATTTTTTAATGTTGTATTAATTTCTGTTATACCTTTATCAGCAAAAAATGGAATGTAATGTTCTTCTCCATCATTTTTAAATAATTTTAAATAGAGAAGAATAGGTTCTTCTAAATTGGTATGTAAACTAAATTCTGATTGACCCGTGATAGCCATAGAGTCTAAATTTACAATACTAGAATCACCATCCTTTTGAAGATAAACTACTCCTTTTTTTAAGCCTTTAACTTTACCTTTTAAGGTAAAGTTGGAATCGTTGTTTTTGCCACAAGAAACGGCAATTGATAATAAAATAATAAGACTTAATGCTTTGTTTAATTTTGTCATGAGTTGCTAAATAATTAGGTGCGCAAATATCTTATAATAGTTTTAAAAATACTAACTAACAGCTGCTAATTCCATTAAAATTGTACAGCCAATGGCGGCAATTGTACCAACTGCATAACCAAACACGGCTAGTAAAACTCCAACTGTTGCTAATGATGGATGAAAGGCAGATGCAACAATAGGTGCAGAAGCAGCTCCACCAACATTGGCTTGACTTCCAACGGCTAAAAAGAAATAAGGTGCTTTAATGAGTTTAGCTACAAAAATTAATAACAGAGCATGTATGGTCATCCATACCACTCCAATAACGATAAGGCCAAGGTTATCAAAAATCATCATTAAATCCATTTTCATTCCTATACTTGCTACTAGTATATAGATAAAGACACTTCCAAATTTACTGGCTCCAGCACCTTCATAATTTTTAGCTTTTGTATTAGATAATAGTATAGCGATAATCGTTGCTACACTAATCATCCAAAAGAATTTAGAACCTAAGAATGTAAAAATATTTCGTGTCGTTTGTGATTCTATATCTGCTACAATACCTTCAAATAATGGTGCTAAAAAGTTTGCGCTTAAATGAGCAATACTTACTGTTCCAAAAGCGATAGCACAAATAATCATGATATCTGTAAGTGATGGGTTACGTTTTACTTTTTCAGAAAAGGTTGACATTTTTTCTTTAAGTTCTTCAATAGAGGATGTATCTGCTTTTAACCATTTATTAATTCTATTTCTTTTGCCGATACCAATAAGTATAATAGCCATCCAAATATTTGCGACAACAATATCTACAAATACCATTCCGCCATATTTTGCTTGGTTATAGCCATAAATTTCTAACATAGCTGTTTGGTTGGCACCACCACCTATCCAACTACCAGCTAAAGTAGAAAGGCCTCTCCAAACTGCATCTGGACCAACACCTCCAACTGTTTCTGGTGAAAAAGTAGAAATTAATAAGATGGCAATTGGGCCACCAATAACGATTCCTAAAGTACCAGTAAAGAACATTACTAAGGCTTTCCATCCTAAATTAAAAACGGCTTTAATGTCAATGCTTAAAGTCATTAAGACCAATGCTGCAGGTAATAGATAACGACTAGAAACGTAATATAAGTTAGAGCTATGTTCTGTAACAACTCCAGATTCTGAAACTGTGGTCCATTCTGGTGAAATTAATCCTGTTGTGGTTAATAAAGCAGGAACCATGTAAGCCATAAACAGACCTGGAACTATTTTGTAGAACTTTGACCAAAAGCCAGTTTTAATAGATTCTGTAATAAACACAAAACCTAAGGCTAACATTAAGAGTCCAAATACAATAGTATCATCAGTGAAAATAGGAGTATTATCCATAGTTTAGTTTCTTTAGAACTTGCAAAATACAAAAATTAAAAACTAAAAAAGTGACCGTTTCCGATCACTTTTTATCTAAAGGTTTATCCTTTGGTTTGGGTTCCCTATTGTGTTCTTTAAGATATTGCATAAGCATCCATTCTATCTGGCCATTGGTACTGCGGAATTCATCCGAAGCCCATTTTTCAACGGCTTTCAGCATATCTTCATTTATTCGTAGTGCAAAGGCTTTCTTTTTAGACATTAGCAATAATTTTTGTTTTATAAGTGGCTAAAATGTTTTTTGCTTCTTCTTGTTTTTGTGTTCCTATTAAAAGTTTTTTGCCGTTTTTTAAGACCAACTGAATGCCAACATCCCCAGATACATTTATCGCTTTTCCTTTAGATTTATTCCAAAGTATACCACCTTTTAGTCCCCAACCACCATATTCACCAAGTGGATCATATGTTCTTATATAGGCATTGTTGAGTTCATTCCATTTTATGACTTTGAAGCTTAAATGAAAAGGGAAAAATTTATAATGAATGCCTTTTTCATCAATACGTGTTGTTAGTTTAAAGAAAAATATAAATCCAGAAGCAAAGAAAATTAGAAAAATTAAACCTATTAATTCTAAGCTTGTAAAGTTTTTAGGATTTTCAATGTATTCTTTTACATAAATACCAATAGGAACAATTGTACTTACCAACATAAGTACAATTAACCATACTTGATTAAAACGTTGTTCTTCTTTAAAAATTCTCATTATCTGTTTTTATCGCGTTCAAAAACTACAGTTGCCCAATTCACAGCAATTTGATTTACAGTCCATCCTTCGCGTGCGTGTTGATTGAGTAAATCTTCAAAATTTTGAACCCGGTTTCTAAAACCTAATTTAGGGATGATTACTTTATATTCCTTCATAACCTATCTTTTTTACTATCTGTTTTAAAATTACTAAAGCTAAAATAACACCTATTATAGTCCCTATAATTGAGCCGTATATCAAACTTGTTGCTATGGTGTTTGTTATGGCTCCGATTGTAGTTCCTATGCTACTGCCAATAGCGGTTGCTATAGCAATGCTTGAAATTTGTTTTTGATTCATTTTAATGATTTAGAGTCCCTGTATTTAAAACAGGTGAAGCATCTTTATCACCACAAAGTACTACCATTAGATTACTCACCATTGCCGCTTTGCGTTCTTCATCTAAATCTACAACATTTTTTTTGCTGAGTTGTTCAATGGCCATTTCTACCATGCTAACGGCACCTTCTACAATCTTATGTCTTGCAGCAACAATAGCTGTGGCTTGCTGACGTTTTAACATGGCATTGGCGATTTCTTGCGCATAAGCTAAGTAGCCAATTCGTGCTTCTAAAACTTCTATGCCAGCAATAGATAAACGTTCGTCAATTTCTTTTTCTAAAGCTTCACTAACTTCATTAACACTAGATCGAAGTGTTATATCTTCAACATGGCCTTCATCTGCAAAATTATCATAAGGATACATACTTGCTAATTTACGTACAGCTGCATCGGTTTGTACACGTACAAAATTCTCGTAATTGTCAACATCAAAAGCAGCTTTGTAAGTATTTTGTACACGCCAAACCAATATGGTGCTTATCATAATTGGGTTACCTAGTTTGTCATTCACCTTTAGGCGTTCACTATCAAAATTACTAGCTCTTAACGATATTTTCTTTTTAGTGTAAAAAGGATTTACCCAATAGAAGCCATTCTTTTTAACTGTGCCAACGTATTTTCCAAATAAAAGCAAAACTCTTGAACCATTAGGTTGTACCATTAAAAACCCGAAGGCTAAAACTAGTGCTATTACAATACCAAACACAGACCAACCTGTTTCTGTTAAAGGAATAAGTGCAATACTACCAAAGAAAAGTAGTATAAATAAAAATAACATTAAGTAGCCATTTGCTGGGACAATGATTTTTTCTTCTTTCATGATTTAAAAGTTTAATTGGTTAATGTTTATAATAAATCAATATGATATTAAAATGATATCATAAAGATATAACTTATTTTATAAGTACACAAAAAATGTTTTTTGTTACAGTTGTACTAAAAGAATTAAAAAAATAAAGTTTGGCACAGGGTTTGCATAATACTAATTGTAATGATTATTACAACTGATATCACTAGATAGCAGCACTACAAAGTAGTAACATTACATTGGTTGGTTAGTTAGAAAAAGCATCTCGTGGTTGGGATGCTTTTCATTTTATGAGTGAGTTAAGTTAAAAAAGCATCTCGTTATTGAGATGCTTTTTTTTATTCTTAAATTCAATGGTGAGATAACATTAAGACTTTATAAAATCAGTAACTATTTTAATAAGTTGCGGTGAGACTGGTCTAAATGATTCATTATAGGATTTTGAATTTTCTAAATCATCTCCTTCAATTTCAAAAAGGACATGATTCATGTTTTCAATAATTACCAATTCAGATGTTGGGTTGGCTTCTTTTAATACTTCCGCTTCTTTAACCGAAACCTGAAGATCTTTTGTTCCATTAACAATAAGAACAGGTATATTTAATTCTTTTATAATTTCAGTTGGGTAATAGGTCATCCAATTAATCATAAAATCTTGAATATCTGGACCAAATAATGAGCCTAATGCAGCAGGATAATCCGTTGTGGATTCACCTGTCTTCAAAATCTTTACAACACGCTCAGTTTCTTCGCCTAGCACTGGCGCCATTTTGGTAACCTGTTCTATTAGTACATCACCAATATTATTGCCTGCGCCTGCAAGTGAAATAAAACCGTCAGCAGTATCTTTAGCAGATAGCATGCCAATTAAGCTACCTTGGCTATGACCAATTACATATATTTTACTATAACTGTCTTTTACTTTAAAAAAGGAGATAATATCTGATGCATCCTTCACAAAATCATCGAACATAATATTTTTATCTACCTTATTTTGCAGTATTTGTTTTACAATACGTTTATCATATCTAAAAGTGGCTATTCCATTTTCTGTAAGACCTACAGCTAATTTTTTTAGGGAATTATTTTTAAGGAAATTTTGATTTCCATTTCTATTAGTAGGACCAGAGCCTGCAATTATAATAGCTAAATTTGGTTTTTTACCTTCAATTGGTGTAAGTAACGTGCCATCTATCCATTGGGTTATGGATAATTCTTCTTCTGTATAGGATGTTTCTTGGCTATAACTTAATGAGCTAATTAGGCATAAAGCGAAAATTACAAGTGATTTCATTTTTAATGGTTTTAATCCGTTTAATACAATTTTACAGTAGAAAAGCATAAAGTTAATTTATATAGCATTGATTCTCCATTTTTAAATGAAATTTATGCTCATTTATGATTTTTGTTTAAGGTATTTTAAATTGTTTGATCGTGTATTTTATCGGTGAAATGCATAATTTCATCTTTAAATGTTAAAATTTGATGTATTTAATCGATTAAATGTGTTTTTTAGCGTTGTAATTAAAATTGAATTATATATTTGACTCGTACTAAAATTTAGTTTTTAGTTCAATGGATTAATTAATTAATATTTGCCTTATGTTGTGTTTAATTAGAGACCCTAAATCTACCAGCATATAAAAGCAAATAAACGAAAACCGAGATTGAGGGATCTCGGTTTTTTGTTTTTATAACGTCCCCTATTAACTTTGTCTTAATCCATAAGTAATTTCATTTCAATATTTTTTTGTGTTTTAAGAAGTCTATTATTTTTGATTCTTTTTATAAAATCAGTTGTAATTCTATTTTTTCTGTAATTTAGTGTTTGATATGAATTATAAAATACTTTTATATATAGGAAGCTTTCTCTTTCTTACGTTGGGATTTCAACAAAAACATACTTTACCTGATGGTTTTGTGTATGTCAAATCTGTAATTCCGGATTTGGATGTGGAATTACGTTATTTTTCTCAAAACAATTTTGTTGGTGATACCATTGATGGCTATAAAGCTAATCGCTTAATATTAACTAAAGAAACAGCAGAAAATCTAAAATTGGTTCAAAACGAATTACAATCTCAAAACCTATGTTTAAAAGTTTATGATGGTTACAGACCACAACCTGCTGTAAATCATTTTATGCGTTGGGCAAAAGATTTAAATGACACTATTAATAAACAGCAATTTTATCCTGAAGTGAACAAACGAAATTTGTTTAAGGCTGGTTATATAGCGTCGCGTTCTGGTCACAGTAGAGGAAGCACCATAGATTTGACTATAACAGATGGTGAAACTGGAGAGCCTTTAGATATGGGTAGTCCTTACGATTTTTTTGGTGAATCTTCTTGGGTTGCTCATGATGATTTAACGGAACAACAAAAGAAAAATAGACAGTTATTGCAAACTGTAATGTTAAAACATAATTTTAGAAATTACCCAAAAGAATGGTGGCATTTTACATTACGTTGGGAGCCATTTCCTAAGACTTATTTTGATTTTGATGTAGAGTAAATATCACAAATAAAACCAAGCCCAATACATTAAAATAAACTGAAGTGGTATACGTAAAATTAATATCCATTTCGGTATTCCGACAGACGCTTTTTCTCCAGAGAGCATATAAAAATGAACGAGTAAAAAGACAGAAAGCATAGTAATAATGCCACAAATTGAGATCACTCTTAATTGAGGGATGCATAATCCAAGACCTAAAAGAACTTCTACAATACCACTCAGATACACTAAAGTTCTATGATTTGGTAGATAAGTTGGCATAATACGCATATACATTTTTGGCTTAATAAAATGCATTATACCTGCAATAATGTATAAAGCAGCCATGGCGTAAAGACCTAAAGGTTCATTCACCTTTAAAAGTTTTATAGGTTATGCCAATACCATAATTATACAAGTCTCTTTTTAGTAAGCTTGACTGTAACCCATTTCCTTTTTCAAATTTCACCCAATTATTTCCATTAATAAACACACGTTTTATGTAGGTGTTTTTGTTTTCTACTTCATCAGTAAAAGGCAATAAGGGTCTGAAGTTGGTTGGTATTTTAACCACGCTACCATTTTTAGAAACAAGTTCTTTGTATTTTTTATTTGGTAATAGTTTGCCCGCTTTGTTAGTGTAGCCTAATACTTGTAGAGAAACGAAGAAACCGTTTTCTGGAATGTAAATATCAAAGTCATCTACATTTAATACATGCGCATCACCATCTTTTTCAGTTGCTCTAAAGACAATAGTTTCATAGGTTAATACTTTGCCAGGTAATCCATCATTATTCTGATAGAATTTCACCTTAAACAATGTAGAAAATTTCTTCTTTTCACTATTCTTGCGTTCACGTTTATTCCAATCTTTAGATTCTAAGGCAATAGGGAATAATACGCTAGTTAATTTCTGATCCTTGGTTGTAGTTTTAGGGAAATAAACCGCAATCTCCGATTCAATTGTTGGAAGCCAGCAGTTGTAATAGTCATCATCTAAAGATGGTTTTAGCTTTTCTTCTTTAAATTTTCGGTCTATTTTATTAGCAATAATTACGGCATCTAATTGTTGGGCTTGTGGTTGCATTAACAATTGAGCAGGCAAGTTTTTAGTCGCTATATTTAAATCTTTAAACCCTAAAGCGGATATAAAAAGTGAATCTATATCTGGATATAATTTTTTTGTAAAAACAAAATGCCCTTCATCATCTGCAAAAAGTCCGTTGCCATTGCCAAAAGAAATGGTTGCGTAACTTACAGGGTAAGATGTAATACTGTCTTTTATTGTTGTTTGAGCCAAAGTAATTTGCCCAATACATAATAGAATAAATAAAAATTTCTGCATGGTTAAGCTTATAGATTTTAAAGATACATTATTTATACGCATAAAAAAACGCCTCAATATGAGGCGTTTTTTTTGTTGTTTACTAATTTGGATAATACCAAAATGGTATAGAAGCTTCAATTTTTGATATGGTATCCGATTCTTTTATTTCTTTTCGTTTTACATGTATCATATGTTTACCTTCATCTAGGTTCTTTATACCAATATAAGTTTCAAACCCATTTTGTTTTTTTATGGTTTTACCAAGTACAAAATTGGTTTTATATACTGTAGAATCTATTTCAACGGAATAAAGCGAATTAAATGTGTATAAGTAGTCTCTTTTTAATTTGCTATCAATGGAGCCTACATTTATGGAACTTATTTCTGATGTAATGCCTCTAGTGTCTTCTTCAGGTTTTAAACTCGGATTAAATAGATAAATTTCATCTTCTATAAATTTATCAAAAACAATAAATACTTTAATGAATGGATCACTTATAACTTTACTATTAATAGCAATACTACTTATAAAGTCAGAATCATTAACAAGCATGTCTTCATAATTCATTGAATTCGCTACATGATTTCCTGAAGATTCAATAAAATTAAAATAGTTCGACTGATTGTAGTATAAAGAAGTCATCCATATCAATGAAACATAGACAGGAACTAAAAATAAACTTAAGCGTTTTCCAAATTTGTTATCAAGAAAATTATAGATCAGAGGTCGGTATAAAAAAGAAAGTGTAATAATGCTAAAACACCAGTAAAAGGGAAAATACACTTTACTAATCCATTTTTTCTTTTTTAAAAAACCTAGTGTAATAAAGTCTATAAAAGTAAGTAACATACCAACAACTACAAATATTAAAAGCGCGATACCAAAATATGTTGAAACATCCTTATATGAATGATCATTTAAAAATACTGTAATTATTACAGCAATTACACCAACGATTAGAACCAGAGAGATCACATAAAAAATAAGTAAAAATGTAATGGCAAAAATGATGCTACAGTAATTCTCTAATCTCGCAATGTATTTATCAAAAGAGCCAACTTTATTTTTTAAATAATTGTGGAATCGTGTACTGTAATTTAAGGTATCATAATCAATGTCGCCAGAAACATAACGCAAACCTAAAGCACCAATCCATAGGCCTCTTAAAAGCACATGTAGAAGTAAGTTAAAAATTAATATGGAACAGGCAGAAAGCGCAACGAGCAAAATCAACATAAAAAAAAGATTATTATCGCTTTGTGCTTGATGATAAGCCATTTTTATCTCTAAAGCAGGATATGCTGAGAATAACCCAAAAATTGCAAAACCAGATATTAGCAATTCTAATTGCCAGCTTTCTTCTTGTAAACGATCTAATAATTTTTTAAACGCAGGTTTATTGTAATCTTCACTCATCTTTTATTGGGTGGATTGAAATTCAGGTTAAAATTAGACATATTCAATTAAAACCAATCTTTTTTATCATATTTTGAAACCTTTTACTTTTTCCGTCGTTTTTAAGAATAGAAACCGCTAACCAACCCAATGCAGAAATTAGATCATCAGCTTATAGAACTTTGCAAAAAAGGAAATCAGGTTGCTCAAATGCAAGTTTATGATAAGTATAGTCGAGCTATGTATACCGTTGCTTGTCGATATCTAAGTGAAGAAGATGCAAAAGATGCAATGCAAGAAGGCTTTTTAAAAGCATTTAGACATATTGAAGCTTATAAACCAGAAGCCACTTTTGGAGCTTGGTTAAAACGTATTATCATTAACCAGTGTTTAGATGTTTTAAAGAAAAATAAATTAGAGTTTGCAGCAGTTGAGGTGTCAGAATTACAGATTTCAAATGAAGACGATTGGCACTTTGATATCTCCATTACGAAGCAAGAGATTTTATTTGCCATTGAGCAGATAAGTGAAAAACATAGAGTTGTAGTAAAGCTTTATCTATTAGAGGGCTATGACCACGAAGAGATTTCAGACATCTTGGAGATTCCTGTAAAAACTTCACGCACACATTTAAGACGTGGCAAATTAAAATTACAAGACCTATTAAAACAAAAGTATAATGAAGCAAGATATTAGAAACCTATTTAAAGAGGAAGACGAATTGAAAACGCTTCCAGAAGATCATAGCACTGAATTTTTAGAAAAGCTAAGAAAGCAGTCTAAGAAAGAACCATCATTTTCTTGGTTAAAAATTGTAGCAGTATTATTAATTGCGTTAACGATTGGTTTTAGTGTGTATTACAATCAACCAAAAGCGGTAAAGGTGTCTCCAATTATAGCACAAGTAGAAGCTGTTGAAGCTCAGTATATGGCAAGTATTGAAGAAGAGTGGCAAAGTTTTATTGCTATTGCAAACGACGACATTTTAGTAGAACGCTTTAGAAAAAAGCTGAAGGAGTTAGATTTAGATTATCAAGATATTTCAATGCAGTTTAAATCAGATTCTAATAACATTTTAATCATTGAAGCATTAGTTGCTAATCTTCAAACGCGACTTCAAATTCTAAAAGACATTCAGAAACACATCAAAATATTAAATCAAAAAAACGAACACCATGAAAACACCATTTAAAATTTTTGCATTGATGCTCATCACATCATTGCAAGTTCAATCTCAAATTAAAGACATTTACAAAGAAAGCTTTGATGCTACAAACCTAAAAAACTTAGTTTTAGATTTAGAAGGAACTTATGTAGTTATCGAAGCATCTGAGGACAATAAAGTCTATTTTGATTATACGATTGAATTTGAAAACTATTCAAATAAAGAAATTGATAAAATTTTAAAAGCAGTTAAGCCAGAATCACAAATTGTAAATGATAAATTAGAGTTTAAAAGTAAGGGGAGTAATATATCTAGTGATGTCACTTATTCTTTTGAAACACTTTATGGAATTACCTTTGAAGGTGATTATATTAATTTTAAAGAACCAACAACAAGACAGTTTAGAAAATCAAAGCAATATTTTTTAGATATTAATAGTAGCTCTAGAGGGAAAAGTTTAAAAGAGTATTTAAAGAATTTAAGAGAGGTTGATGATAAAGGAGAAAAAAGAAAAATAAATTCTAAAAACGTAAAAATCTTAAGAACTAAATTCACAATAAAAATACCTTCTCATTTAAATTTAAGACTTATGGCTGTAAATTCTAACATGACATTTAAACTCGATTTAGAAAGTCAACTAAATGTAAATGCAAGAAATACGAGTTTGAAATTCCAAAGCATACAGAATCCCTTAAATAATTTTGATATTGTTAATGGTAGTTTTAGAAGCAATACTTTAAATGGTGGTTCTTATAAATTTAATCATGTAGATGAAGTTCAAATAGCTGAGGTGCGGAATTTGACTATTGATGGTGAGTTCTCAACAACAAAAATTGGAGAAGTAGGACAACATGTAAAAATAGTAGATTTTAACGGGAAATTTTGGCTTCATAATTTCTCACAAGATTTTAAAAGTTTTCAAATGGATACAGAATATTCTGAAATCAACCTTTTCTATCCAGAGAATATGGATTATTATATAGAAACGTATGGAAATGATACTGTACATTATTATGGAAATATAATTACAGAAATTCCTCCAAGCCGTAAAAATGAGCTTTCAAAAATGATGGTAATAGGAGAGGAGTCAAATCCAAATAAAATTCAGATTAATACAGCGCATGGTATTATTAGATTTGGTAGCGACTTTATTGACTTAGGCGAGTAAAATTAAGATTTAAAAAAGCAAAAAGCACTTAAGTTCTTTAAGTGCTTTTTGTTTTTTTTGCCAACAGCCAACAGCCAACAGCCAACAGCCAACAGCCAACAGCCAACAGCTATTCTAATACCATCGTTTTTTCTTCTTCTTAGAAGCTTCACTTTTACGTCCTTTTTTATACTTGCTACCTTGCTTTTTATGCACAATAGGTTTGGCTTTTGGATCTAAAGGATAAGGATGCTCTGTTTCAACTGGAATTTGAACATTTATAGCATTCTGAATCGTTTTTACATAATTTTTTTCATCAGCAGAACACATAGCATATGATTTACCTGTTTTACCAGCTCTACCTGTTCTTCCTATTCTATGAACGTAAGTTTCCGGTACATTTGGCATATCAAAATTTAGAACGTTATCTAATTCGTTAATGTCAATACCACGAGCAGCAACGTCTGTTGCAATTAAAACTTTTACATAACCGTTTTTAAATTTATTAAGCGCGGTTTGACGTTCACTTTGAGGCTTGTCTCCATGTATACTATTTACAGAAAAGCCATTCTTTAAAAGTGTTTCTTCAAGTTTATCTACTCCGTATTTGGTACGTCTAAAAATAAGAACGTTACCTTCAATGGTGTTTCTTAATAAATGTAGACACAATTCAATTTTACTTTGCTTAGGTACGTAATACAACATTTGGCTTACGTCTTTAGCCACAGATTTTGTTGGAGTAACGTCTATGCGTTCAGGATCTTTAAGTATAGTATTAGCTAATTCTTCAATTTTAAAAGGAATCGTTGCAGAGAATAATAAGCTTTGTTTCTCTTTTGGGCAAAGACGTTCAATCTTTTTTATGTCATCAATGAAACCCATGTCTAGCATTAAATCGGCTTCATCTAGGACTAGAGTTTCAATATAATCTAGATTTATATAATCTTGTTTGTGTAAATCGAGAAGTCTACCAGGAGTAGCAACTAAAATATCAACTCCTTTTTTTAGCACATCAATTTGTGGTTCAATAGAAGTGCCTCCAAAAACCACTAAAGACGTTAAATTTGTAAACTCTGCATAGGTTTTAAAATTCTGCTGAATCTGTACGGCTAATTCTCTTGTTGGGCTTACAATTAAAGCTCTTATTTTTTTACCTTTCTTTGGAGCATCTTGCTTATCGTAAAGTTTTTGCAAAATAGGTAACGCAAATGCTGCCGTTTTACCAGTACCAGTTTGTGCAGATACAATAACATCTTTACCTTCTAATACAAGCGGAATAGAACGTTGTTGTACCAAAGTAGGTTCTGCGTAACCAGAAGCTTCAACAGCTTTTAGTAAGGGTTTTATAAGATGTAAGTCTTTAAATGACATGTGTTTTGTGTTTTTTACAAAGGTAGAATATTAGTTAATTCCATCTTTAAAATTATCTTTTAGTTAGTTGGAGTGATTTTGATTACCAACGTTCTTTTATCCAATCGTTTTGTTCTTGCTCTGTTAAAAACGTCCAAGCGATAAATCTACTGATTTTATGACCTTGTCCCATTTCAATAGTTTTTACAGCAGTGGCATTAACTTTGTCTAAAACTTTATAAGTTGGTTTTAGAGTTACTTCTTTCGAAATTAAACTTGTAAACCAAAAGCATTGTTGTCCAAAATGCTTGCTTTCATAAATCATGTCTTTTACAAAACGTGCTTCACCACCTTTGGTCCATAATTCGTTTTGCTGTCCACCAAAATTTAAAAGCGCTTTATTAGGTCTTTTGCCTTTAAGATTTTTCTGTTTCTTTAAACTTGCTTTTTGAGCTTCTTCTGCAGAGGCATGAAACGGAGGATTACAAATGGTGAAATCAACCTTTTCTTCGGGTTTTAATATCCCATAAAAAAAGTTGTTTGCAATCTCTTGGCGCCTAATTTCTAGAGTTGATCTTAACTTATAATTTTTTTGCTCTATGTTTTTTGCAGATTTTATAGCTGTTTCATCAGTATCACTGCCAATAAAAGACCAACCATATTCGTGCTGACCAATAACTGGGTAAATACAATTGGCACCAACTCCAATATCTAAACCTTTAATATGATTGCCCTTAGGAATAACAGTACCATCTCCTTTTAATAGATCTGCAATGTTATGAATGTAATTTGCACGTCCAGGAATTGGAGGACACAAATAATGCTCAGGAATATCCCAATAATCTAATCCATAATGATGAATTAATAAGGCCTTATTTAAAGCCTTTACAGCTTTTGGATTAAAAAAATCGATAGAATCATCTCCATATTTATTTGGTGCCACATAAGTACCTAACTCTGGCGAACTTTTTATAAGCGCATCAAAATTATATCGTGATCTATGTTGACTTCTTGGGTGAAGTTCTGATTTTATTTGAGGATGCGGTTTTTTCTTTTCCAATGCTTAAAAATTTAATGAGGCAAAGGTAATGTAAAACTAATTGGTTAATAACTATTAAAACCTATCAATACTATGAGTAGTAACATTACCATACCTATTAGATATTTCGAAGTAAATTTCACGAATTAACATAACAAAATAAGCTATAATCCTACAAAATAAAACGGGCACTATAAAATCTTTAACATTTTGTCCTTAAAAATTATTCCATAGTAACTACCAAATCATTTTGTTTCACCATACTACCTTCAGCTAAAATCACCGATTTTATTTTACCAGCTTTATGTGCTGTTACTGTGGTTTCCATTTTCATGGCTTCAATTACAAATAGTGGATCGTTTTCTTTGACAGTCGTTCCTTTTTTTACTAAAACCTTGTATAATGAGCCTTGTAAAGGTGCTCCAATTTGGTTAGCGTCTTCAGCATCAATTTTTATATTTTCAACTTTTTTAATGTTTAGAGATGTATCAAAAATTTCAACAAAACGGTTTTCACCATTTACTTTAAAGAATACAGTTCTTATACCTTCGTCATTAGGGATACTTACCGAAAGTAATTTTACAATAATCGTTTTTCCTGGTTCAAGCGTAATGTTGGTTTCTTCTTGAAGTTTCATACCAAAAAAGAAATCTTTAGTTGGTATAAGTGCTATATTTCCGTATAGTTTATAGTTTTCGTGTGCTTTTTCAAATACTTTTGGATATAACATATAAGAAAGAAAATCTTCCATTTCAATAGCTCTTGTAAAGCCTTGCTGAAATTTCTTTTTAAAAGCCGCAAATTCTTTAGTGAAATCAACAGGTTTTAAGTGCGCGTTTGGTCGGTCTGTATAAGGCTCTTTATTTTTTAGTATAATTTTTTGAAGTTTTTTAGGAAAGCCTCCTGTTGGTTGTCCTAAATCTCCTTTAAAGAAATTGATTACCGATTCTGGAAACGAAATCGTTTCACCACGTTCCATTACATCTTCAGGAGTTAAATTATTGGTCACCATAAAAATAGCCATGTCACCAACGACTTTAGAGCTTGGAGTAACTTTAATTAAGTTACCAAACATAGTATTAACTTGCGCATACATTTTCTTTACATCATCAAAACGGTCTCCTAAACCTAAAGCAATGGCTTGAGGTCTTAAATTTGAATATTGACCACCAGGAATTTCATGCTGATAGACTTCTGCAGTTCCTGCTTTTAAACCCGATTCAAAAGGGTAATACATTTCGCGTGTGTCTTCCCAGAAGTTTGAAAATTGATTTAATGAATTCATTTCAAAATCGTGTGCACGCTCTTGTCCTTTCATCATTTCAATAACAGAGTTAAAGTTGGGTTGTGATGTAAGCCCAGAAAGGCCTCCAAGTGCAACATCTACAACATCAACTCCAGCTTCAATAGCTTTTAAATAGGTTGTAGTTTGTAATGAAGAGGTGTCATGTGTGTGTAAATGAATAGGAATATTTACGGTGTCCTTAAGTGCAGAAACCAATTCTGTAGCAGCATAAGGTTTTAATAAACCTGCCATATCTTTTATAGCTATCATATGCGCTCCTGCATTCTCTAAATCTTTGGCAAGTTGTGTATAGTATTTTAGATTGTATTTGGTTTGCTTAGGATCTAATATGTCACCAGTGTAACTAATAGCAGCTTGAGCAATACCTCCAGTTTTGTTGCGTACATAGTTAATACTTGGCTCCATAGCTTTAACCCAATTTAGAGAATCGAAAATTCTAAAAATATCAACACCATTTTCCCAAGATTTCTCAACAAATTTTTCAATTAAATTATCTGGATATGCTTTATAACCCACAGCATTAGAGCCACGCAATAGCATTTGAAATAGAATGTTTGGCACAGCTTTGCGTAATTCTCTTAATCGTGTCCAAGGACTTTCATGTAAAAAGCGTAAGCAAACATCAAAAGTTGCTCCTCCCCAAACTTCCATACTAAAGGTGTTAGGATGGTTTTTTGCAAAACTTTCTGCGACTTTTAGCATGTCGTAGCTTCGCATACGCGTTGCCAACAGTGACTGATGTGCATCTCGCATAGTAGTATCAGTGTAATGTATCTTTTTGTCTTCCTTTAGCCATTGGCAAAAGGCTTCAGGACCAAGTTCGGTTAGTAAATCTTTAGTGCCCTTAGGATACGCATCAGAACGGTTATATTTTGGGACTTTAGCGTTTCTAAATATTTTAGTGGCATCAATATTTTTAACATCTGAATTTCCATTAACAATAACTTCAGCTAGAAAATTAACCGCTTTAGATGTTCGGTCTTGTGGTAATTTTATTTCGAATAGGGCAGGAGTGTTTTCAATAAAATTAACCGTTACTTTTCCGTCTCTAAAGGTTTCATGTTTAATGACATTTTGAAGAAAATGAATGTTAGTTTTTACACCTCTTATTCTAAATTCTTTTAAGGCTCGTGTCATTTTTCTAACGGCTCCATCTAATGTTCTGCCGTGAGCAGATACTTTTACAAGCATAGAATCAAAAAACGGACTCACATTATAACCTTGATAAATACTACCAGCATCTAAACGAATACCCATTCCTGATGCACTTCGGTAAGTTGTGATGTTTCCGTAATCTGGTGTGAAATTATTTTCAGGATCTTCAGTTGTTAATCTACATTGTAGCGCAAATCCGTAGGTTTTTATAGAATCTTGTTCGTATATTTTTATTTGTTGATCAGATAATTTATAACCACCAGCAATAAAAATTTGTGTTTTTACCAAGTCAATTCCAGTCACCATTTCTGTTACCGTATGCTCTACTTGAATACGTGGATTGACTTCAATAAAGTAGATGTGATCTTGTTGATCTACTAAAAACTCAACGGTTCCGATATTGTTATAATTCACTTCAGAAGTGATAGCAATAGCATAATTATATAGGGCTTCTTTTACTTTGTCAGATACATTATAAGATGGTGCAACTTCAACAACTTTTTGATGGCGACGTTGTACAGAACAATCACGCTCATATAAATGTCTAATATTGCCATGTCTGTCGGCAACAATTTGTACTTCAATATGTTTTGGGTTTTCTACGTACTTTTCTAAAAACATGGTGTCATCACCAAAAGCATTTAAAGCTTCATTTTTAGCCGAATCAAAATTTTGTTCTAAATCTTTATCATTTCTAACCACACGCATACCACGTCCACCACCTCCAGATGCCGCTTTTAACATTAATGGATAGCCAATAGTATTAGCTTCAGAAACAGCAATTTTTAATGATGTAAGGCTTTTTTTGTTACTTTTAATTATAGGAACATTACATTTTACTGCGATCTTTTTAGCTGTAATTTTATCTCCTAAAGCATCCATAACTTCTGGGTCTGGACCAATAAAAATAATATCATTCTCTGCACAACGTCTCGCAAATTCTGAATTTTCAGATAAGAAACCGTAACCAGGATGTATGGCATCTACATTTTTTTCTTTTGCTAAAGCCACAATTTCTTCAATATCTAAATAAGGTTTTAGAGGGTCATTATCTTCACCAATTTGATACGATTCATCAGCTTTATTTCTATGCTGCGAATAACGATCTTCATAGGTGTAAATGGCAACAGTAGAAATGTTAAGTTCTGCACAAGCTCTCAGAACTCTAATAGCAATTTCACTTCGGTTGGCAACAAGAATTTTTTTAATTTTCATGATTTATTGGTTATGTAGAAATTGTTGAATTGAATTTTAGTTAACGATATTCTTGTAATATTTTTCAAATATATAAAAGAGTTACGATAACGTTTTCGTAAAAGTTAGATTATTTATTAATAATCTGTATTTTAAGTGTTTGTATATTTTTTGTGCAGTATGAAAAAATCTATGATCTGTAGATTTTTTCAAAAATATCCGATGAGTAAATGGGATGCGATTTTGAATGATTTAACGTAGAAAAAAGTTCAAGCGTTTTCTTATGCGTAGCGGTAACGCATCATTATGAAGTAGTAATTTTATATGAGTTTTGTTTTTATCTTCAGCATATAATAATTCGAAAAAATGAAAAATAGAGACACTATCTTTTGCGCGTTCTATCAACTTAAACGTATCTCCCGTTTTTACATTGCCTTCCTCTAAAACTCTAACATATGTACCAGAATGGCCAAGGTCTATAAATTGTTGTAAAACGTCTTTGTTTTCAAATTTATAAGCAAATTTAAAACAAGGTTCTCTGGGTTGGGTAATTTGCACTAAAGCGTTTCCTAGTTTATAAATATCACCAATGTAAAGTTGTTTTTCGTCTAATCCTTCAATAGTTATGTTTTCTCCAAGCATACCATAAGTCCAATCTAAATTAGGATATAGCGCTTGCCAATGAGGATACTGGTTGGCCGAGAATAAATAACAGGCTTTAAATTCTCCACCATGCACTTTTCTATCTGAAACTTCATCACCTCTTACGGCTTCTTTTCCTAAATATATAGGGACGTCAGTTGGCTTTTTATAAATGCCAGTGGTAACTTCTTTTCCTTGCCAAATAATAGTTGTTGGTTGCGCAATATTGGTTGAGATGATTTTCATTCTATAAAAATAAAAAAACCACCTTAGATTATCTAAAGTGGTTTTTAAAAATGTATTGTATTTATACTATTTAATCTGTTAGCTCTTCTATAGAAATTAAATTATCATCAGGAATTCGGTCTATCATTTTGTTGTAAGGATCGATACCTGCTTTTATTGGTAATTTGTTTGTAATATAAGTATAAGAGGATTTTCCTGGCTTTACCCATACACGCTCTATCATTAGCGGAGATTTAATTGTCATACCTTGAGTGTTTTCAATGTCATTATCAAAAACGGCAATTTCTAATAAATTGGCTTTGGTTCCTTCTTTTAGTAACTTACCTGTGCCGTCAAAATAATTCTTGCTACTTTCTACACTAAATGTTACTTCATATTTATTGTCAGCTAGTTTTTTATAAGTGGCTTCGGTAACTTTATTAGAGTATAAGGTTATGTTTTCAAAACTATCTTCTAAATAATATTTTATAGAATCTGGTGTTACAGATTTCATATAATTGTACCATTCTGTAGTTGTTGTAAATGGAGCGTTTTGTCTAAATTTAGCACCTTCGATATAAGCTTTAAAACCTCTATTTAAATTGTCCTCACCAATTAAATCTTGAAGGCCATATAAAATTAAGCCACCTTTTCTATACCAAACATAAGTCTGATTATCATTGTCTAAAAGTGTTTTTTCAAATTTACTTTCGTTAGCTCTACTCCTTAAGTAGAGGTCTAATTCTTCTTTTAAGAATTTTTGCATTGCATCGACTCCATATTCTTTTTTCATTACCATTAGTGATGAATACTCAGCCATAGATTCTGAAATTTGATTTGCACCACGAGTTGCAGATGGACTAATTTGATGTCCCCACCACTGGTGAGCAACTTCATGAGCAGTCACAGTATACACATAGTCTAAATCGTTAGGGTCACTAAAATCACCCACCCAACCAAAACTCTCTGCAAAAGGCACTGTATTAGGAAATGACTGTGCAAATGTTGAGTATCTTGGAAACTCTAAGATGCGCATTTGACGGTATTGGTATGGTCCATAATTTTCAGAAAAATAATCCATAGAATGTTTTACTCCTTTTACAAAACGATCAAGATTATAGGTATGTGTTGGATGATGGAAAATTTCAATATTCACTTTTTCTCCAGATTTTCCCGTCCAAACTTCTCGATGTACCTCATATTCAGCTGAAGAAATATTATAGAAAAAATCGAGTTCTCCACTCATTTTATAGTGGTAATATTTACGTCCATTTTCTTCCCATTCTTTTTGTAATTGACCTGGCATTATTGCAATTTGATTAGGTGCAGTACTCACAGTTCCTTCGAAAGTGACATAATCTGCATCGTCATTAAATAGGAAATTACTGGTTCCCCAAGGATCTGTTTGCACTGGTTGTTGATAATCTTTTATTGGTAGATTATACTTTTTTCGATCTTGATCACTTGTTAATTCACTTTGTGAGTTATAACCAAACGAAGGAAAGAAATTGTTGTTTAAAAAAGTTCCATTATAAACGATATCAGAACCTGTTCCTTCATTGGGAAATCCTTTATAGGATGCAGCAACTTCTAATTCTAAGGTAATAGTGTCATTGGGTTGCATTGGTTTATCAAAGGCATAAATTTCGTAACCATAATCATCATAGCGTTTACCTAATTTTGGTGATTTGCCATCTAGAGTAAACGTTTTCATTTCCTTTTTTAACAAGCCTTCCGCTCCCCAATTAAGATGTAATGAATCTATAACTTCATTTGTTTTATTCACCATAACATAATTAGTCTTAATGGTGGCTGAACGCTCTTCGGGTACTAAATCGGCAAAAACCTTAACATCTATGACCTTAGGTTGTGCTATTTTATCATATTTACCAAGTTGCTTTTCGTAATCTGCAGAACCTATGGTGCCAGCTTTTATAGATCTATAATTATTGATTGTTTTGGTGTTATAATTTATAAATGCACCAGAGCCAATAAATACAGCTAATAAAATGATAAGCGTTCCAATAGTTCTAATGTTTAAGCGTTCTTTGGCGAGTTGCCATCTCGCTTTTCGACCAGAATCTGTACCACGTTTCCAAAATAAATAGCCAATTACTGTTAGTACTCCTCCACAAGCTAACCAATAGGTTCTAAACCATAAAAGCGCTTCTCCGAAATGACCGAATCCGTTCATATCTGAAATGGTATAACTTGGAGCGTAACTGTACAAGTATAAGTTGTTATTTACATCGGCTAAACTGTTTAATCCAAAAAGTAACACCCAAATAGCGATGGCAATCACGTGTCCCATAAACTTTTTTGTAACTAAAGAATGTACAAAAAAGGCTAACATGATAAAGATGATATACTTTGGGAATTCAATAAGGTATAAATCAGTGAAGTATTTATCAAATTCAAAATTAAAATAACCTTTAATAATTTGATTTAAAACACCACTAACCAAAATCATATTTACTAAGACGAAACTTACCATAACAAGTGCTAAGAATTTAGAACCATATACAATTCTATTTGGTAATGGTAAGGATCCAAAGATTTGATCGTAATTAACATTACGTTCGCGATGAAGTACTTCGCCAGTCATAAATACAATAAGAATAAATATAAGTATGATATAGGTAAAATCTTTAACCTCTAGCATGTAGTAGGTGAGAGGTAATGACGGAGTTCCGTATATAGGAAAGCCAAACCAAGCATCGAAAAACAGGAATAATACAGCAGCTATAAGTATCGCTTTAAAGAAGTTATCTCTAATAATATTTTTAAATTCCATATAAGCCAAACCAAATAATAATTTTAGGTTTAAGCTATTTGAAAAGACTTGTGATACGCTTGGAATTTTAGTTAACGCAGCTGATGCCTTTGGCATATCTAAATTGTCGTCTTTCTTTTTAGAAGTATAGTTCTTGTTTAAGAATTTTATAAAATCGAATTTAAATAACGTATAGAGAAGTGCAAGTAATCCAATCCCAACCCATATTAAGCGGTTCCATACTAGCATTCCGCTAAATGGGACGGTTAAAGAATTTTGTTCTTCGGGAGTCCAATACCTGATAACATTACTGTATGTACCTAATCCAAAAGGATCTAATAGACTTACTAAATCGGTATTTTCAAGGTCTTGAGTTAAGGTTAGTGTAATTAAATAAGTGATAAAAAGAATGGCACCACCAGCATAAGCTAACATTACTTTTTTGGTAAGACTTACTAACGCAAAAAAGATACAGCCTGCAAAGAAAAAATTAGTCCAGTACAAGGTTAATGTTGGTTGTAAATAATGCCAAAAATTAAAATCCGTAAAACGATCGGGTTCTACATAGCCAGCAAAAGGGCCTATAGCAAATCCTATAATTAAACCTAAATGCAATCCTAAACTTACTAAAAGTAAGACTGACATAGACCCTAAAAAGCGTCCTAATAAATAGCCTTTTTCAGTAACAGGAAATGAGAAATAGTAATTTTCAGTTTTATGTTCTATATCTCTATAAACAGGAACACCCATAATGGCACTAGAGAGCATAATACCAAAAATACTTATAGTAGAAAGCATGGTTGCTATGGCCACAGGCGAGTTTACAAACACTTTTTCTGAGGCAGGTCCGTTACCTCCGATAGAAACAATAAGGCCAAAAATTACAAGGATTCCAAAATACGCCCAAGTTGCAGGACGCTTAAATCTGTATTTTATTTCGAATAGAAAGATTTCTTTAAACATAATTAAATGATTTTAAGTTGATTAATTAACAATTATGCAGAAACAGTTTCCATACGAGATGTAATTTCAGCAAAATAAACGTCTTCTAAATTCGCAGTACTAGCATCAAAAGAAGCGTCTGGTTGATTATCACTTAAAACATGAATTATTGTTTGTCCGGCTTTAAGATGCGTAGAAATAACTTGCATGTTATTCTGATACTTTTCTAGCTCTACTTTTTCAATGGCTTTTTTCCAAACTCTACCTTTTACAGCTTCAGTTAAAACACTAGGATTGCCTTTAGCAACCACTTCGCCTAAACAGATAATGGCCATATTATTGCATAAGTTAGAAATATCTTCAACAATATGTGTAGATAAAATAACGATGGTATTTTCACCAATTTCACTTAACAAATTATGAAAGCGCACCCGTTCAGCAGGATCTAAACCAGCTGTAGGTTCATCAACAATAATAAGTCTTGGATCACCAATTAATGCTTGAGCTATTCCAAAACGCTGTTTCATTCCACCAGAATAGGTACCTAAACTTTTATTTCTTACGTGCCATAAATTTGTTTTATTGAGTAAAGATTCTACTAAGTCTTTTCGTTCTCCTTTATTAGAAACTCCTTTTAAAGACGCAATATGATTTAACATGTTGTATGAACTTACTTTGGGATATACTCCAAACTCTTGTGGTAAATAACCTAGAATTTTTCGGACTTTAGATTTATCATTTAAAACGTCAATATCGTCTAACATAACAGAACCAGAGTCTGCTTGCTGTAGAGTGGCTAGAGTTCTCATTAATGATGATTTTCCTGCACCATTTGGACCTAATAGCCCAAACATACCTTGTGGAATAGTTAGTGTAACATCTTTTAAAGCTTGTACTCCATTTGAATACGTCTTGCTCAAATTCTTGATTTGTAACTCCATGTTTTAGTTTGTTTTTTTTGGTTGGTATTGTGTTAAAGATAATAAAATTATAGAATGTCTTGATTTATAATCTATTAGCTTTTTAACTTGATATGTATATATGACGTTTCAATTTAATTTTAGTTACAATTACTCTGAGATAAAAGGTTTTTGTAAAGGCCTAATTTTTGTAAATACGTATTAGCATTTTTAGATATTGCAATTGATGAATTAATTATAAGTAGAATAGATGTTTAGATAGTTTCTGTAACAGATTAAGTGGAGCAGCAGAAACTTACTTTATGAAATGGTATAAATAATACGAATATAAGCGGAATGGCTTCTGGTATTTACATTGTAAATTATTAGCACATGTACAATAAAAAAGACCATCTTTCGATGGTCTTTTTTATATTAATATTCTCTAGTTTTAACTCTATTTATTGCTTTAAAGTTTTCCAAAATGGCAACAAATTCATTTGAAATTTTCGGTATTTCTCAGGTATTTCAATTAGAGGTTCTTCAGTAAAAGTAAAAGGTTTGTTGGCTTCAAAATTCCAATAACGTTCGCCTAATATACCATCTGTAGACTTGGTATGAGCCTTAGGAAAGTTGGTCATAGAGAACTTACCATCATTATTTTTATTAATTCCAAAAGCTTTTAAATCATTAGCAGTTGTGTAAGTTAGAGTCAATTTTAAGTTAAGAGTTTGTGTGTCTTCAGAAATAAAGAAGTATTTCTCTTTTTTTGAATAATTTGCAAATTCTGAACTCCAAGGATAGTTGGGTTGGGTGATGTTTTTTAATTCACTCTTCACTTTTAAACTGTCGCTTTCATTTTGGATGATTGAAATTAAATTCTCTTGTAAAACAGTAATGGTTTTAGCTTCAGGATCTATTGTTATTGTTGCTTTTTCTGCGATAATGTTACTTTGGAGAATTCCAAAAAAAGTACCAATAACAAAAAAAAGTATTTTAATTTCTTCCATGAGCTAATATAAATAAAAAAGCGCAGGTTAAATAAACCTGCGCTTTTCAGCTATTAATCTTAGGGAAAATAAGGAATATTCTACCTTGTTAGGGGCACAAAAATAAAATTTAAATTGAATAAAAAAATTGATGTATGGTAATAAATGTAAATAAATTATAATTCTTTTCTAATTCTGCTTAGGCTTTCCGTTGTCATGCCTAAGTAAGACGCTATGTGATAGTTTTTTACACTCTTTTCAATATTAGGATACGTTTTTATAAAATTTAAGTAGCGTTCTGCTGCACTTTGAGATAAATATGATAGAATTCTTTTTTGAAAAGCAGCAAATGAACGTTCTAATTTTAATCTAAAGAAACTATCAATTTTTGGCATTTTAGAATATAAATAATTCATATCCTGTTTAGAAATTTTATAAAGCGTGGAATCTTGAATAGCTTCAATGGTTAAAATTGCCTCATCTGAATCAAGCAATGCTGTAAAATCACTTATCCACCAATCTTTAATACCAAATTGAATGGTGTGTTCTTTACCTTGAGAATCCATATGAAAAGTTCTTAAACAGCCATCTAGAATATAATATTGTACATCAACTAGATCACCTGCATTAAGTAGAATAGTTCCTTTTTTTACATTAATTTTATGAAAAAGAGATTCAATAATCTTTATTTCAGCTTTTGTGAAGTTAAGATCTTTAAAGATTATTTTTATAACAGAATTATCTGATTGCAATTAAAGTGAATTAGTTAAGAATCTTTAAATTACGTAAAATAGTTGAGCATAAATGATAAAGTCGATGCTATAGTTTTATATCTGTTTATCTGCTTTTTTCTATAAGAAAAAACCACTTTGAATGAACAAAGTGGTTTAAATTATAATTAAGTGCAATACATCTTATTCAATTTTTTTTGCAACGGTTTCTTCTCCTATTTGGTCTAGGGTAAAACTTTCTATTTTGCCTGAAGTATGGTTGTTAAACATTTATTTTATGGTTACACCTTGATTAAGTTGAAGTTCTGGAACTACGTTTTTTAGTTTAGCAAAAGCCAAACTAAATTTACCTTCCCTAATATCGTCGAGGAGCCATTTTCCATTGGTGTATTCTAAAATCCAGATTTTTTCTTCGTCTCCAAATTCATTTTTTCCTTCAACAATTTGATTTGTTGTTCTGTCTTTTAAATAATCTTTAATAGTTGCTGTAATTACAAAAGCGATTTTAGAGCCTTCTAAATTTTCATCATTTGTTATTTCTATATAAAGTGGTTTTATACTATTAATTTTATCTAATTTACATACATTTTTAAGATTCTCTTGCTTCCATTTATCTAAGTAAACCGCTTGTTGGTTTTGTCTATACCAATGATTTACATACTCAGAAACTTCTGCCATATCTTCTCTTTCCCATGCGAGATAGACACGTGTAAAAATGTTTTTCACATTTTTTTCGAGGTTCAACCACATAAAATCTTTGTTTCTTAATCCTAATTGATTAAGCTGTTTTTTAGATTTTTTAATTGCAAAAAACTCTACAGTATACGTATAAACGATTAGTGGGAAGAGTACAATAAACAATGCGAACAATATTAATTTTCCCCACCAAGTTTTAAATAGACCTTTGGCTATGGTTCCACCTGGTCCGGCATAAACAGGATCTATATAAAACAAGAATCCAATAATGAGTATGGTTAAGAGTATTTTTTTATGTTGCGGTTTCATAAGCGATAAGTTTCGTTTTCTAAAAATAAAAAACCACTTTGAATTAACAAAGTGGTTTAGATTATAATTCAAAGTAAAAAACTTTATTCAACTTTTTTAGCAACGGTTTCTTGTCCTCCTTGGTATAGCGTAAAACTTTCTATTTTGTTTGAATCATTTTTATTAAACGTTACTTTAAGTGGAGTCACTTTTGCGAAAAACGTAGATTCATTTTCTGCAAAAATTTCAAATTTTCCTTGGCCAGTGGCTTGTGCAAAAATTTGATTATCTTCTATTGTAACTTCAACATGGAAATTAGGTGCTAATTCATATTTTCCGGCATATGGTTTTAAAACCGTATTAGAAAGTGTGATCTCTTTTCGAGCTTCTGGCATTGGTTTATTAACTTCCTTACCTATGCTTTCTTTGTTAGCCGTAAATATAGCTTGACGTTTTCCGTCAGCAGTCTTTGAAAACATGTATTCAGTCCCACTATCTTTAAACATAAAGCGGTTTTCTGATAATGGAAAAATTTCAAAAATAGTATTGGTTTCAGACTCTCGCATACTTTTTAATTGGCCATCTTTAATAAAAATATGTCTAATTGCTCCATCTTCAAATTCATATGCACCAACCCATTGTTTCATTTTGTCTTCAGAAAGCGTTATCACATCTTTCATTGTTGGAAACGGTTTTCCTATGGCTGTAGCAGCAAGATTTCTTGTTACCGCACCTATATCATTACAACTGCAATTACTTAAACCTACCACATAGACATTTTCATCAATTAGATAAATACCATTTGTAGATGTCCCGAAAATACCTCCACTATGCGTGTAACCTTTTGAGCCTTTGAGGTTCATTTCTCCGAGACCATAGCCATAAGGAATATGTTCTCCATTATTAAGTTTAGAACCATTAATAGCTTTGTCTAAAGAAGTGGATTTTATTAAGGTATTATTTGTTAGAGCATTTTGCCATTTTAACATATCGTCAATGGTTGAGGTTAGTGCACCTGCAGCATGAGGTAATGTCATACTCAAGTAGCTTGCATTGACATAACCAGAGTCTTCTTCTTCGTATGCTTCAACTCTGTTTATAACTAATTCTCTGTTATTACCATAGCTCGAACTCTTCATGCCTAGACGGTCAAACATATGCTTTTCAATATAGTTTTCGTAGGTGTCACCAGATAGTACTTCTATTATTTTACCAAGTAGCACATAGCCAGAATTGTTATATCTAAATTCTTCACCAGGATCGAAATCCATAGGTTCATCTTTAAAATAATCTATTAATTCATCTAATGTTTTATCATTTCTAGCTACTTCTACTAAGTTACCTATGCCTGTATAACTTTTTATACCAGATGTATGATTTAACAAATGGTGCACTGTGATGGTTTTTCCATGTGTAGGATAATCTGGAATAAACTTAGTAATAGGATCATTTAAACTCAATTTGCCTTGCTCTTCTAACATTAGAATAGCTACAGCTGTAAATTGTTTGGTGATAGAGGCAAGCATAAATACATTCTCAGATACCATATCTACATCCAATTCTAGACTAGATTTACCAACAGCTTTTCTGTAAATAGTTTTTCCGTTTTTTGAGATTAAAATAGTTGCTCCTGGTGCATCTACATTATTGTAATGTTGAGCTACGATGTCATCAAATTGTTGGTTTTGATTTTGAGCAGAAATGGTGGTTGTAAATAGAATGCTCATTAGAAATAGAGCAGAGGAATAGAACGTTTTCATAATGGTTTTTGATTGATTATAATTGTAAGACGATAATTGTGTCCATAAGTTACAAAAAAAACCACTAAGCTTTTGGCTAAGTGGTTTTTAGTGTTTCATTGTATCCTTATAGTAAGGACCAAACATTTAAAGAAATAATATTATAAATTGAATAATTAATCATTTTTATAGTACCAAAAAGGAATTTTGACATGGCTAACTTTAATTAGCGAGTCTTTACGATTAATATACTTATCAATGCTTAGTAAGTGCTTACCTTCTTTAAGTGGAGTAATTTTCATTACAGTCTCAAAACCTGTTTGCTTAAATCTATTTTTAGTAAAGGTGTACTCAACATCTTTATATTCTGAAGTGTCAATTGTTATGGTAAAAAAGGACTCAAGCGTTTTTAAATATATGGGTTGCAAATTTTTAATTAAACTATCAAAACTTTTGTTTTTATCAGTGTCGCTAATAAAGTTTATATTGAGTCCTCTAGTTTCTTCTTCAATCTCTAAATCTTTATTAAAACTAACGATATTATCTTCTATGTCATCATCAAACTCTATAAAAATAGGTAGATAAGGCGTTGTTATAATTTTTGATGGTATTGATGCAAGATCAACAAACGCTTTGTTTTCTTCAATTAAATTTTCATAATGCGATGGTTTAGTTTGCGAAAAAGAAGATGCATTCTCATTAAAGAAGTAATTAGAACTCTCAAATTTTACAGCAGAGAATACGGCAACTGAGATGTATAAGGGAAACAAAATAAAACTTATTCGCCTACCTAATTTGTTATCCAGAAAATTATAGACCAAGCTTCTGTATAAAAAGGATAAAGTAATAAGACTAATAAATCTATAAAAAGGATAATATATAATAGCGAGCCATTTTTTCTTTTTTAAATAACCCAGTGTTGCAAAATCTATTAATGTAAGTAGAATGGATATTAGAAATATTACAATTAAAACAATACCTAAGATTTTTAAGGCTATAGTTTCTGCGTCGAATGAAGTAGTGATAAATTTAATTAAAAGGGCAAACAATAACGTACATATGAAAAATGCTAAAAAATAAAAGATCATCAGAAAGGATGTAGCGAAAATAATACTACAATAGTTTTCTAGTTTTTCAATAAACTTATCGAAAGAGCCAATGCGTTTTCTTAAAAATTTATCGAATTTTGAGTAATAATTTAGCGTATCAAAATCAATGTCTCCAGAGACATAGCGCAAACCAAGGGCACCAATCCATAAGCCTCTAAGAATAACATGAATAATAAGATTTAAAGAAAGAATAGAACAAGAGGCTAGAGTAATCATAATTAAATTAGCCTTTATGGTATTGCCAAGATTTTGAGCTAAACTAAATTGATAACTCAGAGGTTCAAAAACGGAGATTAAACCAAAAATTGAAAAACCAGAAATAACAAGCTCTAGCTGCCAACTTTCTTGTTGTAAATGATCTAACCATTCTTTAAATGATTTTGAAGACTTTGGCTCGTGCATATATCTTGTGAGTTTTTGAGCAAATTAGTGAATTTAAGTAAATAAAAAACCACTTTGAATGAACAAAGTGGTTTTGAATATTAATGAGATTTCTGCTTTCGCAAAAATATGTTACTTAATCATTTAGCTGCGCTGATTATTTTTGAAAGCACGTTTTTGTTATTCATATTTTAAAAAAATATGAGACAAAAATCTACTTACTTTAATAATTCATAACTACGCTTAATAAAGTTGGTTAACTCTTCACCTTTTAAAAGGCCTTGAGATAAACGTGCTAAATCTAAACTTTGCGTAATTAAACGTTCTTGTTTCTTCTTGGTTTTAGTTTCTAAAATTTCACTAACCAAAGGAGAATTAGTATTAACGATGAGGTTGTACATCTCTGGCATATTACCAAACATGTGCATTCCGCCACCACCAGTTTGTTGCATCTCTTTCATTCTACGCATAAACTCTGGCTGCGTAATAATAAATGGAGAAGAATCACTATCCATAGCTTCTAATTGTACAGCGAACTTTTCAGAAGGTATTACTTCTTTTAAAAGAGTATCTAATTCTGTTTGTTGCTCTTCTGTTAATTTAGAAATTGCAGTTTCGTCTTTCTTGATTAAATTATCAATATGATCACCATCAACTCTAGCAAAAGAAATATTCTCTTTAGTTGATTCTAATTTCTGAATTAAATGAGATACAATAGGAGAGTCTAATAATAACACTTCATAACCCTTAGCTTTTGCAGCTTCAATGTAACTGTGCTGTTGGTCTTTATTAGAAGCATAAAGAATAACTAACTTACCATCTTTATCCGTTTGAGTAGCTTTTGTTTTGTTGAAAAGCTCTTCGTAGGTATAAAACTTACCATCAACAGTTGGGTATAAGGCGAAGGCATCCGCTTTTTCGAAGAATTTTTCTTCAGATAACATTCCGTATTCAATGACTATCTTAATATCATCCCATTTCTTTTCAAAATCTTCACGGTTTGCGTTGAATAATGATTTCAACTTATCAGCAACTTTACGAGTGATGTAAGATGAAATTTTCTTCACAGCTCCATCAGCTTGTAAATACGAACGTGATACGTTTAACGGAATATCTGGAGAATCAATTACACCACGTAACATGGTTAAGAATTCTGGTACAATCCCTTCAACATTATCCGTTACATAAACTTGGTTTTGGTATAATTGAATCTTATCCTTTTGCATGTTCATATCATTCGTCATCTTAGGGAAATATAAAATTCCTGTTAAGTTGAACGGATAATCTACATTTAAATGAATATGGAATAAAGGATCATCAAATTGCATTGGGTACAATTCTCGGTAGAAATCCTTATAATCTTTATCTTCTAAATCAGCTGGTTGTTTTGTCCAAGCCGGATTTGGATTATTGATAATATTATCTACAGTAATCTTTTTATGTGGCTCAGTCGTTTCTTTTCCTTCTGCATCTGTAGTTGTTGCAGGAGTAAAATCTGGATCGTCTATTTCCTTAGTTCCAAATTTAATTGGAATAGGCATAAACTTGTTATACTTATTTAATAACTCACTGATTCTAGAATCTTCTAAAAACTCAGTAGAATCTTCTGCAATATGAAGAATAATTTCTGTTCCTCTGTCAGCTTTATCAGAAGGCTCTAATGTAAATTCTGGAGAACCATCACAAGTCCAATGTGCAGCATCAGCACCTGTGTGCGACTTTGTAATAATTTCAACTTTTTCTGCAACCATAAAAGCAGAGTAGAAACCAAGACCAAAGTGACCAATGATTCCTGAATCTTTTGCAGAGTCTTTATATTTATCTAAAAATTCTTCTGCACCAGAAAAAGCAACTTGGTTAATATATTTTTCAACCTCTTCAGCTGTCATCCCTAAACCTTGGTCAATGATGTGAAGTTTTTTTCCTTCCTTATCAATCTTAACCTCAATAATAGGGTTTCCGTATTCAGATTTAGATTCACCTATACTTGTAAGGTGTTTTAATTTTAGTGTGGCATCTGTACCATTACTAATTAGCTCACGTAAAAATATTTCGTGATCGCTGTATAAGAACTTTTTAATTAACGGAAAGATATTCTCTACCGATACATTAATACTTCCTTTTGTCATGA
>TARA_R110002111_G_scaffold247140_1_pt1 | contig 38670 bp, 14 predicted proteins | sample TARA_R110002111 | Tara Oceans TARA_R110002111 (sample SAMEA4397363) | marine metagenome | biome: Polar Biome; feature: [ZZZ] marine water layer (ENVO:01000295); material: water (ENVO:00002006), including particulate matter (ENVO:01000060) such as... | depth 199 m
AATTTCTTTGACATCGGTTCAGACTAGTTTTTAGCATCAAAGACTGGGTTTCTGTAATTGCGCAGAAATACTGAAAACAAGGCAGTGATCAAACGTTCCAGTGCGGAGATGGCTTTGTTTTAAAGTTCATGAGATTGAATCAGAAATTGACAACTAACAATAAAACATATTGGCGTTCAGGTTTACGGTAGCAGAGGAAGTGAGATGTGAAATCTCACTTGGTTTGCAGTAGAATGTCATAGCAATTTAGAGTTTATGGGAGACAGCAGATGTTACTGACATCTTGGGTTGAGTCGATGCGAGTTGCTTTCGAAAAAAGCCGCAAGGCTACTTTAAATCCTCGTCGTCGGCTTCAGCTTAGAAGCGTTCCTTCTTCAGCACGCCAGAAAGTTCAACGCAGAATCGCGATTGAGCAATTGGAAGATCGAACTCTTCTGACATCGTTGATTATTAATCAGCTGACCGCAGGTCTGGGAATCACGCTCAATAACTCTGTGCTGGACCCGGATGCAGATGGTGTCTCCAACTTCGACACGATCATCTTCGAAGACCTGACGATTGGTGCCACATCGGGCGCCGGAGTTTCCATTGATCTTGATAATCTAACATTCACCGACCCCTTCAAGATTCTGTTCGATAACGTCTCCATTACATCCACGACCGGAATCGGCATTGATATCGAGCTTTCGAATTTAATGGTCGATACGATTGCCATCGACAGTTCGACCATTTCAGGCGGCGTGGGAAATGCCTTTAATGTCGATCTGACCAATGTAATTCTGAATGAATTTAACATCATCGATTCCACACTGTCAGGCCAGGCAGGTGCGGGCGTGACTGTGGCGTTGAATGCATCAACCATTGAAGAGACTTCTCTCCGCCGTTCCAGCATTGATGGTGTTTCGATTGATGTGACCAACGGCTCAATACTGCGTCACACTACGATGGCCGACAACAGCATCTCCGGCACATCCGGCAACGATGGAGTGAGTGTCAACATTGTTGACTCGATTGCTGAAGAATTGCGGTTGACCAACAACAACCGCATCCAAGGCGTGTCGATCAACGTGGACGATACGGCAGCCGGCGGCGCTGCCTTGTTAACGGAACTGTTCATTCACACCAATATCATTACCGGCAATACGGCCGGCGATGGTGTTCGCATAGATTTAAACAATGTAGACCAGTTCGTTTCGATTTCCGGTAACTCGATCACTGCGAATAACGGCCATGGTATCGTCTTTGATCAGACCGATGGCGATTTGAGTGGCGATCTCTCTAATAACATTATTTCGAATAATACCGGCCACGGTGTCTTCTTCACACCCACTACTACAAACCCTGTTCCCACCGGTGCTGGCGCACCTGGCGTCCCTGCTTATGCCGGGATTCCTGGTCCTACAGACAAAATTGACTTTGCAGCATCCCGGAATGAAGTTCAACTGATCACGTTTTCCGGCAGTCCCTCGGGGGGAACCTATACGATTTCGTATACCGGACAAAATGGTGTGACTCAAACGACCGCAGGAATTCTGCCGACAGCAACCGCTTCTCAGGTCAAAGCGGCCATGGTGGCTGCTTTCGGCGAAATTAGTGTCGGCGATATTCTGGTGAATGGAAATTTCCAGGATGGATACGAAATTGAATTTGTGAATGCCGCCGGTGGTGTGAATGTGAATCCGTTGACTGTTGATGTCAGTGGTTTATCCGGCTTTGTAGCCAATGTCACTATCGTGCAAGATACCAGTCTGAATACGAGTGAAATTCAGCATCTTGAAATCACGGGAACGCCTACATTCGGTACGTTTGTGCTCAATTTCTTAGGCGATTCGATCACGCTCCCCGTGGCATCGCTGAATGCCACAGATCTTGAAACCGAATTAAATATCATCGCGAATAATTTTGTCGATTTTTCTGGAGCGCAGCCCTTTTCCGGTATGCCAATCCAAGTCGTTGCGACTGCATCTGGCTTTGACATCATTTTTCTGGATGGTGGGACGATGCACCACTTCAACGTGGCTCCCGTCACGATTGATGCCGCTGGATTAAGACTGTCGATTGTGACTGAAGTTGCTCCATTGGGGGTTAATCCCAATAAACCCGCCGCACAAACGATCTTTTTCCGAGATGTGTTTGGAACGAATTCAGTTCCGCCCGGTGGTGGATCATTCACACTGACTTTTCAAGGTCAAACCACGGGCCCCATCTTGATTGGTGTGGACGCGGCAGGAACCGCAGCCAACATCGAAGCCGCCTTGGAAGCATTAGCGTTCGCGACTACCAAGACCGGAATCCAAGGCGATTTCTTTGTGACCGGCAATTACGCGACAGGCTTTGTAATCGATTTCAATGAGATTCAACACCTTTCGCTGTTTGGGGCGCTAACGCCTACGTTCGGCACGTTTACTCTTAACTTTTTAGGCACGAACACGACGCCTCTGAGCTTTTTAGATGCGATTCCCAGCAATCCGTCAGCAGCATTAAATATACAAGCAGCCTTAAATGCGATTGCCAACGCTCAGGGAGCAACAGGTAGCCCCGTGAGTGTTGTGAGTAACGGGGTCAATGGTTTTGATATCATCTTCCTTGATTCTGGTAGCCTCGCTAATGGCGTACCGCCATTTATGACTCAGATTCCACAGATCACGGCAAATTATTCGGGGCTCATATTTAACATCAATATCGCTCAAACCGCTCAGGGCACTGCCACGACGAACGAACAGCAGCTACTGAGATTTTTGAATTCGGCCGGCACTGGTTTCCCATTCACGTTTGCAGCGAATGGTATCGATATTATCGACGCACCAGCGCAAGATGCGTTTACACTGTCATTCCTGGGAGAAACGACGGCACCGATCAGGATTGCCGCAACTCCTGCTGCGACCGCCGCTAATATTGATGCCGCTTTAGAAGCACTGAATCTTGCGACGGGTACGGATGATTTCACAGTCACAGGCAATTTTACAACCGGGTTTCTGATTACCTTTCAAGGGGCTTTTGCCAACTCGAATGTTCCGCTGCTACTCAACCAGGTTGCTCCCTTAAGTCTGGAAACTTTTACATTAGTCGGTTTGTTCGATCTGACGACAGTGGTTCCGATTACCGGAGATGTGGTTACAGGCCAACTTGAGCCGTTTGTTGATGTGACGACGACAACAACTCAGGCAGGGGTTGGGGTCAACGAGCAGCAGTTCGTAGCCATTCCTGGCTCTCCTGCCGCCGGGTCATTTACACTTGATTTGAATGCGAGTGGAACGGGTCCGGTTACGATTGCTTTTAATGCGACCGCGGCTCAAGTACGAGCAGCATTGGAAAGTCTGGATACGATTGGTGTGGGCAATGTTCTGGTAACCGGTTCTGTTGCCAGCGGCGGTTTTCTCGTGGAATTCATTGGTACCTTCAGAGCGATTTCTCCCGGTGCCGTACTTGACATTGATCCCAGTAACCTTGTGTCTGTGCTTCCCAACGTGACGACGGTGACTCAAGGCACAACGTTGAACGAAGTTCAGGAAGTCATCGTCAGCGGAACACCTACGGGGGGCGATTTCACATTATCATTTAATGGTGCAACAACGGCAGCGATTGCCTATAACGCGAATACGGCAACGATTATCGCTGCGTTAATCGCCTTGCCGACACTTAATGCCGGTGATGTGCTTGTTCGCGGAGATGCCCTCAGTGGATTTGAAGTCGAATTTGTCGGAAGACTGGCGACGATCAATGTGTCTCAGATTATTGTGGATGCTACCAATCTGACAGGGGCGGCGATGCTCGTCAAAACGACTTCTGTTGGCGGTTATCTGAGAGGGATTCGCGGCAACACGATTACTGGTAACACGGGCGCTGGTATTGAAGTTGATCTGAAGATGTATACCTCTTTTTATGCAGACATCGCCGGTAATACGATCAGTTCCAATGATACCGTCGGTATCAATTTAATTGCCGCCGATCCGACAATCTTGAAGAGTGTTGATTTCAGTATTTCTGTCGATGGAAATACGATGGACGACAACCGCGGCGCCGGCATCGCGGTCAGTATGCAGGATACGGCAGCCGGTGATGTGAGTATCACCAATAACACGATTACAGGGACCCGCAATGATAATACTTCTTTAACCCCCTATGCTGGGGATGCGATCTATATTGATTTGATCGGCACCGATGTCAAATTCGAAGCATACAGCCAGTTGCGGGATCTGACGATTGATGGCAACTTTCTCGGGACTGATATCGCCAATACAACAGGCCAGGGGAACGCAGGGCATGGTGTTGGAATTCATATTGAAGAATCCACGATTATCGACCGGACCCAGATTTCAAATAATACCATTGCCAATAATGTCGGCGACGGGGTGAACTTCCATCGTGAGGATGATGCCCGCGTTGGCCGGGGCATTGTTGATCCAATCGTGGGTGAAGAACGTGCTGTGATGATTTACAGCAATACGATCACCGGCAACGGTGACGGTATCGATATCCTGGCTCAGAATGGTTCATTAACGACTACCGATTTCGAAATTAAAGATAATGTGATCGTAGGGAACTTGCGTGACGGGATCAGTCTGCATGCGGAAGCTGATGCGACGATTTTTGCCGATATCATTCATAATCAGATCATCTCAAACTCAATGAACGGGATTGAATCGACAACGCGTACCACGAGTTACTTCGGCACAGACCGGCGCGATGTGGCGGGAACCTGGATCCAGAACGATATTTCCAGTAACTCGCTGCACGGGATCAGAATTTCCGGGCGTATTGGAAATCGCGTTGATTTGGCGCCCCACTTATTGTTTATCGGTCTGGATGGAGTTGATCCGGTGACAGGCCTGGATCGCGGCAATATTATTGAAGCGAATGGTCTCGATGGGATCCAGATCGCTGCCCACTTTGATCGTGTTGAAGGCAACGTGAAAATTGCCAATAACTGGGTGATCTATAATCAGACCGGGGGGATTGAGCTTTCAGGTGAAGGGCTTACCTCAGCCATTGATAATAACCTGATCGCCTTCAATACCGGTAAAGGCGTTGATATCAACTCCAACGGCCAGACGATCTTCTTACGAAATAATGTGATCACAGAAAATACGTCTGATGGTCTGGAAGTACTCAGTGCGAGCCAGATCTCGCATAACGAACTCAATTTTACCCGAATCGTAAATACTGGTGATTCTGTCACAAGTTTAACGGCGATCGGTAACTTCATTGATAATAACGGCGGGCGTGGCGTTGACCTGCAAACAGAAGAATGGGCGAATTCCGACTTTATCTTTGGTGATGGAACCGAAACCGGGGCCAACCTTGTCGTCTCGAACGGGCTGGAAGGATTCTATGTCGTCACAACTGCATCGCGTGGGCAGGATCAGGATGCAGACAGTACGGATGCGCTGGATGCGACAGGAAATGTCACGAACTCCGATGCAGATATGGTTTTGCAGATCAACAGAAACTATATCCAGGATAACGGAGTGAACAGCGGATTCACGACAACCGGTTTAATCTTGCGAATCGGAACCATGGCGTCGACGTATGATTACACCGGTCAAACTCCGGGATCGCGCGTGAGTGTGGGAGATGAAAGCAGTACCGACTATGGCAATGGACGGTCCAACGTCTCCGTCATGAATAACGAATTTGAAGGTAACTTTGGTGAAGATTTTTATGTAGAATCATTCACTTCAACCGTTGATCCGCCGACAACCGTTGATAACTGGGATAGCGCAGCAACTCCACCTTTCCGTGTATTAAGTTCCTACCGGCGCGACCCGTTGGCAAAATTGAATCTGGTGTTTCAAGATAATACCGGTAACGGTTTGAATGTTGTCAATGTGGGGGCATTCTACAATAATGCAGAACCGGTCTTTAAGTCCCGGCTAGCCAATGGAACCCCGGCACCGAATCCGGACGGTCCGTTCAATTCAGCCACACGACGCCGTAACGCACAGCGTGTCGCTTCCCGCACGAATTTAGCACCATCGACTGCTCCTAACCTTCAACCCACAACGGGTACTGTGCTGGATGCGTTCCTCGCTTCTCCCGGTGGCCCAATTCAAATCACCACAGTATCACCACATGGGTTGTTTTCTGGTGATACCGTTGAAATCAGGGGAGTCGCATCGGATGAGCTGTTAGGGTTCGCCTATAACGGCTTGAGTCCCGCCAATGGCGTGTTCGTGGTTGATGTCATCGATGTGAATAATTTTACTCTCAGAAGTACTGATGGCGCTGTGATTGGAAATGTGAGTCCGGGTAGTGGTACTTGGTCATCCAATGCTCCCCATTTTGGAACGAATTCCTTCCTGTATGACGGGATGGGCGTCAGTACCTTCCGGATTGCGCAAGGTTTTGATGGAGTGAACGGTTCGGGCTATGGTGATGGATTTCAGCAGGGGGATTCATTTCTTAATGAGGCGAATCGCCCGGGAACGATCTTTGGTGAACTCAACTTTGACTGGGATATTTGGGTTCCCAATGCTGAAACCTTCCTGGCGCCGGTCACCAGTACATTTCTGACTGCAGATATCTCTGTCTCGGTTCCCGATCCCACAACGGGCGCGCTTTCCGGTCCCTTTACCATTTCCTTTACGGAAGATGTGAATGGCGTCGATATCACAGACTTTGTCTTATTGCGAAATAACGTCGCCGTCACTTTGAATGCCGGCATGCTGACACAGATTAATGCTCGTACCTTCCAGTTGGATTTGAGTTCTGTCACCGGCATCGAAGGGGAATATGATCTACGTCTCAATACTAACGGTTCGATTTCAGATGCAAAATACGTGAATCCTTTCTCGCCGTTGTTTGGTAATATTCCGTCGAACTTCCTGATGTTCGGTGACGTCGAGCGATTCACTGTTGATACAACGGTCCCAACGGCTGATATTGTTGACGTTTCTCCGGATCCACGCAGTGATGCTGCCGGTGAAGTGGTTATCAACTTTTCTGAAGATGTGAAAGGCGTTGACCTCAGCGACTTTACCATTTCCTTCAATGGCGGGACGCCGATTAATCTGGCGACCACACCTGCCACTTTGACCCAGGTGACCGGCAGCCAGTTTATTCTCGACATCAGTAAGGTGACCAGTTTATCTGGTACATATACTTTGAGCTTGATCGCTGCCGGTTCTTCGATTACAGACCTGGCTGGAAATGCGTTAGCTGCCAATGCCACCGATCTGTGGGTCAATGATACACTGGCGCCCATCGCACAGTTTGTGAATGTGGTCGATCCTGTCGCGCCAGGTAATATTCCTTCATTCAGAATCACATTGAATTTCTCAGAGAATGTAGTAATCCCACCGGCATTGTCAGATTTCACACTGAATGATGGACATGGAAATATCATCAATCTTTCCGCAACGGCTGCGGTGATTACACAGATTACACCTTCACAATACGAAATCAATTTAGATACTCTGGCCGATTCGAACGGTATTTATACCATAACTTATCATGCCGAAAATTCAGCCGTTGAAGATGCCTCCGGAAACGAAGTTGCTGGTTCCACTTCCGAAACCTGGCAAAAAGGACTGGAAGTGGTCGCACCGACCGCAGGAATTCAGGACATCACACCCGATCCTCGGATGTCCGGGGAAGTTGTGGGTATCGTGACGATCAATTTCTCAGAAGCAGTGACGGGCGTTGATATCACTGATTTCGAACTGGTTCGCGTTGATGGTACAGGCACGCATATTATCCCATTGGAAGATCTGATCGGAGATCCGTTGGTGGTGACGATGGTGAATGCCTCCACCTATCAGATCAATCTCACGGATGTGACGGCCCTGGATGGTGACTACACATTAACGCTGCTGGCAGATGGAACAATTCGGGATGCTGCTTTGAATGCGTTTGCGTCTCCGGCGACTGACAGCTGGCGAACCGGCGGTTCAGGCCCTGTGGCGATGATTCAAAATCTGCCTGATGTGCTGCTGACCAATGCCGGTATCGTTACAGTCACTTTTGATCAAGCCGTGGTTGGTGCAGCTGATATTTCCCATTTCAAACTGACTCTGAATGGTCAGAATGTTTCACTGGCAGGACTGGTTGTGACCCCCGTCAGCGGAACAGAGTACACAATTGATTTGAGCTCTGTCACGCAAGCATTTGGCACATACAAATTTTCTCTGATCGCTGCCGGAGCCAATATTCGTAATATTTCCGGTGATCTGGTTTTAGACGATGCTTCTGAAACCTGGGTTGCCAGTTCGACCATTGATCTGGACCTTGCAGCACCTGTGTTTACTGACGGCGTTGATTCGATTGCCGGCGATGGCATTGTTGGAAACGGTACGGCGGGATCACAAACCCTGCGTGCTGCCATTCAGGAAGCAAATGCACTGGCTGGTTCAAACATCATTGAGCTTGCCGCTGGCACTTATGTTTTGAGTATCGCTGGCATCAATGAAGATCAGTCATTAACGGGTGACCTGGATATTCGTGATAACCTGACGATTCGCGGACAGGGAGTGGGAGTTACCATCATTGATGCTGGTGCCCTGGATCGAATTTTCCAGATCTTTGCCGGAGTCACTTTGAATCTGGAAAACCTGACCATTACCAATGGTAAAGTGACTGACAGCGATGACGGAGCCGGTATTCGCAACAGTGGAACTACTACTTTGACCAACGTGGAAGTGACCGCTAACCATGCCGAAGACAGTGGTGGCGGTATCAATAACAGCGGATTGATGATTATCGTCGACAGTACGATTTCATTGAACACTGCCGGCGGAAGTGGTGGTGGTATCCGAAATACCGGAACTCTGGAAGTCTCTCGAAGTACTCTCTACGGAAATACTACAGTTCGAGATGGTGGTGCCCTGTTCAACGCGGGTGCGGGAAATGTCACATTATCCAATTCCACATTCTCTGGTAATGCTTCAACCCGCAGTGGTGGTGCGATCCGAAATACAGCCACCCTGACTGCCACGAACAATACGTTTACACTCAATGCGGCAGGCACCAATGGGGGAGCGATTTCCACTAGCGGAACTTCCACTCTGCAAAATGATCTGATCCTTGGAAATACAGCTGCATCGAATGCTGAACTGGACGGGGCCTATACCAGTCTGGGAGGCAACCTGACTGGTTTGATTGGTTCGGCCACGGGATTTGGCACTTCCGATATCCTGAATGTGATCGATCCCACAACGGTTCTCAATTTGAATTTAGCAGATAATGGTGGCCCAACCCTGACTCACGCTTTGGTCCTGGGAAGTGCTGCCATCGATGCCGGAGTCAATGCCATCGGTTTAGCCGAATTAGAACAGCGGGGAAGTGCACGAATTCTGGGAGGTGTCGTTGATATTGGAGCCGTTGAATTTGGAGCGTTCTTTGTGAACAGTTTCCTGGATACCGTCGATGCTGCCCCCGGAGACGGAGTCGCCGCGGATATCAATGGTAATCTCACCTTGCGAGCTGCCATCATGGAAGCCAACGCGTTAGACGGTGATTCAGTGATCATACTTCCTGCGGGAACATACTATCTTAATATTCTGAATCAAATTGATTCCAATTTAGACAATGCTTCGACCGGCGATTTGGATATTACCGACCTCACCGGGAGCCTGACAATTTTAGGCGCTGGTAGCGGTCAAACAATCATCAGTGCCGCAATTGATCCTTCAGACATCGACGCTGTCAGCGGTCTGAACGATCGTGTGTTTGATGTGCTGCTCGGTACGGAATTGATCCTGCAAGGGGTCACGGTCACCGGCGGTACTGCGATCGGCGGAAGCGGTGGCGGTATCCGAAATATCGGTAGATTGTCTCTGGTGAATACCCTGGTTGACGGGAATGCCGCTGACATAGATGGTGGTGGTATTCTCAACGGCCGTCTCGGACAACAGGGGACATTGAATCTGACGAAGAGTACCGTCTCAAATAATACCGCTACAGACGGCGGTGGTATTTTCAACAATGATCAGTCGTTGGTGACACTCATTGATTCTGCGGTCACCGGGAATAATGCCTCGGGTGATGGTGGTGGTTTCTTCAATGATATTCAGGCCACGATCAACCTTACCAGAAGTTCGATCTCCAATAACACGGCAGTCGAGAACGGCGGTGGTATCTATAACAACGATCTGACCAGCCTGACGATCAACGACAGCAAAGTAAATCAGAATACGGCACAACTGGGAGCAGGTATTTTCAATGAAGAAGCTGCAGTCCTGACGGTAAACCGGACTACGCTGTCTGGAAATCATGCCTTACTGAGTGGTGGTGGAATTTATAATGATGAAGGTGTTGTCTCGCTCAGAAATATTTCCATCTTAAACAATATGGCTGATACCGACGGTGGTGGTCTTTACAATGCTTCTGCCGGACAGGTGACGATTACCAACGGTTTCTTCGATGATAACTCAGCAGACCGCGATGGTGGTGCCATTGCAAACTTCGGGATCAGCCTGTTGCTTACCGGGACAACCATCAGAGACAGTCAAGCGTCCCGTTACGGTGGTGGCCTCTTCAATGATCAGGAAGAAGGCGCTGTTTCTCTGGTTTCGACTTCCTTGATCAACAATCAGGCAGCTGCTGGTGCCGGGATCTATAACCAGGAACTGGGGATCATCAATCTTGATCTTTCTAAAGTCTTAAATAACACCGCCAGCACGAATGGTGGTGGTATCTTTAATACGGCTGATGCGACACTCAACCTGCAACGCACAACAATCGACGGTAATAGGTCTGCAAATGACGGGGCCGGTATTTTTAACGCAGACAATGCCCAATTGAATTTATACAGCAGTACTGTATCAAACAATACTGCGACGCATTTCGGTGGTGGTGTTTACAATAGCTCCGTGGCAATCGCAGATATTGTGAACACGACTATTTCGGGTAACGAAGCATCCAGCGGTGGTGGTGTTTATAATAATGAAGAGGGGAGCATGGAAATTACCAATGCGACCATCTTCAATAATAACGCGACTGTCGGCGGTGGAGTGCTGAATGCGACGGACGGTTTCGTAAGTGTTGCGAACTCAATTATCGCCGGCAATTCCAGTGTTTCACCTGGTCCTGATGTCACGGGAGACTTTTTCACTCGCGGAAATAACCTGGTCGGTGTTGAGGGAGTTTCAGTCGGATTTGCAGATGGAGTGAAAGGAGATCTGGTCGGATCATTTGCGGTCCCGGTCAGTCCCGGTCTGGGCGCACTGCAGGACAATGGTGGTGCTACCTTTACCCATGAACTTTTAGGCGGAAGTCTGGCACGCGATGCGGGGAATAATTTTTACGCTCCGACAGATGATCAGCGCGGATTTGCCCGTTTATTCGACGGTGACGGAAACGGATCTTTGATTGTTGATATCGGAGCATTTGAATCCGGTTATATCGTGACCGGATTTGGTGATTCCGTTGATGCCAATCCTGGCGATGGCGTGAGTGTTGATATTAACGGTCAAAGCACGTTGCGGGCGGCAATTATCGAAGCGAACGCACGCTTAGGAGCCGACACGATTCTGCTGGGAACGGGAACTTATACTCTGTCACTGTTTGGTCTGGGCGAAAACAACGCATTTCTGGGTGACCTGGACATTACTGACGATTTAACAATCATCGGTGCGGGATCAGACAGAACGATTATTGATGCCGATTTTCTGGACCGTATTTTCCATATCTTCACCGGGGTCAATGTTTCGATTCGCGGAGTGACGCTGATCAATGGTGATGTGACCCGTGTCGAAGATGGGGGAGCGATTCTCAACTACGGTAATCTGACTCTGGATGATGTTGAAATTAGAGACAGTCTTGCGAATCGTGGCGGTGCCTTGTTTAACAACGGCGTGGTCACCATTACCAACAGTCTCCTCACACAGAATATCGCGATTACCGATGGGGGAGCGATCTTTAATAACAATGGTGGAACCGTCACAGTCAACTTGAGCACGATTTCCAACAATAATGCTGAAAATGGTGGTGGTATCTACAATGCGATGACGGGAACGTTGGAAATCATCGATACCACTCTTGATGCCAATACAGCAACGGTTGCCGGTGGTGCGGTTTATAACTCTTCTGAAGTAGCGACAGGAAACGGCGAGGGCGGAGACGGGATTGATATTCCTCTGCCACCGGATCCTGATCCGGATCCAACGCCGCTTTATTCAATTGAAGTGGTCTTTATTGACAATAGTCTGACTGCCAGTCAGCAGGCAATATTCCAGCTGGCGGCTGCCCGCTGGAGTGAAATTATCATCGCCGATGTTCCGGATGTATTCATTTCAGGCATCGGGCTGGTAGACGATTTACGAATTGAAGCATCCGCGCCGTTCATTGATGGTGTGAATGGAATTCTAGGCCAGGCTGGTCCCGATTTGGTTCGAACCGGAACCTTTATTCCTGCAACAGGCACGATGGCATTCGACAGTGCCGACGTGGCAGCACTCGAAGCCAACGGCCAACTGCTTGATGTGATTCTGCACGAAATGGGTCACGTAATCGGTATCGGCACGATCTGGCAGAGTCTGGGACTGCTCCTGAATGCTGGTACATCCGATCCACGTTTCACGGGAACCAATGCGGTTACTCAATACAACCAGTTGCTGGGACGCAATGTGACAGACGTGCCCGTCGAAGGATCAGCCGGACCCGGAACCAACGATGCTCACTGGCGGGAAACGGATCTGACAAATGAGTTGATGACCGGATTCCTGGATCCTGGCTTGAGCCACCCGATCAGCACGGTTACGATCGGAAGTCTGGCAGATATCGGCTACGTTGTAGATCTTAGTGTCGCCGACAGTTATCCGCTTCAGGCCCCAACCGTACAATCGCTCAATTCGACACCGATTGGCCAAATGCTGGCTCCTCGCGCATTCACGGTTTTGGATGCGAGTTCTCTGGTTGCTGTTGAAGCCGGAGCAGGTACGGTTACGATTTCCAACAGTACCATTTCCAATAACTTTGCAGGAACCCGTGGTGGCGGTCTGTTGAATGAAGACCCGATTTCGCTTTCGAATGTCACTTTCTCCGGCAACGAAGCCGGTAAAGAAGGGGGTGCGATTCACAACACGGGCGAACTGACCATCAATAACACCACGATCTATGATAACTTCACTGAAGGAACAGGCGGCGGGATTTATTCTGTTGCCGCATCAGCCAGTGTGAATATCAGGAATACGATCGTCGCCGGTAATAATGCCCTGCTCAGCGGCGCTGATGTGACAGGTGTCTTCACTTCAGATGGCCATAATCTGATTGGTACGCGAGGTGTTTCCGCCGGTTTTATTAACGGCTTTAACGATGATATTGTCGGGTCAAACGGACAACGCATTGATCCTGTCTTAAGTCCGCTCCAGGATAATGGCGGACCGACATTCACTCACGCATTGCTGGTTGGAAGTCTGGCCATTGACGCCGGCGACAATACGGATGGAGTGGTGATCGACCAGCGTGGAGCAACGCGGCCGACTGATACGACGAGTGATATCGGTGCTTTTGAAATTGTCACGCCCAGTATCAGCATTGTAAACGCCTACAGTCAGCTTGAGACAGATTCGGGGAATTCTACGGTATTCGAAATTGTTGTCACGCTTTCTAACCCGAACGTTGATGCTGTGACGGTCAAATACGAAACCTCAAACGGCACAGCTGAAGCCGGCATTGACTATAATTTCACGACAGGCACCATTACCTTCGCACCTGGTGAAACCACACAGATTATTCAGGTGATTGTGATCGGAGATGACATTCCTGAAAATAATGAAACTTTCTATGTGAATTTGTTTGACTCTACCGGAGCAGCAATTGCCAACAGTCAGTCTGTCGTAACAATTCTGAATGATGAGGCCGTCGTTTCTATTAACGATGTGTCTGCTAACGAAGGGCCTCAGGGTGTTGGTACCAATTTCAACTTTACAGTCACGCTCTCTCATCCGGTTACGGATGTCGTGACATTGGATGTGGCAACACTCCTGGCGGGCGTCGGTAACGCTTTTGCTGCTGCTGACGACTTTGTTGCATTAAACCAGACGTTGACCTTCAATCCGGGAGAATCGCTCACTCAAACAGTGACGGTTGTCGTGAATGGTGATTCTGCGATTGAAGATGATGAAATCTTCCACGTGGAATTGTCCAATCTGAATGTTGCCGGCAGTGCGGCGGTAACCATTTCCGATTCTATCGGAGAAGGGGAAATCAAGAACGATGATAAAGCCCTGTTGTCGGTCAGTGATGTAACCTTGACGGAAAACTTTGATGATCCGAATTATTCTGATTTCATATTCACGGTTTCATTGTCGCAGCCAATCAGCGCTGTTGTGACGGTCGATATTACTACGGTGAATGGAACCGCGACGGTAGTGGATGGAGATTATGTAGCGAATTCTACGACTCTTACGTTCGACGGAATAACTTTCCCCGGAATAACACAACAGAATTTCACAGTGCGGGTGCTTAACGATTCTATCGTTGAGGGCCTTGAAACGTTCTTCGTAGAACTTTCCAACGAAATCAACGCCAATATTGCCGATGGTCAGGGAGTCGGAACAATTGTTGATAACGGAATTGTGGTCACCACACTTGACGATGTTGTCAACGCAGGTGATGGCGTTCTGTCGTTGCGGGAAGCCATCAATATGGCAAACGTGAGCCCTGGACTTGATTATATTATCCTGCCGAATCTTTTGACCGGGGTTGAAAATATCTATCGGATCACAATGCCGGGTGCAGGGGAAAATAATAATGCCACCGGCGATTTTGATATTCGCAGTGATGTCACGATCTTTGGTCAAGGCGCTGGTTCAACGATTATCGATGCTGGCGGTCTGGATCGAATCTTCCATATCGTGGATACCGCGAATAATGCTGATGTGTCTCTGAGCAATCTGAAGTTGAGAAACGGCGACGCCGATGATGGCGGGGCCATTCTCTCTGAGGATCGAGATGGTTCGCTCACACTGAATCAGGTGATATTTGAAAATAATAATGCCGACTTTCTGGGGGGAGCGATTCTCAATGCAGGACAGCTCGACATTTCCGATTCTCAGTTCCTGAATAACCATGCCGGTTTCCAGGGGGGAGCACTTTACCAGTATCAGGGTATCGCGACCGTTGCCCGTACTATCTTTGCGGATAATGCATCTGATGGACGTGCGGGGGCCGTTTATGTTGGCACTGGTTCGACCTTCAATGTTTCGCAGTCCTTATTCAATAATAATGATTCGGGCAGCCGTGGGGGGGCGATTTATAGCGAAGGCACCGTCTCCTCTTCGAACTCGACCTACTCGGCAAACCATTCTGGATCTCGTGGTGGAGCCATCTTTAATGACGGTGTGTTGAATGTGTTGAACAACACCCTGACTCTGAATACTGCTGACCAGTCAGGCGGGGGGATTTCCAATAACTCTGCTGCCAATTCCAGTGCGGTTGTCACTTTGGTGAATACCATCGTGGCAGGAAATACCGGCACCTTAGGAAATGACGATGTGGGCGGGGCCTTTAATGGCTCTTATAACCTGATTGGTAATATCGGAGCGGCAACCGGTTTGACGGATGGTGTGAATGGAAACATTGTCGGTTCTTTTGCCGCTCCCATTGATCCAAAGCTGGGTATTCTGCTCGACAATGGTGGCCCGACCAGAACGCATACATTGTTGTATGGAAGTGCAGCCATTGATGCCGGCAATACTGGTGCAGTATCAATTGGTGCCGTTGATCAGATTGGTAATCCAAGAGTCGATATTCTCGGGGCCATGATCGTTGATATCGGAGCGGTTGAACTGGTGTCTCCACCATCACCACCATTGTTGGCATCGCAAGGCGATGTTGCGATCGTTGAAGATCAGACCAACATCCAGATTTCCGTGGTCACAGATCGAACAACTGTTTCCAGTGACGGGCATACCTATGCTTTGCCAGCCAACGAAGATTGGATTGACGAATGGCAGTCGTTCTGGGTTGAAGTCTGGGTCGATACAGCCACCGGGTACGGTATTTCGGACGTCTTAACCAACATCGCTTATAATACCGATTACTTTACTGCGACAGCCGTTGAGTTTGGTTCTAACTTCGCGTTCAACCGAACGGTCATCTTTGATGACGCTGCAGGTATGGTTCGAAATCTGGGTGCCAGCACAAATCAAGCCAATGTAGGTGAAGCGGGTTACGCTCTGTTAGCCCGGATCAAGTTTGAATCGCTGGCGGGAGATCAGGTTAAAGTCGATCCGACGAATTTAATATTCGCTCCGCTTGAGCTTGGCCTGGATGTCTTGAATACAAAGATTGGCATTTCCGGAGTGGGAGAAGTGGTTGCCAATGTGGGAGCACTACCTCAAACCGATTTGTATCCTGTTATTTACGATATCAATGATGATGATGCGATCAATTTCCGTGATCTCACGTTTTTGGCAGCAGCTTATAATCAGGAAGTCTTCAATTCCACATCACAGCTTACAGCGGTGATGGACTTTAATAAGAACGGTCGGGTCGACTTTAAAGACCTGTCTCTGATGGCTGCTAATTACAATAAGAAAAAGGGTGGAAGCTCTGGGGTCAGTTTCCCAGAGAACTTCGGGCAGACATGGATTGGCACAACGCTGAATGTCGTCAGTGGTGACGACAGCATCGATCAAGTGATCAAAGCTGCCGTGAATACCTGGGAAACAGCTCTCGGCCTGGAAGAGCCACTGGATGTACAAGTCATCGTTCGCGATTTTGGTTCTGCTCAGCTCGGTTCCGGTCAAGCTACGGAATACAATGTTGACGGTATCCCGGTTGGTGGTCGCGTGGTGATTGACAATGATGCAAACGGTTTAGGCTGGCACGTCGATGTGACGGATCTTCCTTCAAGCGGCGGCTATGACCTGTATACCGTGTTGCTGCACGAAATCGGACACGTACTCGGGTTTACCCGTTATTATTCCGGATTTGGAAGCCTGGTTGAATCTAACGGTAGCGGGGATCTGGTCTTTGTCGGATCAAACTTCACTGTCGCTCTGGATGCAACAGGTTACCATATCGATGATTCAGCGTATCTTGATGATCTGATGAACGACACGCTGGATCCGGGAGTGCGTAAAACACCTTCTGCTCTCAACATTCAAATGTTGCTCGAGGCTTACGAAAGTGCTCAAGGCGGCACCGGCAGCGGTGGAACAAGCAGTCCCATTTATGGAACGAATACCTCTCCGGCTGCAGTTGCGGAACCAGTGATTGTTCAAAGTTCTGAAGCAGCTCAGGTATTTGTAGACCAGTCAACAGTTGATTTTGTGGCACCTGCTGCGATTAAGACTTCTGACGAAGATGATTCTCTGGTTGACATTCGACAGGTTGCTACTTTCGATGTGATCCAACCATCTGTATTGGGGCAGATCACGGAAGACGGATCTGAGTTCGATGAAACGATCTTTGAAGACCTGTATTCATCGGGTGAATTCGAAGAGGGCCTGTCAGGATCGGATGCCGATGATCGACAGCTGGTATTTGCCCATGCAGCAGATGAACTGGACCTGGCTGACGATTTTGATTCTCAGCTGGAATCGATGGATGAAGCGTTTACCAACTGGGAAGGGCCCCTGCTGTAAGAGTCTGTGCTCTTTCTCCGGTGAATGGTTTTCAGGTTAATTTAAAACGAACCCTCTGCAAATAAGACTTATTTGCAGAGGGTTTTTCATTGGTGGAGTGCAACTCGACTCTTTTCCGACTCTTTTCTTTCCCCGGGAGGAGTTTCATCTGAAGCAGTGAGTGGGTAAAATGGATCTGGGGCAGCCTTTGCAGAAATGTTTTATGTTTGCAGAACTGATATAATTGAAGTCAGCCGGGAGAATGTACTTTGAAGCGATCAGAATTTCGTTTAACACAAAACCTGTTCGTGTTGTGTCTGGTCATGTTACTGGCGCATCCGCTTGCGGCTGCAGAATGGGGCACGCTGACCGGGCAGTTTGTTTATACAGGCAAACCCTCTGAGTCAGTCAAACTTGATATCAGCCGTGACCAGGAAATTTGTGGTCAGTTCAGTGATCAGATTGTCGATCAGTCACTGGTAATCGGTAAAAATGGTGGGGTCAAGAACATTTTTCTTTATCTGCGTGAATCAAAACTGGAAGATTCGCAGATCCATCCCAGTTATCAGGAACTACCTCCATCGGTCACAATTCAAAACAAAGGTTGTATTTTTCAACCACACGTAGCGGGTCTCTGGGTGAATAAACAGAAACTGCTGGCCGTCAATGAGGACTCATGTGCTCATGGTTTTCAGGTGAAGGCTTATCGTAATACGAGCCTCAATCAGTTATTGCCGCCTGGGGAAAAGATGTCGCATCGTTTTGAATATGGTGAGAAACTCCCCTTACGACTGAGCTGCAGCATTCACCCCTGGCAGGAGGGTTGGCTGGTGGCCCTCAATCATCCTTACTTTGCGACTTCAGACGATACCGGCTCATTCTCCATCAAGAATTTGCCTGTGGGGGACTGGGAGTTTCAGGTCTGGCATGAAAAAGCCGGGTATCTGGCTGCCAGAGATGACTGGACGCGGGGACGCGTGAAGCTCAAGATTACATCGGGTAAGAATGATCTGGGGGTGATCAAAGTCACTCCGCCTTTGTTCGCAGGAAAGTAAAAGCGAATCGATCATGCGACTATTGAGTTACAACATACACAAAGGCATTGGTGGGCGCGATCGGCGTTATCGTCTGGAGCGCATCATCAGCGTCATTGAGTCAGAAAATCCGGACATTGTCTGCCTGCATGAAGTGGATCGAAACGTAAAACGTTCCCGATTCAATAATCAGCCTAAGATTTTTGCTGAATATTTCAATATGCAGGAATCTCTGTTCCAACTGAATGTGAAATTGAAGACCGGCGGTTATGGAAATTTAATCCTTTCGCGTTGGCCGTTTCTTTCACAGCATCAGATCTCGCTGACCAGTAAATGGCGTAAAGCGCGGGGTGCGCAGCTTGTGGTCATCGATTCTCCGGAAGGGCCCTTTCAGTTAGTCAATTTCCATCTGGGACTTGCTGAGAAAGAAAGACACTGGCAGATTGAGCATTTGCTGACGCATCGTCTATTTCAGGAAGGCAATGGCCACCCCTCTTTGATCGTCGGCGATACGAATGACTGGAGAAATACGCTGGCGAAAGGAAAGTTTTCCCAACATGAATTTGAGGAAGTCACACATCCTCCCTCAAAATACCGTTCGTTTCCTGCATATCTGCCTGTTGGTACTCTGGATAAAGCATTCATACGGGGAGAGATCGGTATCAGGAATGCAAAAATCGCGCGATCAAAGCTTTCAAAGGAAGCTTCAGACCATTTACCCCTGGTGATTGACTTTCATTTGAACGAGCACGCGAAGGATTTAATAAAAAAGCAGGGCACTGATGAGATCAGTGCCCTGCTTTAAATACTCAACTTGATGCTCAACACCTTAAATCAGTGTCGAAGTCTCAGAACTACTCGGCACTGGCTGCAGCCGGTGGTTGCTGATCAGCTTTAATGAAATCTCCGAATGTTTTGCCTTCAACGGGGCTGGGCATTGCTTCGGCATCTTTCAAAGCCTTCACGATCACATCTTTATCAGTCTGCTTCCGTTTTCCCAGACCTTTGAAGACTGCTTCTGCGTAGGAGTTTTTCTCTTTTTTGGTTTTTCCAGGATGACAGACGCCACACTTTTTAGCGACCAGCATTTTGGAATCCGGGTAAGTTTGTGCCCAGATATCTTTAAAATTAGGTCGTGCTTCCGCTTTGTTCGATGCACTGATCATCGAAAAACCGGCTACTACCAGACCTAAGAGTAAAGCCATTTTAAAGTTCATGATTTTCCGCATAAAATTCCTCATATTCTTCCAAAAAGTTAGTGACATCTAATCTTCTGATACTCAGGTTAGAGCCAACCTGAAGTCTCATGAAGTGGTTGCCCCGGAAACAAAATCTTAAGTGCTGTAAGTACTAATTCCTGAAAATTCTTCTCAGTTAGATACATTAGAATTATCAGTTTCCCCACTGTCAACGCATTCGAGTGGTTCGAATCAAGAATGACAAATATGAGAAATCATCTCAATCTAATGGATCTCCGCCACAGTCGTTGAATACAAACCAGGTGGCGAATGTTTGTGCAGTCTGATCCAGGTGTTTAAATGCTAATTTGTTTGTAAGTTGCTTTGGATATTGATCTTAGTGAAGTAGCTGGTAGGATGGTTTGAACGTGTTATTATGCGTGTGTGTATTTCTTCCGGTGATCAATACGTTATTATAATGTTGGGCGTTGGGTGTTTAAAAGTTATTTTTCAAAATAATTTTACATGAAGATGGCCTGAATTGAAACGGATCCAGGCGCCGAACGGCGAGTTCCTGGTACCTCATGAAATGATGATTCCCCCTTTCCACAATTGATTGAGCTTCAGCGCAGAGGAGTAAAGTGTGAGAGTATTCAGCAAGTTGACGATGTTACTGATAATGCTTCTGTGTGTATTCAATTCACGCAGTACCCTGAAGGCAGATGCGAAAGCCAGTCATCCTAATATTGTCATGCTGATCTCGGATGATCAGGCATGGAACGACTATCGGTTTATGGGGCATGACGTCATTCAGACTCCGCGGTTAGACAAGCTGGCGGCAGAAAGTGCCGTTTTTAAAAGAGGCTATGTACCTACCAGTTTATGCCGTCCCAGTTTGATGACGATGATCACTGGTCTCTATCCTTATCAGCATAAAATTACCGGCAATGATCCTCCCAGGGGAATGGATCGACAACAGTTGTTGAAGCATGTCCAGAACGTGGACTGCTTGCCGGAGATGTTGGGTAAACTGGGTTATAAAAGTTTTCAGTCCGGAAAATGGTGGGAAGGCAGTCCCGCCCTGGCTGGTTTTACTGCTGCGATGACTCACGGCGATCCAAAGCGGGGAGGCAGACATGGGGATCTGGGGCTGAAAGTTGGTCGTGAAGGGATGGCCCCCGTTTTTCAGTTTCTGGATGAGTGTGGCCAGGATCCCTTTTTCCTGTGGTATGCTCCCTTTTTGCCCCATACACCTCACAATCCCCCCCAGCGACTGCTGGATAAATACCTCAGTGATGAGTTGCCCATTGAATTGTCCTATTATTACGCGATGTGTGAATGGTTCGATGAAACCTGCGGCCAGATTTTGGATTACCTGGATCAAAAAGGTCTCTCCCAAAACACAATTGTGGTTTACGTGACAGATAACGGCTGGATTCAGTATGTTCCTGAAACAGAGCAGGAACGAAAGAAAACGAAACTCAAATTTCGTTATGCTCCCAAATCCAAAAGAAGTCCGTATGATGGGGGAATACGCACCCCCATCATGTTTCGCTGGCCGGGAAAAATTAAACCGGCAGAATATGACACACTGGTCAGTAGCATCGACATTGTGCCGACACTGTTGAACGCCGTCGGTCTGAAACCGACCAAAGCCATGCAGGGCATTAATTTACTGAAGGTCATGGTGGACGGAGATAAAATTGAGCGGAAGGCACTCTTCGGTGACATTTACGAGCATGATATGATCGATATCGACGACCCTGCATCAAGTTTGAAATACCGCTGGTGTATTGAAGGAAACTGGAAGTTGATCATTCCCGGTCCCCGGCTCGAAGGCGAGAAAGCCGAGCTGTATGATCTTGCCCAAGATCCTTTCGAAAGAAAAAACCAGATTGCCGAATTTCCCGAGCGGGCAGATCAGTTACGAAAACTGACTGACGCCTGGTGGGATGGTTCTTCAAAATAAACCGATTTGAAACGCATGCTGATAAGAGCAGGCCGGGAGTTCCGACCTGCTCTTGTCGTTTCAATGGCATTCAAGGTGCAGGGAACTTACGATTAATGGCGGTGACCACGATCATAGTGGCCTGTCTGATGAAAATCGTAGTGTCCCGGCTGATAGTGGTAATGATTGCCATGTCGATTGAACTGACCGGGATGGTAGTCATAGTGGCTCGTGTCGTGCCAGTATGCGTGCCGTCTGCCATAGTAGTAGGGGGTCTGGTTGAAATTCTGGTAACCATAAGCTCCGCCATACCCACCATATCCGCCGTAACCATTTCCCAGGTTCACGTTGACTCTCAGTCCCCCCGCTTCCGCTGTGGAAGTAGTTCCCACGAACGCCAAACCAGCCACAGCAACGCAAATGATCAATAACTTTTTCATCTTTCTGATCCTTAAAAGAATTTACCAGATGGTCTCAATTTCATGACCGCTTCTGGTAATGTTAAAAAGCATCGATTGTGCCAATTAAGAGGATGGCGTCGTAAGTTGTTTTATAACTTGATATTAGGGGTTGTAATGGTTTTGGGGCTTCACCAGATTCTGTGATCGTTTTGATAAAAGTGACATCAAAACGAGTATAGAAATGAGCCTCAGATCGGCAGAATCCTGCAGGGGCAGGGGCTTTGTGGGCGGGAAACAGGATTGGCCGGCCTTCTGAACGTTAGCCGTTCGTGCGGATGGTCATCGCTTTAATGGGCTCTAACAGGCGGCTGAAGTCGCGAACACAGTCGATCGTCGATGTGATTTCTTGCTGCAGTTTTTCCGTATGGGAACCATATCCCAGTCGACGGGCCAGGAATTCAAATTCTTCCTGATCTTGCGGGGGCACCGTTAAGTCTTTGGCATTGCCTCTGACCATTCGCAGCGCATCAATGAGCCTTCTGAGGAAAATGTAGGCGTTGCGAAGATTCTGGAAATCGTCGGGGCTGATCAATCCCAGTTCCTTTAAAGCGTAAATCCCTTCGAGTGTGTTGGTGGTGCGTAACATGGGATTGCGGTGCCCATACGTGATCTGCAGACCCTGAATCAGATATTCGCAATCGACCAGACCACCATCGCCGAGTTTGGCGTTGATGGTCCCCCCTTTGACAAGCTGCTGAATCTGTTTTTCGCGCATAGCCAGCATGGCAGCCACGTCGAATGGTTTTCCTGAGTAAATGATGTCATCACGCATCCGGACGATTTTGTTTCCAAATTCTTCATCAGCGGCAATGGGACGCAACTTGACCAGTGCCTGACGTTCATAAGGCCAGGCCGCTCCTCCGTGAGAGAAGTAACTCTGAAAAGCTTCCGCAGAAACAGCCAGGCTGCCAGCCTGTCCATAAGGACGGAGTCGCAGATCGATTTGAAAAATCCCCTCGCTGCGGGCTTTGATCATCTTGGAAAATCGTTCGACCAGTTTCAGGTAGTATTCATTATTGGTCATGATTTCAGGCCCCGTGGTCTGCCCGGTGCCTTCATAGATAAACATCAGTTCGATATCGGAAGCAAAGCCGAGTTCGCGGCCTCCGCATTTTCCCAAAGCACAGATCGCTAAGCGACAGGGTTCGCCTGATTCCAATTGTGGAAGGCCATAACGTTCCAGGACCTGTTCATTACAGATATCGTAGGCTCCCTGCACAACCACCTCTGCAACGTCTGTTAATTCGTCCGAGAATTGTCCAAACTCAGAAATATGTCCCAGGATATGCCGCATGTCTGTGCGTAACATCGCCCGGTCTTTGAAGGCGTTCAAGCGTTCCTGCTGTTCTTCAAGTGAGGTGGCTTGCTCCAGCTCCCGGGAGAGTTCCGCTTTGAGTTCGTCGAAGGGGATTCGGTTTTTCAGTTCTTCTACATTGGCGACGACGGGAAAGAGATTGGAATGCTGCAGCCGCAAAAAATCTTCCCAGAGAAAATCACTCACGCCGAGCAGTCTGGCTAAGGCACTCAGCACATTGGTCCGTTCCAGCGACGAAATTTCTTCCACCCAGTTGGGTTGCTTGAAAAGATGTTCCAGAAATTCTCGAAAATGCAATAACGCAGCTTCGGGATTGGGTGAGCGCGGGAGTAAATGGGTGAAATGTTTGATCAGCACCACGGCAGCGCGCAAACCCTGCTGTTGTTCTTCCGAGCTGATTTTTTCCCCTTTTTCATCGGTCACGTAGAGCACGTCTCTGACTTTCGTGGCTTCGGAATCGATGACCATTCTCGCGATATCAATGCCGCTCATGGAAAGTGCGTTGGTGAGTTCGTACAAGAATCCGATCGTATCTTCGGACTCAATTCGTAGAATGGTATGCCTGCTGTCCGTTTCGTTATCCAGTTCGATTTCAACGGGATACAGTACCTGACTGGCCTGAGACAGATCGCGCAGCGCCCCGGCGACCCGTTTTGCCAGTTCCCCGACGGCCTCCCGGCTTTTGCCGGTTTCCACCTTATTCAGCAGTTCTGACAAATCATTTTTATAATCGATCCAGACGGTGGATTGCACACTCTCAACGGGCGACTTGACATCCAGCACAATCACAAACTTCCGTGTGTTTTTCGACTTTTCGCTCGTGCGGGAAGAGCGGCTCTGCGAGGAGCTGGCAGGTCTGACTTTCTGATTGGTAAACAGGTGCCCTTTTTGAATATCAAATCCGTACACGAACAGCAGTCCACAGATCAAGGATAAATCACCCGTCTGATCAACGCCGACCATCGTGAGTCGGGTCTGACTGTCTGGTAATTTTTCTGTTTCCAGTTCGACGATATTCGTGTCACTCAGTTTCTTGGACATCAGGCTGTGTTTTTCGATTTCCGTTTCGTTAAACAGTTTGGAGTAAGATGCGGCCATCATGCCGATCAGGTTCGCCTCCTGTTCCGGACCAGCCTCGTGATGTTCGGAATTTTTCTCAGCCGGTGCATGGATATATTTTTTGAAGATGCCTCTGACTGCTTTACGGTGTCGTTCATAGTATTGAACCAGTTGCTGCCCATCCTGGAAATCGAGTCTCCGAGCCAGGTACGCCAATTCCCGTTCATCAGTTGGCATATGGTGTTCCTGGTTGTAATGCATCAACTGCAGGGCGTGTTCAATTTTTCGAAAAAAGACATAACCGCTGGTTAAGTACCGGTATTCATCAGCCTGGATTAATCCGTGATCTACCAGTCTGACGAGTCCATCCAGTGTATTAATACTGCGGACAGCCGAATACTTGGCGCCGTTGGACATTTGCAGGTATTGAGTGGTAAATTCGACATCGCGAATGGAGCCTTTACCGGATTTGACTTCGCCCCAGTCTTTGCCCTTCTTTTTCAGTTCTGTTTCGATGCGCTGTTTCATCTCCAGGACATTTTTTCGTACTTCTTCCGGGTCGCAGCTATAAATCTGTGGTTCAATCCGGCGAAAGAATTCGATGCCCAGTTTCTGATTTCCGGCAATGACGCGTGCCTTCAACATTGCCTGCTTTTCCCACAGACGCCCATGTCTGGCAAAATAATCGACATAGGCATCGACGGTGGTGACCAGTGCTCCTGAGCGACCCCAGGGACGCAGTCGCATATCAACGCGATACAGAAAACCTTCCGACGTTGATTCCATAAGTGATTTGATGAGACGCTGCCCCAGTTGCCAGTATTGTGTCGAGTTGTCACCGGCGATAAAGACGAGGTCAATATCGGAACTGTAGTTCAGCTCCTCGCCACCCAGTTTTCCAAAAGCCAATACGGCAAAATCATCAATCGGCAAATTCATCTCTTCCGAGAGAATGGTCAGACAGGACTGCACCAGTCCGTCAGCGAGCAGGGAAAGTTGAACCGTAATATTTTTCAGGTCCATTAATCCGAAGGTGTCACAGGCACCGATTCGCAGGAGTTCCCAGCGCTGCAGGCGTCGTAAGACGTCAAACTTTTCTGCCGTTGATCCGGTTTCCGCACGCGCTGCCGTCATGGCTTCCGAGTAAAACTGCTGCTGGCTTTTAAACTCGGCAATGCGATTGTAGCGCGTGAGCCGTTCCAGGTAATCCGGGTTTTTTAAGAGGATTTCCGTTAAAAACTGACTTCCCACAAACAGTCTGACCAGAATCTCAACAGCGCGCGGATTCTGCGTAAGAAAACTCAGCATAATTTCTGGTTGGGAGACACTGTTTATAAAACGTTCAAAATTGATCAATGATCCATCGGGAGTGGCTGCATCGGAAAGTGCCTGCAAAAGCGTGGGCAGGATCAGAGTGAGTTCTTCACGAATGCGATCCGTGGTACACATTTCCCGCAAGCGCACAAGAGCGCGTTCCTGATCCGTAAAGCCGATTTCAGAAAGGATCGGTTGAACGTCTTCATCGGTAACAGGCACAGCCGGGTCGAGTAATTTGGACGCGTATTTGTGAATGATGGGTTTGTTCATAAGCTTGGCAGAACCTGCTGGCCTTGTTACCTGGAGCGACAGGTTTCCATTGATAAAGAGGCTGATATTTTGAGAGAGCACTCAACGATGTTTGATTTCAGAAAGCGGCATCTTTTTTTAGAACACATTCTTACAAAAGTGTAGCGATATGTCATTCACTATTATAGGCTTAAGTCGGTTCAAATGCAGCCTCCATAAATCAGAATTGCCAGTGATGCGGAAGAGTCAGGCGATACCTGTCATATTCCGGTTTCTGAAATATTCATGCAGTGCAAAACGGGTCGATCCAGAATCAGGACAGTTGCCCATCACGGGGCGTTGTGAAAGGAGAATGCTTCTGGCATTTCTGGTTGATTTTAATAGTTGACTATTCTACTCTGGAATAATGCAGCAGAAACATTCTGAGATGTTTTTTACCATGGTGTATTGTTTCATGAGAGAATTCAAATCAATGGAAAATCTTCAAGCCAGTCGTCGTGAATTTTTAACGCAGTTAATGTGTGGGATCGGTACTACGGCGTTCGCCGGGCTCAGCTTTGCAGAAGGTTCAAAATTCCCGCCCACCCGCGTGATCACCAAAGGGCCGCGACATCATTGGTTTGGCTATTATGATAAGTTGCAGTTTGATCCCACCAGCCGATATGTGTTAGGGATGGAAGTCGCTTTCGAACATCGATCACCCAAGGCGGATGATGTGATCAAAGTGGGCATGGTTGATCTGCAGGACAACGATCGCTGGATTGAGCTGGGGGAATCCTCGGCCTGGAACTGGCAGCAGGGGTGCATGCTGCAATGGTTGCCCGGTTCCGATTCGAAAGTGATCTGGAATGATCGCGAAGACGGTCAGTATGTCAGTCGTATTCTGGATGTGAAAACCGGCAAAGGCCGCACGATTCCCTCGCCCGTTTATTCGGTGAGCCCTGACGGCAAGACCGCGGTGACTCCTGACTTTCGACGGATTCAGGATGTCCGCCCCGGTTATGGGTATCCCGGTTTTCCTGATCCGAATTTTAAGGACCTCGCCCCGAAGGATTCCGGAATCTTCCGCGTCGATCTCGAAACGGGGAAATCGACGATGATTCTGTCACTGGACGAAATCTCCCGAACCGGCACGATTCCCAACCAGCAGAAAGACATCAAACATTACTTTAACCATTTACTGTTCAGCCCGGACGGCTCCCGCTTTATCACGCTGCACCGCTGGCAGTATCCCAATGGCAAACGGCTCTCCCGGATGATCACAGCCAGGCCTGACGGAAGTGATGTGCGAGTCGTCGTCGACAACGGTTCTGTCTCGCATTTTATCTGGCGGGATCCTTCGCATATTCTGACTCAGTCGAAAGCATCAGCGGACAGTCGTTCCTGGGGCGATTTTCTGGTACGCGATGAGAATCAGGCTGAGTTACAGGAAGTCGGGAAAGGCGTGCTCGATGGTAGCGGGCATTTATCTTATCTGCCCGGAAAAGAGTGGATTCTGAACGACACGTACCCCAAAGGAAAAGAGCGGATTCAGACGCCGCACCTGTATCATGTGCAGTCGGGCAAGCGGATTGACCTCGGCCAGTTCCCTCTGCCGGCGGTTTACACGGGAGAATGGCGCGTGGATACGCATCCTCGTTTCAGCCCCGATGCACGTTATGTGTGTATTGATGCTCCCCACAAAAATGAAGGGCGGCAGTTACAACTGATTGACATCTCCCAGATCGTGGGCACAACCTGAGCAGCAGAGAAGAAGCGAAACCCGAAAGCCCGTTTATTTGGTGCCGGCTTTCGCTTCTGTTTTTTCCGGCTCCGGTTTTTCTTCCGGGAGCGCCTCCTGGGTGATGTTGAGCTGATAGAACTTATTGCGGGTGAGTGCACGGTCCAGCGCCCCATTGTCGACGGGGCTCTTGTTGATGAACGAGATTTCCTTGGTATCGGGATTGAACTGAATCGATGTCTGGTCAACCCATACGAAACCTTTCAAGCTGCGTTGAACCGAGTCTTTAAAGTCATCGCCGCCGTAGATGCCGTAGTGAATGACATATTTCTGTTTCGTATCCGGAGGCAGTGTTGTTATTCCCGGTTGCGTTGAATTACTCGTGCTGGAGTTCGAATTCTCATTCATAGCCAGGTCGGCAGAGGAAAGATCGATCTGTGCCTGGGAAACAACGATCCCTGCATTACTTAAGGCGATTCGGGCATCGATAATCAAGGGGGTTTTATCTCCCAGTCCTTTCAGTTTGATAAAGACCCATTTCTTTTCTAAATTGATTTTTAATGAATCGGGAACGTAGCGGTTATTTTGTCTGAGATTGACTTCCGCAATTTTGGGTGCTGCATTTCTGTTAAACTTGACACGATTTAAAGTGACAATCCGAAAAGTCAGGTAATTGTCATCTGCTACCGCAGCATTGGGATCATTCACCACCTCGACAAGTGAGAGCGGCTGAGCTTCCAGTTGGACTGCCTTGGCAAAGAAATGTTCTTTGATCTGCGATGATAAGTTCGCAGGCAGTTCCCCCAGATAATCAAAGCTTAAAGTCAAGTTTCCAAGATCAAGGCTTGCCGTTCCCGTCACGTAACCGGTGACAATCTCCTTCAGGCCCATTTGGATTTTGTCTTCGAGAGATTTTTTCCAGAAATCCGTATTCGATTTCAGCGCACGCTCATAAAAATCATCAAACCCGGTCACTTTGAATGTCACCTTATGGCGGGTGAGGTCGATCATGTTTTTTGCTGGTTCGGAAGGCATGGATGTGGCAGCCGGAGTTTCAGGCTTGTCTGTTGTCGCCGCTGCCATTTTTGAGTCTGGCGCTGATTGCTTTGGTTTTGCAACGATCTTTTTAATCCATTCAATTCCCTTGGGAAGTCCTTCGTCGATCATGGTCTGATAGTGATCAGCGCCATTACTGGTGACAAATTCCACATCCGTTCCCTGTGCTTTTAACTGCCTTACAAATTTTTCAGTCTCTGCAAAAATAGTTACCTGATCGTTTCGTGCATGGAATAAAAAGACGGGACAGGTCAGGCTGCTGAGATGGGTGTCAGGTGAACTCTGTTTGATGAAATTATCAACGCCCGGCAGAAGAGGTCGAAATTCTGTAATATACGGTTTGAAATTTTGTTCCAGATTTACCGAAGGAGCATATGCCAGACAGCCTTTGACTTGCGGATAATGCTCGGCGAATAGCAGCGAGAGCGTGCCTGCGGAACTGTGGCCGGCAATAAAGATATTATTCTTATCAATCCCGGGAATGACCGCCTGCGTTTCCAGAAATGCATGGACACAGTTAGCCAGTCCCGCCTGACTTTTCCTGAATGCTTCATAGGCCATCTTAAACTCGATGTTGCTTGACTGTTCTCGTCTCCAGAGGTTTCCGTCAATTGAAAAAGTGATGACAGCAAAACCGGCCCGCACATAGGGCTCATGTTCGGGGTTCGGAATCTGTTCGGGATCATCAATGTCCATACCGCTCAGGAGATTTGAACCGGCGGGAGGGACCAGAATACAGGGGACCGGGGAGGCGGGATCGATATCTGGTGGCAAATACACTCTGAATTTCATATGCCCACCGGCGGGGTGTTCCTCACCGGATCCTCTTGTGTTTTGTGCATCAAAGACACTTCCATAAGAGGCCGTCTTTTTTTCTCCGTAAACACCGAAACCGGATACGCCTTCCGCAGGCCAGGCCATCAGCATCGGCGTGATGTGAGATAAATCAAATTTTGTGAGATGGGTCTGCCTGGTTTCCGTAGCGGGAGAAGATGGTTGAGGCAGCGAATTCGATTGCGAATTATTCGAATGACGCGGTTGTGAATTTCTGCCTGATGGATGAATTTGATCGGTGGATGGTATTGAATTCGTATTCTGAGTGAAGTCAGGATCTGTGTGAACCGGAGACGGATTATGTGCCAAATTGCGGTGTCGGTCAGGTAACAATCCACTCAGACTTCCAATGGTGAGTGTGTAGGAAATCAGTATGAGGAATACTCCCGTCGCAAAAGTGGCCAGTGAATGTTTTGTTTGCTCAAAACGCGAGAGTGCAAAATAGACATTATAGAGCGGGACAATCAGGCAGAGCACCAGTTCCGTACCACTTTCCTTAGCCGCTTCGATCAATAAACCCAGCCCCCCCGCGAAGAGGCAGCCGACTCCCACAATACAAGTCAGGAAAAAGGCCAGCGTTAAAAAATGGCTTTGCATAAAATACAGAACCAGATTCAGTAGAATCAAACAGACAAAGGTCCCTGTGATAAACGGAGACAATCCATATTTCTTCAGTGAAAAACCGGAACCGGTCTTCTTTTTTTGGGGTGGTGTTTTCTTTTTCTTAGCGGCGGGTTTGGCTACAGGACCGTCGCTCAAGTCGTCGTCCCAGCTTGCAAACTCATCTTCGAACATGTCTGCGGAAGTATCTGAATCGTCTTCAAAAAAATCTGCTTCGGGTTTTATTTTTGAGGGCTTTTTCTTCGGGCGGGATGCTGTTGCAATCGAAGGTTTTGGGATCACAAACGGTTCCGCACATTTCGGGCACTTCACCTTTTTCCCAAACGCACTCGTGCTCTTGACTTTAAAAGAAGCAGTACAGTGAGGGCAGGTAATAGAGTGTGGTTCTACCATGGCGGGAATATTCGGCTTTACGGATTTGCGGATCAATCAGCTGAACTCGGGCGCTCAACACATCAGAGACTCATTTTACTGTATGATTATATACGTTGCAAACGGCAGGTTTTGTTCAATTTAAATTTAAATTAACTGAAAATATCTCTGTTTACCGTTCGGGTTTTACTGAACTTTCCGAGATGACTTCTCGCAGCTCTCTGACTTCCCTTTTCAATTCATGGATCTCCTGTTGCAACTGATGCAGTAATTCATGAATTTCCTGAGGATGTGGCGGCGGTCTGTGACCGCGGCGTTTAGAGTGTTCGATCTGTTCCCGTAGATGGCCTTCCAACTCTGCGGCTTGTCGATGGATCTGATGGGCGATGTCAGGCAGGCCCGCTTTTTCTACAAGTTTCGCTGCGACACGCATTTTTTCGATGCGCTGTATCTGCTGTTCAAAATTGTGCTCCCCGTCGCGACGTGTTTCGTGCAAACGTTCCCGGTCTTGACGATGTATTTGTTGATCCGGACGATCAGGCAAAGCGCCGATGACTGCTCTCTCACGCTCTCTGGTGATCTGCTCTGGTCTGTCGGAGCGGCGTTCGTTGTCAGCCTGTTGTTCCAGGTAACGATCAATGGCTCTCGTCAGCGGCTCTTCTTTAACATCCGCCGGTGGCTGTGCGTTGACTTGAGCATGGGGAGCGAAGGAAGCATCCCTGTTCAGCAGGCAGGCGATCAATAAAACGATCAGAGCAGTCATGAGCGTCGATTTCATGGGTGATTTCCTGTTTCTGCAAGGGGGGGAGGAATACAGGATATCTGACAGCCGCTTTCATCCTGTGTGAAGGGTATCATAGCAAGATTGGAACCGTGCGTCGAGATTTTGCTTCTGCTTTGAAAATGAAATCAAAACGAGCTCAAAATCAGCGGGTTTCTTTCCGGATACCTGCTCAGGCAGATCGTTGGAGGATCTGGGCACTCAACAGTTTCTTGTAGACCGGGCAGGTCTCCAGCAGACTGTGGTGCGGGCCGGTAGCGATCACTTTTCCAGAGTCCATTACAACGATCCGGGTTGCAAATTCGAGCAGGCTTTGCCCGACCGAATGTGTGATGATGAATACGGTGCGTCCGGGGGCAAACTCTTTCAAGGCTTTGTGAATCAGAATTTCACTCTGAGAGTCGATGGCAGATGTTGCTTCATCGAGAATCAGAATTTCCGGATTTCGCAATATCGCGCGTGCCAGCGCAATGCGTTGTCTCTGGCCTCCCGACAGTTCATGCCCTTTTTCACCCACGTTATAATGCAAACCATCGGGCAGTTGTTCTGCAAACTGTAACACGTGTGCTTTTCGGGCGACAGATTCGATTTCCGTGCGACTGGCCTCGGGCCGTCCGTAACGGATGTTTTCCAGGATCGTGTCATCAAATAACATCGTTTCCTGCGAGACAACGCCGATATGATTTCTCAAATCCCTGAGACGAATATCGCGGATATCAATACCATTCACAAACACGCTACCCTTATCCGGGTCATAAAAGCGCGGCAGCAGATTAACCAGCGTTGATTTCCCGGAACCATTTTCGCCGACAACCAGTACGACCTCTCCAGCGGCAATTTCCAGATCGACGCCATCCAGAATCGGTTCGTTATTTCTGGTGGATTCTTTTCGCTGGGCGTAAGTAAAATCGATCTTCTGGAAGTGGACGGATTCCAGTTTCTTGGGAAAGCGTTGAGGTTCCTCAGCTTCTTTGACCAGTGATTTACGGTCGATGATCGCAAAAATTCGTTCAGCAGCGGCAGCAGTCCGTTTGAGTTTTGAATACACGGATGACATTTTTCTGGCAGGGTCGGTAATTCCCGCCAGAAGTGCATACATCACGCCCAGCGTTGCGACATCCATTGGTGCGGAAGCGAGTTGAATCCCCCAGATTTCGGTTTTCCCGCGCAGAACCAGATAAGCACCGGGAATCAAAGCGATAAAAATGGCCATCATCCCCAGCATTTCCGTCGTCGGACTTGTGAGAGAATCGATGCGGACAATTCGCAACGCTTTTTTGAAAAACTCTTTGTTCTCGTGGTGAAAGCGGTTGCGGTGTTTGCGGGCGCCATTAAAGGCGATAATGACTTTGGAACTGTCAAAGGATTCTTCAAGCGTTTTGTAAATACGCGACATGCTTTCCATCATTTTCTGACTGGCATGTTTCAGCTTTTTTCCGATTTTATAAAACACAATGGCAATCAGAGGTGCAAAAATGAACGACAGCAGCGTGAGCCGCCAGTTGATCAGAAAAGCGAAAATGATACAGGCCAGGGCTTTGAGAGGTTCCCGAACAATCTTGCCCCCCATTAAAATCAGACCTTGAGAGAGCACCTGCATGTCAAATGTAAATCGTGACATGAGCTCTGCCGTCCCCTCGTCGGAGATGCTCTGGTAATCCAGATCGAGAACTTTGCGGAAACATTCTTTGCGAATCGCCATCGTAGCCAGTTCGACTACGCCGCCCACAATGACATCCTGTGTGAAAATACACAGCCCCTTAATAAAAGTGGCTATCAGTAATAATACCAGGATGAGCGCAAAAGTATCGAAATGGTCATCGGGAATCCAGGGGATAATGGTCGATTGCACCCATTTTAAAGCTAACAGATCTCGCGATGCATTGCTGAGCTTTTGCTGTTGACGTGAGTGCTCGCTCAAGACGTTCACGGGCGCTTCTGCCAGATCGGAATGAGCTACCTCTTCCGGCAAAACAAGGTCTGCCTCAGTGGTCGTTTTATGTGAATGAAGCTGGAGGGCTAGCGCTTTCAGGGCGACCTGTTTTTCCTCAATGATTTCTTCATTCGCATGGATCTCTTTCTGAACATATTCGTTCAGACTTTCCCCCTCCAGCAAAACCTTGATGACAGGGAACGCAACGGAAAGATTTGCTCCCCACAACACGGCTACCAGGATAGCAAAAAAGACGGAAACGATCAGCCGCCGACGGTAAGGCCAGACATAATGCAATATTCTGGCAAAACTGTTCACGGAAATATCGCTGTTACTTGTGGTGATACGCATATGCTAAGTGTCGCTTGATAAATAACTTATGTTCGAATTTTGGCCATGAGTTTCAGAGCCTCTCACATTTAATTTCCAACGGAACTACGCTGGAAAACGCGAATTAAACAAGGAATCGGAATTCAGGTCCAGATGAGATTTAAATATATGTTGAAATGAACACGTTTATTCGGGGAGTTGAGCAAGAGAAAGGCAATCATTTCGCAGGTTTTCTTTGCGAACTTATTGTGCATCTGATGTGTCGTCTGAAGAGGCATTCCCGGAAGTTTATGCTATGCTGCCCATGAGACCGCTTCGTTTCAGTCTCTCTTCATTACAATCCTGTGGATTGTTAGTAGACCCCTTTAATCCCCCTTGATTGGATCAATGCAGGATGGGAGATTCTTCCCTCAACCATCAACAGTCAAAAGTGCGACCAGGCAGCTTGCGCGAACTGGCTAATGTGGCTGTGCCATTGGTGTTGAGCTGCGGTTCACTCTCGATTATGCATGTGGTCGACCGGATCTTCCTGTCGTGGTGGTCAACCGATGCCGTCGCAGCCGCTTTACCTGCGGGAATGATTCAGTGGGCCGCCATGTCGATCGCGATGGGCAACGCAATGTATGTGAATACCTTCATCGCCCAGTATGAAGGGGCCGGCCAGAAGCAGCGCGTTTCAGAATCGTTCTGGCAGGGCGTCTATCTGGCTTCGATCTGGGGGGCCATTCTGTTACTAGGCATTCCGCTTTCGACGCATATATTTTACTGGATTGGTCACGTCGCAGAAGTTCAATCACTGGAAGTCGATTATTTTTCGATCCTCTGTCTGGGTTCCGGTCCCGCTTTGATTTCGACCGTGCTCTCCTGTTTTTATACGGGACGCAGCAAAACGATGGTTGTGATGTGGGTCAATCTGGCCAGTGTGCTGGTTAACATGATCCTGGATTATTGGCTGATCTTCGGCGCAGGTCCGATTCCGGCGATGGGCATCAAGGGAGCGGCAATCGCGACAGTGATCGCGAACGTCGCCACGATGCTCTTCTACGCGTTGATTATTTATGCCAAACACGAAGCCCGCGAGTATGGATTGTTCAACCACTGGCGCTGGAATCGTGAATTGTTTATGCGATTGATTCGTTACGGGTTTCCGAATGGCATGCTCTTTTTTGTCGATATCCTTGGTTTTACGATCTTTGTGATGCTCGTAGGCCGTATTGGGAAGATGGAGCTGGCAGCCACTACGATCGCGTTTAACCTGAACTCACTGGCGTTTGTTCCGATGATGGGGGTAGGGACCGCGGTAATGACGCTGGTGGGAACCCGGGTGGGCGAAGGCAGGCCGCAACTCGCAGTCACCACGACCTGGAAAGCGTATGTGGTTTCGGCTGCTTACATGTTGCTGTTTGTCGTGATCTATGTCGGATTCCCGGACTTTCTCTTGCGCCCTTATGCACCGGAAGTGGTTACGGCGGAATTTCTGCAGGTCAAGCAGATGACAGTCGTGCTGCTGCGGTTTGCTGCTCTGTTCGCATTTTTTGATGCGCTGGCTGTCGTATTCGGTTCGGCGATTCGCGGAGCCGGCGATACCCGATTCTGCATGATTTATTCGTTGATCACCGGATGGATCATTATGGTCATTCCTACCATTCTGATCTGGATGTACGCAGACGAAAAACTGTTTAGCAGCTGGACCGCCTGCACATCCTATATCGGCGTGCTGGGAATCGGATACCTGATTCGCTTCCAGGCAGGTCACTGGAAAAAAATGCGGGTGATCGAAGATCACTTCTTAGATCCGGTTATTGGAGATGAAGCACAGCCGTTTCAGGAAGCGTTAAGCTGAGCACGCGACTTGGCATGCATCAGCGGCGGAGATTCCAGATCTCCGTCGCATATTTTTCAGTTACCAGTTGCTCAACGCGATCCAGGGGCAGCTCAGGTTCTGCTTCTATGGCATTCCAGGTTTTCCTGAAAGCTTGTGTGAGTTCTGGCACGCTGACAGGGTAGTTTGTGACGAAATCGAGGTGCTCGCGGCGGCTGCGATATTCCGGCTCCCGTTCGGGGCTCGTTAAATAACGGGGAATCCGATCCAGGTCAAAGTCGTAAAGTATGGTGCCATGGTGCAGGAGTGTCGTTGTTAACCAGCGTTGTGAATTACCGGAAAACTTTTGTCCCTGAACCGTCAGGTCGCTGATTCCCCGGAGTTCCACACTCAAGTCATGCCTGATTGTGTCGAGGGATGCCGAAATTCGATTTAAGATCGCCTGTGTGGTGGCTTCGATGCCTGCCAGATGTTGATCGGCGGTGATCCGCAGAAACAATGAAAAAATGAAGCATCCCGGCCCCAGTAAAACCGTGCCGCCACCGGTGCAGCGTCTGAGAACGGGAATATGATCCCGTTGGCAGGCCGCCTGATTCACATTCGCGGCGACCTGATTCGAGCTGCCCAGCACAACCGCATATTGATCGACTTCCCAGATCCGCAGACAGCCGGCGGAATTCTGTTCGTTGATCTGATAGAGCAGGCTTTCGTCCAGCGCCAGGTTTTCTGCAGGCGTTGGCAGAATCGTGTCCGAAAAGTGACGGCTTGATTCCAGCATCTCAGAAATTGAGTGCCCGCTTATCAACGGCCAGAGCAGCTTCTTTGACCGCTTCTGCCAGTGTCGGATGAGCATGGCAGCAACGGGCGATGTCTTCGCTGCTGGCCCCGAATTCCATCGCGACGGCACATTCTGCGATCAGATCCCCGGCACGCGGGCCGATGATGTGGACGCCTAGAATGCGGTCGGTCTGTTTGTCGGCCAGCATCTTGACCCGGCCTTCGGTTTGTCCCATCGCACGGGCGCGACCATTGGCGAGAAACGGAAACGAGCCTTTGTTATATTCGATGCCCGCTTCCTTAAGCTGTTCTTCCGTTTTACCCACTGCCGCAATTTCCGGATTTGTATAAGCGACACTGGGAATGGCATCGTAATTAACGTGTCCGTATCCCGTCACCAGCAGTTCTGCAAAAGCGACGCCTTCTTCTTCCGCTTTGTGGGCCAGCATCGCGCCGCCAATCACATCACCGATCGCATAAATTCCTTTGACCGTCGTTTCATAACGCGAATTGACGGGAATAAATCCGCGCTGGTCCACGACAATGCCGACTTCGTCCAGTCCGAGTTGATCGGTATTCGGGCGTCTGCCCACGGCCATCAGCACACGGTCGCAGCGAATCGATTTGCCGTCCGCAATTTCCACGTCGCAGGTTTTACGATTCACTTTGACTCCCGTGACGCGGCAGCCTAACTGAAATTCCATGCCCTGTTTTTCGAAGATCTTTTTGGCTTCGTTGGCGATCTCGGTGTCGGTCGTGGGCAGAATCCGATCCAGGTATTCCAGAATCATGACCTTGGCTCCCAGGCGACTCCAGACGGCGCCGAGTTCCAGACCAATCACTCCGCCGCCAATCACGACCAGGTGTTTCGGAACCTGATCGTATTCCAGCGCTTCGGTACTGGAGCCGACGCGATCGCCGTCGAGTTCGATCCCCGGCAGTGTCGAAGGCTGGCTGCCTGTGGCGATCAGAATGTGTTTCGCTTCGAGTTCAACGACTTCTTCACCGTCATCCACTGTGACATTGCCCGGTGCGGTAATCGTGGCGTGGCCTGAGTAGCGGGTGATTTTGTTTTTCTTGAACAGGGAGTCAATGCCGCCCCCCATTGTTTTCACGACACGATCTTTCTGGCCGAGCATTTTAGCCAGGTCAAGCGATAAAGAGCCGACATTGATGCCTCGGTCTTTAAAGCTGTGTTGCGCTTCTTTGTAAAGTTCGCTGGATTCCAGCAGTGCTTTACTGGGAATACAACCCACGCGCAGACAGGTGCCTCCCAGCATCCGTTCTTTTTCGATACAGGCGACATTCAAACCCAGTTGGGCTGCACGAATCGCAGCAATATAACCACCGGGACCAGCACCGATAATAACCAGATCGTGGTTCATTTTCTCTTTTTCCTGAAGCGACAGGAAACCTTTCAGAGTCTCTATAATTAGCGATTGATTCTTAGACTTCCATCAGCATGCGTGATGGTTCTTCGAGGACCTCTTTGACTCGTTTGAGAAAGACGACCGCTTCTTTACCATCCACGACGCGATGATCGTAAGTCAGTGCGATATACATCATGGGACGAATCACAACCTGACCTTTAATCGCGACGGGGCGATCCTGAATACCATGCATGCCCAGAACACCGCTCTGCGGCGGGTTGACGATCGGGGTCGAAAGCAGGGAGCCGTAGACGCCCCCGTTGGTGATGGTAAACGTACCCCCCTGAAGTTCTTCGAGGCTGATTTTATTGACCTGGGCGCGCTGGCCGAAGTCGTTGATCTTGAGTTCGATGTCGGCAAAACTGAGCCGCTCTGCATTTCGCAGAATGGGCACCACCAGGCCTTTTCCGCCGCCGACGGCAATACCGATGTCGTAGTAATTCCGGAACACGAGGTTGGTTCCCCGGATTTCCGCGTTGATTTGCGGATACTGATTCAAACCATCGACAACAGCTTTGACAAAGAAGGACATGAAGCCGAGTTTGACATCGTATTTTTTCAGGAACAGGTCTTTATACTGTGCCCGTAATTCCATGATGGCGGACATGTCGACTTCGTTGAACGTCGTCAGCAAGGCCGCATTCGACTGCGCTTCCACAAGGCGTTCCGCAATCTTTTTGCGGATGGGGCTCATGGGGACAATCTCTTCTTCGCGGAAGGCACCGTTTTCAGATGAGGCAGGGCTCTGGTAGGCGAGGGCATCTTCTTTCAGCACGCGGCCTCCCGGCCCGGAGCCTTTCACGTCAGAAGGTTTCAAGCCTTTTTCGGCCATCACTCTGGCGGCAGCCGGCATGATCCGATCACCGGAACCTGCTGAAGCACCTTTTCCTGAGGCGGGGGCAGAAGCTGCTTCTGCCTTCGCG
>TARA_R110002111_G_scaffold117466_1_pt1 | contig 38475 bp, 27 predicted proteins | sample TARA_R110002111 | Tara Oceans TARA_R110002111 (sample SAMEA4397363) | marine metagenome | biome: Polar Biome; feature: [ZZZ] marine water layer (ENVO:01000295); material: water (ENVO:00002006), including particulate matter (ENVO:01000060) such as... | depth 199 m
ACAAACCAGCCCTGCCCGGCGGCGTTGACGTCAATGTAAATCGTGCCAGCGGCGGCGCGGCCTAATGTGTCGCCGGCGAGATTTACGACTTCGATTTGGATGTGTGCCAGTTTTTCGCTCTGGTCTGGTGTGAGTTGCGGGCTGACCTGCTCGACCACACTTTCCAGCACACCCTCAGCGGCTGTCTGTACGACAGGCTGCGCATTCGTCTGTGGTTCACTCTGACTGTCGACGATTATTTGATTCGTCCCGGTTTCTGTGAGAGGACGCGGATCACTGATCGCAGATTGACGGGATTTTCTCTTGCCGATGTTACTGGCAAACAAAAATAAGTCTTTCAAGTTGACGCGATTACTTTGATCCAGATCTGTAAGCCAGGCATAGGATGAATTTGATTCACTGGGAATCGAATTATAAGTGCTGACAAAAATCACCAGATCGCGAACGTTGATCGCGTCGTCGTCGTTCAAATCATAGGGGTTTGCCCAGATTTGTGTCGCGGGGTCCGCGCCGTGCACCTCTTCACTGGCGGCACCGCCTGCAAACAGGATTTCCGGATCGTGAATCACAATCTCGGGACTTTGCGGGTTCAGACTTTGGCCTGCCAAATCCAAATCGACAGCGTCGTCGACGGTTGACTCAAATTTGATGCGGGCAAACAGCACACGTTGATCATCGCCAACATCCGTCAGGCTGGTTGTGGCGGACAGGTTTTCAATCGTGCCCGTCAGATCATTGATGGTCCCTGTCTGGTTCTCTGTGAAGGCGGCACCAAATTCGATGCTGGTGGCCGTTGTAATATCCGTATTGTAGGTCAAATTGAGGCTCGTCGACAGAATCCCCAGATCGTTTGTGGAAGGTGTGCTGATCCAGATTTCGACCCAGTAATTGCCCCACTCATCAATCCAGGTGATATTCTCAGGCAGCGACGTTCTCTCTCCATTGCCAGACGCAGGCGTTTTCGACTTGACGACTCGCAAATCAATCTGCGCCAGGGGCGACTGTACTTCGAAGGCACCGATATCAACTGTGCCATCCACTACGCGTGCCGAACCTTCTCCACGTTGATCATTGGCTAAACCGGCTGCACTAGCGGCGTCATTGTCGCCTGCATTAATCGCAATACTTCCCGCCAGTAACGCGTGGGTTTTCGTAGGACCGCCGTTGTCTCGCAGAACGGGGTCAAGCAAACCTTCAATGCTGTCTTGGATGATGTTTGAATTAAAAACAAAGGAACCCTCGACCTGAGCAGAAGACTCTGCGGTATTGCCGGCGATAATACTGTTGGTGATGGTCGTTGTTGTATTTCGATTATACCTAGCAGGCGTAGCAATCCCCCCACCGGAATGCCCTGCAGAGTTCCCTGTGATGGTACTGTTGATGATATTCAACGTACTGGAAGGAATAATAAAGACTACGATGATGGGACCCAAGCAGTCGTCAGAGGATATGGTACCAACTGGTAAATCACTCACAGTGTCAGTAAGTGAAAGCGAGCCCTGTGTGTCTTCTACCAAACTCGCGGAGTACAACTTATCAGGTAAAATCGGAATCAGGTTACTCACAGCGATATCCCGTGGTGTCAGTAATAGTGATGATCCATCAGTCTGGAATATTCCACCACCAGAATAGATTGCGGAGTTATTCGAGAGAGTGCTGTTTTTGACAGTCGCCGTGCCACCATACTGAAAAACCCCTCCTCCTAAATAGGCAGTATTTTCTGAAAGCGTACTCTCTTCTATTATGAGATTCTCGTAATTCGCGATGCCTCCCCCTGAATACGAGGCTGAGTTATTATGGATGGTAATTCGTTTCATTTCGATTGAACCAGCAGCGTGATAAATCCCACCACCACTGTTTGCAGAGTTACCGATAAAGGTGCTGTCGGTTAAAATGAATTCCGCTTTGTTTCGCTCGGTATTCACATTCTCTGATGCCCCCTCAATCACTGAGGAATCTACCGCAATGATGCTAGTGCCACACCACCCAAAATAATTATTAATCGCGGGACCGCTTGTATAACCGCTGGATAAGCCCCCACCGTTCTGTGCCGAATTCTCAATGAAACGGGTATCAGAAATGGTAACCAGGTTATACTGGTATTCAAACGACGGGAACAAAAGGGACATTATTATGACATCTTCTGGATAGGCCGCGACGGGTTCTGGTAGCTGGATGCCGTACCTCGCAACGCCCTGCAGTGTATAAACACCGCCGCCGTTTCGTTCCGCCACATTTCGCAGGAAGGTGCTCCCTGAGATTTCCAGGTCCTGCGTGGAATTATACAGCCCGCCCCCATCCTGGTTGGCTCGGTTGTCTGCAAACAGGGTATCGGTGATCGTTAATAAACCGGCAGCATGGTAAATTCCCCCGCCGTTTAGAATCGCTTCATTTGCTGAGATGGTGCTGTCCGTAATCGACAGAATTTCGTTGTTCAGAATCGCGCCCCCCTCCTCGGCGTATCCCTTCGTCAGTGTGAGACCACTTATGGAAACCTCAATAGTGGTCTCCGCGTCTCCATCATCGACATTGAAAATGCGGCTATTATTGTTGCCGCTAATGGTAAGTTGATCTGAGCCAAGCCCGATAATTGTCACATCATCAGAAATCAACAACTCACTGTTGAGAAAAACCGTTTGACCGGCAAGGCTGACATCAAAGGTGATGGTATCATGTGTTGAAAACATGTTTGCCAGTTTGATGGCTTCTCGGAGTGATAAGTCACCGCGGGAATAAGCGCCATCGTCTTCATCTTCCAGTGTATCGACTCGATATGTTATTGGATTGACTTCAAACGCACCAATATCAACGGTGCCATCCACAATGCGGGCAGAACCTTCGCCACGTTGATCGTTGGCTAAACCTGCGGCATTAGCGGCGACATTGTCGCCAGCATTAAGGGCAGCGCTGCCTGCCAGTAAGGCGTGGGTTTTCGTGGGACCACCGTTGTCTCTGAGGTCAGGGTCGAGCAAGCCTGCAATGCTGTCTTGAATGATATTTGAATTAGAGACAAAAGTGCCGTCAACCTGAGCAGAAGACTCTGCAGTATTCCCAGCGACAATACTGTTGGTGATGGTGACGGTAGTACTGGTGAATTGATTCGAGTCAGGAAGAGTAGCTATGCCACCACCTGATTGTTCTGCTGAGTTCCCCGTGATGGTACTGTTTATGATTTTTAAATAATTGGCTTTATATATGTGAATCCATTGTGCTATCGAATCCCCCGGGGTTAAGTCAGAAACAGTAATAGTATTTCTCTCTTCGCTCTTTAGGAAGTCTATTATTTTCACAACCGTCTGAGAAATTGCTCCACCAAAATTCCCCGAATGATTTCCTGAGAGTGTGCTGTTAATGATTGTCAGGTTTCCAGAGTTGCTAACTCCCCCACCATGATCAGTGGCGGTATTATTTGTAATCGTGCTGTTTTTGAGTATTCCTTCGGCTTTGAAAAAGTCTTGAATTGTGTGGCTAAGGCCTCCACCTTGAAGAGCGGTATTGCCTGAAATCGTTGTCTCCTCGATTAAGAAATAGCCATCACTATAGATCCCCCCACCCGACATACTTGCATTATTCGACACGAAGTTTGAATTGTTTATAGACAGTCGCCCATATCCATTTGAGTAAACTCCTCCCCCATTGCTCGCCGAATTCAATACAAATTGGGAACGACTAATAAAAAGACCCCCAAAAAATCCATTATAAATTGCGCCTCCATTTGAACTTGCACTATTTTCCAGGAAGTAAGAATCTGTGACAGAGACTGTGCCTAATACACTTCCGATTGCCCCCCCATTACTTGCCGATTTATTATTTTTAAATGAGACGTTCAATATCGAAAGGTTTTCCCAATTGCTTATCGCTCCCCCTGCTTGATCTGAGAATCCATTGGTCAGAGTGACTCCGCTGATTTCGACAGCGATTGTTGTATTCCAGTCTCCATCATCAACATTGAAAATGCGGCTGTCGCCATTTCCATCGAGAGTGAGTTGATCGGCCCCCAGGCCTGTGATCGTCAGGTCATCTGAAATCAACAACTCATCTGTGAGCACAATCGTTTGACCGGCGAGTGCGGCGTCGAACGAGATTGTGTCTGCCCCAGCGTTCGCATTCGCCAGTTCGATCGCATCACGCAAACTGCCTGTTCCGGAATCGTTCGTGTTCACAACCGTGAATGCGGTCAGCAGCGTACGGTCTTCCAGTACTTCGATGACATTTCGGGAAACCAGCGCCCGCGCGAACGGGGCTTGATTGCGGCGATTTGAGTTGCGTTTTGTTCGGGAGGAATGAGTGCGGAGCTGGTTCTTCAATGAAGAAAGCCACTGGAATGGAAACATAGTGAAATCATCCGGCTGAGGATCTGGTAAGTTACGCATGGATATTGACAGTTTAGAGGTTTGTATACTACCACGGATGGAAGTTATCTCAATGCGTATTTGAGTATCAAACGATAAAAAACAGAGATGCCATTATACATAACTCCACCTTTTTGGATTAAAAAATGGACCCGCAGTCAAGACTTTTGAAATTCCGTTCTGGGCTAACTGTAAATAGCGTGCTGCTTTAGGCCATGTAAGTAAGATTCCACACAAGGCTGCCTGCCTTTTGATTTCATAGTGCCTGCCGTTCCTCTCAGGGCTGTTCGATGCCATCGCGTACAATTCGAGGGCACATTTTTTCTTGGGGAGAACGCTGCTGTGAAGGGTCCGTGCGCTCTTTATTTGTGCGCCGGTTGCTGAAATGGCCAACCGCGTTTCGTTGGCAGAAACTGGTGATGCGGTCGTGTCTGCCGGTTCTATTTCTTTGAATTCCATTACGAGATTCAGATTTTCAATCAACCGAGCTGCGACAGAATTCGTTCCCTTTCTTTTCAGAACCCGTTCGATGTGTATAATCCGCTACGTGTCGAATTTCACCTTAGCTGATTGGAGCGAGAATGTTTGAATGGTTGGCCAGCCCTGAAGCCTGGATTGCGTTGGCGACGTTGACATCTTTAGAAATCGTGTTGGGCATCGACAACATCATTTTCATTTCCATCCTCGTCGGTCGGCTGCCTGATAAACAGAGAGACCTCGCCCGGAGACTGGGGCTGAGTCTGGCCATGATCGCGCGGCTGATTCTGCTGTTCTCGATCTCCTGGGTGATGGGACTTACCGAACCCTGGTTTTCGCTGCTGGGCCGTGAATTTTCAGGTCGCGACCTGATCCTGATCGGCGGCGGTCTGTTCCTGCTGGCCAAAGCGACTCATGAAATCCACAACAGTCTGGAAGGGGTCGCGCAGGATGAATCAGGATCGTCGGCCGCCCAGGCCACCTTCGGATCGGTGCTGGTGCAGATCGGCGTGCTGGATATCATTTTCTCGCTGGACTCGGTGATTACCGCCGTCGGTTTGTCGGATCATGTTTCGATCATGGCGATTGCGATTGTGCTCTCGGTCGCTGTAATGCTGTTCGCTGCCAAATCGATTGGTACTTTTGTTGATGAACACCCCACGATCAAAATTCTGGCGCTCTCGTTTCTGATCATGGTGGGCGTAACGCTGATGATCGAAGGCTTTGGAATTCACGTCCCCAAAGGGTACATCTATTTTGCGATGGCGTTTTCCGTCACCGTCGAAATGATCAACTTGCGGATGCGTAAAAAACAAGTGGCAGCCGTTCGCCTGCACAAACAAATAGAAGAAGGTGAAACCAGTTAGCTGATTTCACCTTCATTCGTTGTTTTTTTAGCAGGATCGGTCTCATGCCCCGCGATCAGGGTGTTTGAACCGTCGGTTCGTTATCGTTCCATTTGACTTTGGGAAGTGGCTGTGTGACCTTGCCAGTCGCCGCCCATTCGGTGCCCCGCTGCAAAGTGATCTGAAAACCGGTTCCCTGCAATGCCACGGTATCATGGCCCAATGTCGTATGAAACACGCGGCCTTTGCCGTAGTTGATGGACATCATAATCGGCTCGTGTTCGCCGGTGCCGCGTTCGCTCGGCTCGGAATAGGCGGTAGCCAGCACCGTCACATTTTCAGCCGGGCCTCGGAGTTTGCCGTAAACTTCGTCCGCCGGATGCATCCACTCGACGGGCAGTCCTTTGACAATCGGATGTTCGGGCTGACGCACTTTGACGACCACTGGAATCTTCGTTCCATGCGTTCCGCCGTTACCGGCGCTGGTGTCTCTGGTCCATTTGTCTTCGCGCAGCCGCAGCATGGGACCCGATTTTTCATTGCGACCACCCCAGCCGCCGACAGCGATCATTTTGTTATAAGCGGGCCAGTCGGAAAACGAATTGTCGGCTGCATGCACGACCACAAAACTGCCGCCGGAAGAGACATATTCATCGAACGCCTGCTTCACTTCCTCAGGCCAGCTTTCGCCATTGTAGTTACTGACGACAACATCGTACGATTTGAAATCGGGCCGCCACGCTTTCCACAGCGTCGACGATTCCAGCTTGTAACGGGCTGCCGCCCCTTCCCATTCTTTGAGCTGAGACTCATAATTTTTCTGCTGTGTCTCAGTCAGTTTGCCGTCGGGCTTGCGGGGTTTGCGCGGCGCACTCGGCGGCGTTGTGGAGACTTCGACTTCAAAACGACCCGAATTTTCCAGAATCTTTTTGAGCAACGGCGTGGTCTGCTGCCACTGATGATTGTTCTGACCATCGATCAACAGCACGGACAGTTTTTCAGCAGACGTTTCCGCTGCCCGACACAAAAGCGGACTACAGCAGAGAACGAGCAACATCAGGACAGGAACATGGTATGAGCGCTTCAACGGATTTCTCCTTAACATCAATGGATTGCCAGGTTCATCGAACAGAATCGGTTCGCCCCCAAGGGAGCCTGGCTCTAAAATAACATTCCCACTCCGCGAAGTCACGCGTTATCTGACCACCGCGATTGAAGTACACCGACTGAGTGCCCACTGCGAATCGGTGGGGGGAAATTAGCCGCAGGGCGTTAGCCCCGGTTGAAAGGATGACACCAGAGAACGCGCCCGACGCCCTGCGGCTGATTTTGTAATATGCAACTCAAAAGTCGGTCCCATGTATTGTCCTGACACGGCATTTGAAACCTTGATTTGCAGTCAATAATTGCTATTTCGATTTCCTGTCTGAAATAGGCATGGATCATTTACATCGGTATATTGCGTAATAACAGGAACCGGGGCTAACGCCCTGCGGCTAATTAGTCAATGACGGATGGGGATGGCAATGGATGATCAACCACTGGCTTATTTCATTACGTTTACTGTCTATGGAACGTTTCTGCAGGGAGACACGCGTTTGTGGCGGTCTCGGCGTAAAGGCTCACAGACTTATCAGCCATTGCTGGAAGAGTGGCACCGCGATCGGCTTAAACATGACGTTATTCTGCTCAGTCAGCAACAACGATCGGCAGTTGAAAACGAAATAGCGCGACTTTGCCATTATCGAAAATGGAAACTCTGGAAAGCCAATGCCCGCAGTAACCATGTTCATGTTATTGTATCAGCTTCGGAATTTACTGGATCCCGGGTGCGAGATCAAATGAAAGCCAATTGCACACGAACCCTTCGACAAGGTTGGCCCGTTTTCATTGATCGTCCTGTCTGGACCGTCGGCGGAGACTGGCAGTGTGTGAATTCAGAGGAGGAACTGGAACAGGTCATCGTGTATGCGGGGGACGTTCAGGATCGAAAGGCACGAGATTATTGATGACTAAATCATTTGCCGTTGGTTTTTAGGTTCCTGCCGAGATGCGAGTTGGCTGGCCGATTATTCTAGCCTGTGGTCAGGTATGCTAATATCACCAAGGTCACTTAGACGGAGAATATTAGATTGAAGCGCGCTAGCGTAAAATGTGATGCGTTCTAGACATCATCGGTCGCGATCCCTGTTTTCACAGTTTCAACCGGGGCTAACGCCCTGCGGCTGATCTGGTTCGGCGACTATATAAAAAGTGAGGTTGGTTTTAATTCAAACCTTTAATCTTTGAGCTGTTGGGCACCATCTTCCGGAATGTCATTCGGATTTTGCTTGATTGTTGCTGGACTGGTTAAGTTCCAGTCAATCATTAGTCCTATGATCGCACCTGAAATAGCACCCATCATTGGAGCAATATATTCCTTAAATACCGCTTCCTGGTGCGTACTCGATATTGGATCGGTAAATATCATCAGAATTCCCATTCCGAGAATCGTACATGGAATTATGGGGCCCCAGTTAAAAAGTAATCCAGAAGTTGCGATCCCGGCGAAGAAAACAAGATATGCCATCCGGAAGTCAGTTAACACATCCGAGGGATTATCCATAAGGACGGCCGACAATGGTAGAAACGAAATCAACCCCACGCTGATCCATAGCACTCGTTCTAACCTGGTCGTTTTTCGTTTGGATTGAAGCAGTGAGATCATACCAACCCCAGGTAGTGTTTATTTAATGGTTCTGAGCGTGGTTTCGAAGTCTACAGCGTTATGATTAATGGAACACCCCTTGGCCGACAGTGTCACGATACCCTAGTTTCCAAGACGATGACCGCAGAAAAGACTTATTAGCCGCAGGGCGTTAGCCCCGGTTGGACATCCTTAGGGTTTGGAGCATTCGAATTAAGAAACGCTATCTGGCATTATGACAAACAAGGTTTCAGAGAAATCATACTATTTGAAGCGATGATGAAACAAGAACTAACTTAATTTTCAACAAGACATTGAACAGTTGAGGCGACAGGAACCTTTGTCTGACCGGACTGGCCCGACTCGTATCGTCTGCTGGACAAAATCAGTCGCGGTTTCTGTTATCACAGTTTCAACCGGGGCTAACGCCGTGCGGCTGATCTGGCAGATGGATCGACGCTGAAAATCATAGGTGGGACAGATCCCTCATGAACGTCTGCCATTTCAGCCGCTCACCCAGACACACCCCATCAGCCGCGCGCAAAAAAAGCAGGAGCCCCATTTGGGAAACTCCTGCTTTGTATGCTTTGTTGATCGGGGAAAGACTTAGAGCGTCTTTTGACCCTTCTTCCAGTTACAGGGCACATTGCTGCCTGTCTGGAGGGCGTCGAGGACACGCAGAACTTCTTCCACGTTCCGTCCAACGCTCAAACTGTGAATCGCCAGCCACTGGCAGACGCCTTCCGGATTGATCAGGAAGATTCCACGCAGCGCGATACCGGCTTCTTCTTTCAGCACGCCGTAATCGCGAGAAAGCTTGTGAGTGCCGTCGGCCAGCATGGGATATTTCAGGTCGGCCAGTTGAGGATCGTTATCGCACCATCCCTTGTGTGAGTATTTGCTGTCGGTGCTGGCAGTCAGCACCTGACAGTTACGTGCTTCGAATTCGCCGATGGCTTCGTTGAATGCCACTAATTCCGTGGGGCAGACGAAGGTGAAGTCCAGAGGATAGAAAAACAGGCAAACCCATTTGCCTTTGAAATCGGCCAGTTTGTAATCCTTGAATGAATCACTGCTACGGTCATAACCCTGCAAAGCAAAATCAGGAGCTGGCTGCATTACTTGAACTGTCATTAGTCTTTACTTACCTTCAAAATGTTGGTGAAAATTGATTTTGTAACAACGACGCGGGCTGAATTATTTTGAAATCAACCCGCGGCGGGAGCGTCCGTTTTATAGACCGGCATTGATGATCGCCAGTGAACCGGGAGATTTTTCAGCATCTTTCCCTTGAGTTCCAAAAGCGGTCAAATACAGATTACCTTCCGCGTCAAATGCGATGGCCGCTGGTTTGTCGAGTGAGATGATTTTTTCGGCGGTCACTTTGTCGCCATCGATTTTCAACTCGAACAGACCACCTTTGGTGGTATCAACCCAGGAGAAATCAGTCGCATACAGCTTCTTGGTTTTGGGGCTGTAAGCCAGGCCGGCGATGTCACTCAGACCGGTTTTCAGGCTCTTGGTGAGTTTTCCTGTTTTAGGATCATAGAATGTCAGCAGCGAATCGTTGGCGACATTCATTTCGCCCATCTGACCGATCACGAGTTCTTTTCCATCAGGAGAGAACGTAATGGCGACGGGAGCATCGACGCTGGTCGCTTCTTTGGTGGCGATCGTCAGTTCCAGCGGACCGGCTTTGCCGTCTTTGACAACCGACTTCGCGACCCAGCCTTTGGTGTCGTCTCCATTACAGGTGATGAAGATGTCTCCGCCACCGACGGCGACGCCGTAGAAGTTGCCTTCACCCTTGGCCGTTTTGTCGCTGGCCTTGATGGGACCCAGTGTTTGAACGGCGGTATCTTCTTTCACCCACTTGGCAACAGGCTTGTCGCCGACTTTGTAGATCCGTACCAGTTCTTCCGCATCGGGACGGCTGCCATCGCCGACAACCAGATGATCTTTATCCAGAAACGCGAGGCCCAAAGGACCGATATTGTACATCGGGCCTTTGCCGTAGATGTCTGTCGGGTAACCGGCAATTTCCAGATCAACGGTTTTACCTTTGGCATCATAACGATAAACGCCATAACGGCTGGCAACAAACACATGGCCGGTGCCTTCCTGAATGGCGATTCCACTCGGATTTTCCAGATTGGTCACCAGAGTTTTGACCGTCACAGCCGGTGCTTTGGGCTCTTCTTTTTTGGGTTCTTCTTTTTTAGGAGCAGGTTTTTCGGCTTCTTTCTTGGGTTCTTCCTTTTTAGGAGCTTCTTTTTTGGGCTCCTCTTTCTTGGCTTCTTCTTTTTTCTCGTCGCCTTTTTTATCGCCTTTTTCGTCAGCGATCAGTGCAGTGCTTCCCAGTGTCAGGCAGAGTGCCGTCAGGCAGCAGGCGCTTGCTTTTAAAATCAGGTGTAAATTCCATTGCATGGTGTTCATCTTCCTTTGAAAAGGGGATTTTCAATTGGTTTTGCTAGTGTCGTACTATTTTCATCTCAAAATCACTGCCGCGAAGTTATTTGGGTAACTCGGGCATTTTATGCTCAGGGTAATTCGAACTGGTTAAACCTTCTTTCATAAAGGCGACCAGATCGTCCACATCCTGAGGCGTCAAATTCAACTTATCGATTTCTTCATCCAGAAACGCGTTGGGAGTGCCCCCCTTATTATAGTAATCTACGACTTCTTTCAAAGTCTGCATGCTGCCATCGTGCATATAAGGTGCAGATCGGCCAATATCACGCAAGGTGGGAGTTTTGAAACTTCCGTGATCGCCGCCCAGCTTACTGATGGCTTTTCGCCCCGCGTCCGGCTCTTTCGCATCCATGCCCACGCCAATATTATGAAAAGCATGGTCAGTAAAATTAGAACCCGCATGACAGGCACTGCAGGCCGCTTTCCCGAAAAACAGCTTCATGCCCCGTTGTGCCCCTTCAGATAAAGCTTTCTGGTCGCCAGCTTTAAAACGGTCATAAGGAGCATCGCCGCACAAAATCGTGCGCTCATAGGTGGCGATTGCTTTGGCAATCGTTTCTTCGGTCGCGTCGGAACCGAAGATTTTCTGGAATTGTGTTTTGTAACCGGGAATGGCATTAATTCGAGCGACGGCTTCCTTGATCGTCAGATTCATTTCGATCGGATTGGCGATCGGCCCTAATGCCTGCTCTTCCAGCGAACCGGCGCGGCCGTCCCAGAAATGAAACTTGTTATAGGCGGCGTTAATCACGGTTGGCGAGTTGCGGCCCCCTTTTTGTCCTTTGAAGCCGGTCGCAAACTGATCTGCATTGCTGTAGCCCTTGTCAGGAGCGTGACAGCTGGCACACGAAATCGTGTTATCCAGTGAGAGACGTTTGTCGAAGAACAGCTGTTTCCCCAGCGCAATTTTTTCGATGGTGGGAGGATTATCTTCAGGAAATTCAATCGGCGGCAAACCGGCGGGAACCTTGATCACCGGTTCTTCTGCCGGCAGCGTTGATAAACCGGCGTTGATGACTAAGGTTAACGCCAGCCCTCCGGAAAGAACCCGCGCCAACATGCGATGTATTGCAAGCGCCATCATTTCTCCTCACTAAAACTACTTAGATTGCGATCCATGTCCGACAGAGAAGCCGTTTCGGTGAATATTCAAATACATTCCCGCAGATTGTGTACGTACACACAACAGCCCTGAAACAGAAAGTCTGCCTTAACTGCTTATTTTTAGTTGCCGGGCTCAGGACTGCAAGTCACTATGAAGGCTGATTTGAGGTGAAAGTAAGAATTTCACACGATTTACGGCGGAGGAAGAGAACCCTATCTGCCTGCAGGCGACCTGTTTAGCGATGCCGGTTCCAGGACAGCGCCAGCGGAATCGTCGCGAAGGGGGCGATCATCAGTGCTAAAAGTGCTGAGTAAAGACAGGCCGCTCCCAACTGATCCTGCAGGTGAAACCGCAGAGACTGGTCCCATAGCCAGATCAGGATGACCGACACTCCGATGAGCCAGAACAGTAAGGCAAAAAACGCCGTAAACCCCCCGATCAATCGCTTGTGGCAGGCAGATACATACGCGGCAAGCGTCCCCCCCAGGATCAGGAGAAAGGGAGCGAGTAACAGACACACGATGATAAAATCTGCCAGGAAATGGCCAGGGAAAAATACCGCCAGCAGATTGATGGTGACCACGTAAAAAATGAAACCGCCGAAACAGACACCGATGGCTGTGTAAACAAACCACTTGCGTCCCGTCCAGAAGATGGAAATCATATTCGCGGCGATGGTCCAGAATCCGACCGCAGACAACAGGAGGTGAACCAGATAGCCTCCCTTCTGATAGCTTGGATTCAGAGCAATTCCGAAAATTTCCGATCCATGCCAGACAGCCGTAATACAGAGACTGACGAACAGCGCGCATTGAATGATCACAAATACCAGCGTGAATGTTTTAATCATGTTCCGGAAGAGCAGCGCATTCAGGTCTTCATCGATCAGCGGGGCCATCGCCAGAAAGCGTTTCATTTCGGTTCGTCCCGGATTGGTCATTCCCTCCCCTAATAACGCCGCGACGACCACGGACGCCACGTAGCTGAAGATGGTCGTGAAGATCAGAAACCCGGCGGCGGCATCATTGAAATCAGGATTTATCGAATTCAACTTCGCCCCGATCAGCAGATTGACCATCAAACTAAACAGCCCGATCAGCAGCCCTCCGACGATCACGGCCCGGCGACAGGAATCGCGCCAGTGCAATCGCGCCAGCGCCGTCCACCGGCATAAGAAGGGAGTGGAAGCGGCGGGGAGCGCTCCTGTTACCAAAACGTTCCACCAGACGAGCATTGATTCCCAATTCCGACTGGGAATCGCGTCTCCACTTCGAATTTTCCCGAACGCGCGGGTTCCCTGATACCAGGCCGCGATGCAGACCACCTGCATTGTCACAAATTCCGAAAGCGTGACATGACTCCAGGGAACAATTGCTGCTTTGAAGCCGTTCGGGTAATAACGCGTGATAAACCACCAGAGCATCGCGCTGATCAAACCGGCCCCCAGAAACAAGCGGGTAAAACTGGGCGCGGACAGACTCCAGAACAGACAATGCCCTACCAGAATCAAAGTCACCAGAAACATCAGCGGCCCTAATAGTGGCCAATAGTCGGCGAGCCAGTTTTTATCAAAAAACAGAACGCGATAAAACCCGTTCGTCAGCAGTTGCAGCACCACGGCCAGCCCGACCATCGAGAACATCAGCCAGCTGGCAATCGCCCGCGACGAGACCGGCAGTCCCAGGCAGATCTTTTGACTGCCTGCCAGCGCATGCAGACAGACTCCCATAAAAGCGATCCAGGAAAGACCCAGATAAGCGAAGTGATAACCGGAGAGGTCATGCTCCATATAATCCAGGTTCAACCCCTGCAGCCGCGTCAGCAACACAAACAGCAACGGCCCGACCACCAGCGTGCCCACCGCCAGCAAAGCGCCAAACCACGCGCGTTTGCAAAAATCTTTTGTCGTCACATACAAGGCGGAATTCATGATCAATACCTCAGACGATTAGAAAACAGTAGACAAATTAGCGATGCCTGTTCCAGCGCAAAGCCAGCGGAATTGTCGCAAAAGGAGCCAATGCCAGAGCACACACAGCGGAATAAACCCAGAACACTCCCCACTCAGGCAGATGGTTGAACCGCACCGCGTCATTCAACAGCATGACGACTAAGAGAACTCCCACGCAACACCAGATCAGCAGCGCCAGGAATATGTTTCGACCTGAAATCAACACTTTACGACAGGCGACGACATAAGCGGCGAACGTGCCTCCTGTAATCAGTACATAAACCGCCAGCAGCATGCTTTCCATAATCACCCCTGCCAGCGGGAAGCGGTGCCCCAGAGTTCCCAGTCGATAAAGTGTGATCACATAAAAAACGAAACCACCAAAACCAAAGCCGACGACCGAATTAATAAACCAGGTGCGACCTGTCCAGAGAAATGAAACGGTATTCGCGGCAAAAACCCAGAAACCGACTCCTGTCAACAGAAAACGGAATAGAAATTCGCGACTCGAAAATAGGCGCGTCACCATGTGGCTCAAGATCCCTGGCCCCCACAGGAGTACGGTGATCCCCAGACTGAGAATCAGTGCGCCAAAGATCAGCGCGAGAGTCAACACTGACGTTTTCACCATGTTCCTTAACAGCCGCGCATTCAGTTCCCGATCAGACAGAGGTGCCATTGCCAGAAACCGTTTCATTTCAGTGCGTCCCTTATTGCAGATCCCATCCCCTAATAAAAAGGCGACCAGAGGCGACGCAATAAAGCTGGCGACCAACGTGACAAACCAAAAACCCTCTGTGATATCTAGCACACTGAGCTGGTTTGAATTCAACTGTGAGCTCAGACCGAGATTGGCTGCCAGCGCAATGCCTCCGAACAGAAGTCCTCCGAGAATGACGGCACGGTGACAGGAATCGCGCCAGTGCAATTTAGTCAGAGCCGATCGGCGCGAGAGTGGCTCGGGTTGCTGTTCCGGAATCGCGCCACTCAGTAACCTGTCCCACCAGATTGTAGCCTGCTCCCAGGCCGGACTGGGAACCGCGGTGCCGGCTCGAACTTGCGCAAACGCCCGCGTTCCCTGATACCAGGCGGCAACACCCACCAGTTGCATCAAGACAAATTCTCCCAGCGATACATGACTCCAGGGAATAACATCCGCCTGGAAGCCGTGAGGATAATAGCGAGAAAAGAACCAGAAAAAGAGACCGCCGATCAACGCGAACCCAAGCAACACACGCGTAAAACTGGGGGCCTGGATACTCCAGTAAAAACAATGTCCGACCAGAACCAGTGTCACCAGAAATAACAGCGGCCCCAGCAGCGGCCAGTAGTCGGCGAGCCAGTGTTCGTCAAAAAACAGCATGCGATAGACGCCGTTGGTCAATAACTGCAGCACCACCACCAGCCCGACCATCGAAAACATCAGCCAGCTGGCGATCGCCCGTGAAGAGACCGGTAGAGCACGACAGATTTTTTCAGAACCGGAGAGCGCATGCGAAGAGACACCAAGAAAAGCAAGCCAGGAAAGCCCCAGATAGGCGAAGTGATAATTGGTCAAATTATGTGTAACCACATCCAGATTCAACCCCTGCAGCCGCGTCAGTACCACAAACAATAAAGGCACCATCACCAGCGTCCCCACCGCCAGCAAAGCGCCAAACCACGCGCGTTTGCAAAAATCTTTTGTCGTCACATACAAGGCAGTTGCCATCGTCTTATTCCTCTACAGAAGATCGCGCTACAGATTTCATACGGGCTACGAAAATTTCTTCCAGCGTGGGTGTACTCCGTTCCATGATCTCCGCATTCAACTCCTGCAACGCGGCTTCCAACTCCTGTTTCTGGCCGTTGCAGACGATTTTCCATTCCCGGCCGGAGCCGGACCAGGTGAGCGCGCCCGTCAATTGCGGAAAGCAGGGCTGCGGTTCCTGGAAACGGACTGTCAACTGATAATGCGAAACCAGCACTTCATCCAGCGGGCTCGTGAGCAGGATCTTACCCTGATCGAGAATCGCCACCTGATCGGAAACGCGCTGCACTTCATCCAGCAGATGCGAAGAAAATAACACCGTGCGCCCCTCATCAACGACCGTACGAATGATGGCGTCCAGAATGTCTTTGCGAACCACCGGGTCTAAACCTGACGAGGGTTCATCCAGCACCAGCAGCGGCGGTCGATGCGCCAGCGCCAATAAGAGCCCTGCCCGTGCCAGTTGACCCCGTGAGAGCGTGGGGACTTTCTGACTGAGCGAGAGTTCAAACATGATCCGCAGTTCTTCGGCGTAAACCGGGTCCCACTTTGGATAAAAGGCGCGGGTGAATTCAAACAGCTCTCGAATCGACATCCACGCGGGGAGATCCCGGTTTTCTGAAAGATGCCCAATCCGCCCCAGCACACCGGGAGGGTCCGTCACCGGGTTCAAACCAAACACACGCACGGTTCCCTGTTGCGGCTTCAGGAACCCCAGAATATGGTTCAACAGCGTCGTTTTGCCGGCCCCGTTTTCGCCGACCAGCCCGAACACGCAGCCTTCCGGAACGGACAGACTGACATGCGCTAACGCCTGTTTCTTGCCGAAATGACGACTTAAATCACTGATTTCAATCACATGCTCGCTCATTTTTCGACCTCTTGGTAGGAATCAAACTTCTGGCTTCGCTGACGTAACAACTTCAACAGGGTTTCTTCATCCACACCTAACTGACGCGATTCGGTCAGCAGGGCATCCATCCGCTCATTGAGAATGCGGCGTTTTTCTTTATTCGACAGGGGGGAGACGCCATTAGAAATGAACACGCCGGCACCGCGTTTCGAGATGACCACCCCTTCCGCTTCCAGCTCGCGGTAAGCCCGCGCGACCGTATTCGGCGTGATCGTCAACTGCTGCGCGAGCCCGCGCACCGAGGGAAGTTGCTCGTGCGGCTCCAGACGCCCCGACGCCACCAGGAATTTGACCTGGTTCGCCACCTGCTGGTAATAGGGAGTGCCGTCTGCTTCTGATAATTGAATTTGCATTGAATTTCCTCACAACAAACTGTATCAACACAGTAATACAGTTTGTTCAACGTGTCAACAACATTTTTTCGAGATTTTTGCAACTCATTTAACTTCCCAACATTCGGACAAACTTCATCCCCACAGCGGCGATCACAAAACGATCCTTGCGTCTGCGACCGGATCTCTGCAAAATAAAAGACACACTTTCGATTCCTGCAAACACATCCGAGAAAGTTGGATCGCATGCAACATCCCGGCAGAATCTTCGCTCCGCTGCTGTTCGCCCTGTTAGTGATACTCAGCCCCGCTCTCTGTTTTAATACAGTTGCGGCTGAAAAACCCAACGTGCTGTTTATCGCCGCGGATGACCTGCGGTGCGATCTGGCCTGTTACGGTCATCCCCTGGCAAAAACGCCGCACCTGGATCAACTCGCATCGCGGGGCGTACTCTTCAAACACGCGTATTGTCAGCAGGCGTTGTGCAATCCGTCACGCGCTTCGCTGATGACGGGACGTCGGCCGGACAGCCTCAAGATCTGGGATCTCCCGACGCATTTTCGCAAAGTTGATCCAGCCATCGTGACGCTGCCTCAACTGTTTAAGCAACAAGGTTACTTCACACAGAATATCGGCAAAATCTTCCACAACTGGCGTCAGAAAATTGAAGGAGACCCGGCTTCGTGGAGTGTGCCCGCATTGATGCATTTTGCCCGGCATGATGACGACCAACCGGTTTTGAATGACAACAGAGAACTCCCCGTCAATCTGGCGAAGGCAGCACGGACTGAAAGGCGCGACGTCCCCGATTCGGCTTACTTCGATGGGCGCATTGCCGATCTGGCGGTCAAAGCATTGCAGGAAGTCAAACAGAAACAGGAGCCGTTCTTTTTAGCGGTCGGCTTCTGGAAACCGCATCTGCCTTTCAATCCGCCTAAAAAGTATTGGGACCTCTATAAGGACAGCCCGATTACTGTTCCCGATAATCCCACGCCTCCTGAAAATGTACCAGAGGTTGCGCTGCATGACAGTCGAGAAATCATGAGAGCTGTGCAGGGAGAACTGACGGACGCCCAGATTATTGAACTCCGCACCGGTTATCTGGCCGGCATCAGTTATCTCGATGCGCAAATCGGCAAAGTCATCGCTGCACTGGATCGACTGGGTTTGCGCGATAACACAATCATTGTTTTCTGGTCGGATCACGGCTTCCATTTAGGCGAACACGGGCTGTGGTGCAAGACGTCGAATTTTGAAAACGACGCGCACGTGCCGTTGCTGATTTCGACGCCGCACATGAAACAGGCGGGAAAATCTTCGGACGCGATGGTCGAACTGCTCGACATGTATCCGACGCTGGCCGAACTCTGCGCTCTGCCCGCTCCCGCAAAACTGGAAGGCAAGAGTCTGGTGCCGATCCTCAACGATCCCACGCAAACGGTGAAACCAGCGGCCTACACGCAGCACCCGCGACCCGCATACTATAAAGGCAACCCGGAATTCATGGGCGTCTCCGTTCGCACGCCCCGCTATCGCTACACGGAATGGCGCGACTTCAAAACCGGCCAGGTCGCAGCAAGCGAACTATACGATCACGAAAGTGATCCGGAAGAGAACACAAACATTGTGGACCAACCAACAGACAAAGCCGCATTTCAAACAGCGGTCAAGTTGCTGGAAGCACAATTTCCACGCAAGAAACCGGAGCAGGATTAAGCGATGGCATTAACCTGTGTGCCACACGGGAAGCAGGAAGTTGCATAGAAGAAAAACAAAAAGTGTCAGCCCACTGCATCCCATTCCGCGTAGGGGCGGACCCATGTGTCCGCCCGCGACATTGAATCGGCGTCTTGAATTCGTATGCCTGTCCTCGCCTGTTTCCCGTTTCCTGAGCTGATCCGAATTGCATTCAGGCCCACCCGAACCTGTTTCGGATTCGATCAGCAATCGCGTCAGCTCAATTCAGCAATCGGCTTTCCTTTAGGCAGAATCGTCATCGGGCGGCCGCCGTGGTCGAGGAACTCGTGGTTCTGGTCGATGCCGAGGAAGCGGTAGACCGTTGATAACAGATCGTTCGGATCCAGCTTGTTATCTTTGGCATACGCTCCATTCGCTGTGGTCGAACCGATGACCTGTCCCATTTTCATGCCGCCACCCGATACCAACACCGACATCGAACCGGGCCAATGGTCGCGTCCGGGCTGCATGATTTTCGAACGGGTTCCCTTTTGCGGATTGATACGCGGGGTGCGACCAAACTCGCCGGTCACGATTACCATCACTTTTTCATCGAGACCACGCTCGTAAATATCTTCGATCAGCGCAGAGACCGCGCGGTCAAAAATCGGCAGCCGTCCGCGCATATCATCGTACAAGTGACCATTCACCGCGTGAATATCCCAGTTGCCAGCACAACCCGGAATACCCGGGTTCTGCATCTGCATCGTAACAAAGCTGCTGCCCGCCTCAACCAGCCGGCGCGCCAGTAACGCACGCTGGCCCCATTTATGACGGCCATACTTATCGCGCGTGGCTTCACTCTCCTGAGACATATCAAAAGCGTTGCGGGATTTATCACTGGTCAACATGTCCAGAGCGCGGCTGTTAAATTTATCGATGGATTGCAGTGAACCATCCTGATCCAGATCGCGGCGCATCTGATCGAACGAGGTCAACAGCGTCATCCGATCATCCAGACGATTTTTGAGTTTATTATCCAGGGTAATATTGGGCACTCGAAAATTTTCTGCATTCGGATCGGTGCCCACAACGAATGGGAGCGCCGACTCACCCAGATAGGCACTGCCGCCGCCATACACGCGGGGTTGATTTCCGATATAATTCGGGATGCCGATATTCACATGATCGCGCATCTTGGAAACAATCGGGCCAATCGTGGGAAACTGAGAAATCGGGGCGAGTGGTTTTAAGGGATCACGGCCGGAAAGAAACCGCCCGGCACCGCCGGCATGATTGGCAAAGCCGTGTGAGATGGAACGAATAATCGTAAACCGATCCGCCACCTTCGCATGCAGAGGCAGCATCTCGCAGAGATCGATGCCGGGAACGTTGGTATGAATCGGATTGAATTCTCCGCGATATTCAATCGGTGCATTCGGCTTCATATCATACGTTTCCATATGACTGGGACCGCCTTGCAGCCAGATGAGAATCACCGATGTATCCGGCGTCGATCGAGTCGGAGAAGCGGCCGCCTCCCTCAGTCGGAGCAAATCGCTTAACCCCAGCCCTCCCAGAGTAAGAAAACCGGCCTGAAGGAACGAACGCCTTGATTGAGTGACCTGAATGGCGCTTGCGGGATGGCTCATATACGACACCTCAGGTTGCTGGATTAAAGGAAGGTTTAACAGGCGGGAGATTTTTTTCGCAATTCAACTCTTCTTTTACAAGTCGGCTGAAAGGGTAAAATCAGTTCATTTAAATATCTGCTTATGCATCATAACAAACAGAAATCGCTCCGGCAAACCTTTCCTGATCGAATGCACGACTTAAGTGAATTTCGTTCATATCAATTCACCTAACCCACTACTATCTATAAACTTACTGTATAGACTCACTTGTTTCTGCGGTAGATCGCGAAAAAATCGGGGCTCACCACGCGCACCAGCGGGGCAACCGACATAACCGAAACAGACTCTGTAACCCATTGCTGTAGAGCCACTAACGCGAATGTCTCTCGATGAAAATTGGATTCTGAGCCGGAAATGACTCGTTATTGTCCTTGAGAGAGGATAGAATTGACGGCAAATCAGTTCTTTGATTCCGCGAACGAACATCAGGCGTACGAGGTGCGTCTACATGTTTGACTGTCACGGTAAACGGGAAATGTTGATCAGGAATCAGTCTGATTCCACCGCGGGACAGATTGTATTTAACAGATCATTTTTGAGACCTTAGAGATCATCGAAACAGAAGGGTGAAACAGTGGCCACTGCCAACGAAAAAAACACGCAAACGAAGACCATCAATGGCGCTGAGATTCTGGTTCAGGCATTGGTGCGGCAGGGCGTGAAGCTTATCTTTGCTTATCCCGGCGGCTGTAGCATGCCCCTGCATCAGGCGTTGATTAAATATAAAGATGAAATCCGGACTCTGCTGCCCCGCCACGAACAGGGGGGCGGTTTCGCCGCACAGGGAATTGCCCGCACGACGGGTGAAGTCGGAGTCTGTATGGCCACCAGCGGTCCCGGTGCCACGAATCTGGTGACCGCACTCGCAGACGCCAAGCTCGACAGTATCCCCATGGTCGCGATTACCGGTCAGGTGCCTCAAGCCGTCATCGGCAGTGATGCCTTCCAGGAAACACCCATGGTGGAAATTTCCCGGGCCATCACCAAACATCATTACATGGTGACCGACGTCAAAGATGTTGCCCGCATTGTAAAGGAAGCGTTTTTTATCGCGAACACCGGACGTCCCGGCCCGGTTCTGATCGACTTCCCCAAAGACTGCCAACTGGCGACCCTCGATGAAGAGCCGGACTACGATCCGGAAACCTATCTGCCCGGTTATCGCCCGGAAATGAGAAAAGTCGCACCCGAACAAATTCGCCAGATTCTGGCAGCGATTAAACGCTCCAAAAAACCAATTTTGTATGTGGGCGGCGGCGCGATCATTTCCGATGCGTCCGAAGAACTGGTTAAGTTCGCGCATCGAACACAAATTCCGGTGACCACCACCGTGATGGGACTGGGAGTATTTCCCGGCGACGATCCTTTGTGTCTCGATATGCTGGGCATGCATGGTACGGTTTACGCAAACTATGCGGTCAATGAAGCAGATCTGCTGCTGGCCTTCGGCGTACGTTTTGATGACCGTGTGACCGGAAAACTGGAAGAGTTCGCCAAACATGGCAAAATCGTACACGTTGATATCGACCCTTCCGAGTTACAAAAAAACAAAGAAGCACACATCCCCATCAATGCGGATCTGAAAAATGTTCTGCAAGGATTAAATGCCGCCATCACCGACGATGATCTGCCTCAGGTTGACGACTGGCTGGCGCAGGTCAACGCGTGGAAGAAAAAATACCCGCTGAAATACCCGGAACTGGGTGATGTGCTCTCGCAGCAATATGCGATTCACGAACTCTGGAATCAAACCAAAGCCAGAGAGCCTTACATTACCGTAGGTGTTGGACAACACCAGATGTGGGCGGCTCAGTTCTATAAATTCAACAAACCGCGGCATTGGCTCAGTAGTTCCGGACTGGGAACAATGGGCTTCGGTCTGCCTGCTGCGATGGGAGTTCAGGCCCAGTTCCCGAACGATCTGGTGGTCGACATCGACGGCGACGGCTCGATGTTGATGAACGTGCAGGAAATGGCAACACTCTATACGGAAAATCTGCCTGTCAAAATCCTGCTGCTGAATAATCAGCATCTGGGAATGGTGGTTCAATGGGAAGACCGCTTCATGGATGGACGCCGCGGACACACCTATCTCGGCCCCGTGCATCACCCGGAAGCCGAAGGGAAAGGCGATGGTTCTCATGCCGAAGTCACTTATCCCGACTTCGTTTCGATTGCCAAAGGTTTTGGACTGCAGGCACGACAGGTGCGTTCGAAAGCAGAGTATCCGGCAGCGCTGGCAGAAATGCTGGCGTCAGACGGCCCTTACCTGCTGGATGTGATCTGCACCTATCAGGAACATGTACTGCCGATGATTCCCAGTGGTGGTACCGTCAACGATATCATTACTGAGTGACCTGCCTGAGCGCAGGTATATTGAATGAAACGGCCGCGGCCTCCTGGTTTAAAAATGCGGTCAGCAACCCGAATTCTGGCTGACATTCAGTAAAAACTGTTCGACTTTTTATCAGGAGTGATACAGATGTTGTTTGCTGCGCAGATTCCTCAGGAATCCGGATATCTGGTCGGCTGGGGTTCACTGGCTTTGATCAACGCCGGCCTGGCGCAGGGGAAAAACCGGAGCGGACTGAACTGGTTTCTGATCTCACTGCTGCTGGGACCTGTCGCCACTTTCATTTTAGTGGCACTTTGCGACAAGTTGCCCGGCTCTCCCTAAAGTCAAATAAAATTACCCCGCAAGGGTGGAGAAAATTTCTCCCCGACCTATAAGATACCAGCCTCTGAATTTTCATCCTGCTTCATTGTGAGGGAATCATGAGTCAGCAGAGACAGATTGGTGTTACCGTTTTACCGGAGTACCTGCAGTATGAGGGAGTCGAAGCGGTGCTCGACAATCTCATGCAGAGAGCAGGAGTTACCGCCGTTGCGACCTCCCCTTATGTGATGCAACTGGCCGACGAACAGACGGGCGTCCGCGAGCCGCCGGCAGACGCCGGAGCAGGCAAAGTCCGCCTGCTGGACCGCCCACTCTGGGGAGGTAAACGGGAACTCTGGGTCAAAACTTCCCCCAGCTTTATTCCGGATGAATCCTTGTATGCCGGTCTGCGCTATCAGCCTGCGAAACCCGATGAACTCACGCGCCGCGAAGGGCATGTCGTCGCCGATTTTATCGAAGCCGCTCATGCGAGAGGGCTCGAAGTTTATTTCCAGGTACAGGCGGCAATTCCTCCCGGTTATCGTGTGCAGTTTGGCGGACCGGTAGAAGATGATATCCCTCGTTTACCCGATGGTTCACTGCCGCGCAAGCGTGTCGCCAACAACGGCAGTCTGGCCAGCCCGCACATCATTCAGTACCAGCATGCGTTCATTCGGGATTTACTCAGGCATTACCCTGAGATCGACGGGATTCGTTTTGACTGGCCGGAATATCCGCCTTACTTTCTCGACTCGGCTTTCTTTGATTTCAGCGATCATGCAAAAGCAGCAGCCGACCGGCTGGGATACCGGTTTGATCAGATGCAGGCCGACTCGCTGGCTCTGTATCAGAAGCTCAATGGCGGGTTAACTGACAACGACCTGCGTGCCTGGCTCTCCGAAGATAATCAGGCGGCGAATTTCACGGTCTGGTTGAACGACCATTATCCCGGTGCCTCTGCCATGCTGTTATTAAAAGCGCAACTTTCCAGTGAGCTGCTGGCTGGTTTTCGCAAGACGATGGATGAGGAAGATAAACCCGCCATGGAACTGGCACCGAGCGCGTTCCCTCCTCCCTGGTCGATCCTTTCCGGGATGAACTATTCACTGGCTGCGAAATACTGCAATTCTGTCAGCGCCAAACTGTATGGCATGCACTGGTCAATGATCCTGCGGGCGTACGGCGATCAGTTACTGGCGGCGAATCCTGGAATCTCAGAATCATTGCTGGTCCGCGCGCTGTTTAAGTTTCTCGACATTACGGACAGCGATCCTCCTGCGCAACTGAAAGACATTTATTATCCCGGACCGGATGAACCTCATTTGAACGGCCCGCATGCGCAGGAACGCAAAATCGCGGCAGCGCGAAAACTGGCCCGGCCGATGCCCATCTATGCACTCGCGCACGGATACGGGCCTACGGAAGATTTTCGGACCCGGATGCAGGTAGCCACCGATATCAGCCCCGATGGTGTGTGGGTCAACCGGTATTGTTACCTGAACGATGATAAACTCGACATCATCGGCCAATGCGCCGTCGGTTGCACGACATAAAGTTTGCAGAAATACCGATCCTTTACGCCATCTTCATTCAAATCCCTGCGCCAGACACTACGATAAAGGTACACCCATTTTTTACCGTTCTGGTCATCCAAGAGGGAGCTGTTCATGCTGCACGGCAAAAAAAATCTGAATTCCACCGACTTCACTTCCATGATCACCCCCGCCTATGGCGGTCGATCCATCCGGGAACCCATTCCCAAATATCTGATGCCCGAACAGGGACTGCCTCCGAAAGTCGCTTACAATTTAGTACGCGATGAATTAATGCTGGATGGAAACTCTCGACTCAATCTGGCGACTTTCGTCACGACATGGATGGAAGATGAGGCAAAACAACTGATGTCGGAAACGTTCGACAAGAACATGATCGACAAAGACGAATACCCGCAAACGGCAGAAATTGAATTGCGGTGTACCAACATGCTGGCCGATCTCTGGAACGCCCCCGAAGAGGAATCAGCCGTCGGTTGTTCGACGATCGGGTCCAGTGAAGCTGCGATGCTGGGAGGCATGGCGTTAAAGTGGAACTGGCGGAAACGGCGGGAATCACAGGGAAAAACAGCCGACAAACCGAATATGGTGATGGGCATCAATGTGCAGGTCTGCTGGGAAAAATTCTGCCGCTACTGGGAAATTGAACCCCGGTTTGTACCCATGGAAGGGGACCGCTACTGCCTGAATGCCGAGGAAGCATTAAAACTGGTCGATGAAAATACGATCGGCGTTGTGGTCATCATGGGCAGTACGTTTGATGGTCGCTACGAAAACGTTAAAGAGGTCAACGACGCTCTGGTAGAACTCAACGCGAAAACCGGCTGGGAGGTTCCCATTCATGTTGACGCTGCCAGCGGCGGATTTGTAGCGCCGTTTTTACAACCCGAACTGGAATGGGATTTCCGCCTGCCTCTGGTGAAATCGATCAATACCTCGGGACATAAATTCGGACTGGTTTACCCGGGTGTGGGCTGGATCATCTGGCGGGATAAGGCAGAACTTCCCGAAGAACTGATCTTCCACTGCAACTATCTGGGAGGCGACTTACCCAACTTCGCGTTAAATTTTTCACGCCCCGGCAATCAGGTTGTGGCGCAATACTATAATTTTTTGCGACTCGGACATGAAGGTTATCGCGAGGTTCATCAGGCATCACAGGATGTCGCCATGTATCTCTCCTCGGGCATCGCAAAACTGGGACCGTTTCAATTAATCTCGGACGGCAGTGACATTCCCGTGTTCGCTTTTACGACAAACGAAAAAGCGAACTTCAGTGTGTACGATATTTCAAGCAAACTCCGCGAGCGAGGCTGGCTGGTTCCCGCTTATACGTTCCCCAAAAACCGCGAAGACCTTGCCGTCCTGCGATGTGTCTGCAAAGAAGGTTTTACACGCGACATGGCCGACATGCTGCTGCTCGACCTGCAGAAAGCCATCGACCATTTTGCGGCGCGCCCCGACCATCTCCCTCAAACAGGCGGGGCAGGTTTTCACCATTAACAGACCCGGAACTCAGTCTGTTAAATCAAACGTAAATTCGCTGCTGCCCGGTTTGACTACGGCTTTGAGCGGGCTGTTTTTCAGACTGCGGTATTGCTGTGGAATATTCGGGTAGTCTTTTTTGGGAGCTGGATTGTCGGGAGTGCCTTCCGGCGGAGTGACAATGACCGCGTAGTCGCCGAGCACTACGTCGGACAGCGATACCTGCCCGGACTCATTCAAAGTACCCATGGCTCCTTCCCCTTTCCCGACCATCATCATCTGGAGATTTGCTTCGCTCACGGGCGAACCTGCGTGAGTCACAGTAATTGTGACAGCAACGCGTTTTTTTTCTACTTCAGAACCGCCGCCGCAGCCTGTCAGAAGTGTGCTTGAGCAGAGCAGGGTTAAAAACAAGAAACATCTGTCAAAAGTAATTGGTATCAACATCATCAGAGTAAATCCAAAATAAACCTATAGCCGGAGGGATCGAGAAGCAGGAAAGACCCCGCCTGTAAATTGACGGGGCCTTCGCGTACGATCAATGTTTAAGCAGTTTGCTCAGGAGAGACCTTAAAACTCGCCGAGTACTTCGCCATCATTCCTGGAACAGAGATTTGCCAGGGTACCGAAGTCAACATTCTCCGAGACAAACCGTACGGCGCCGTCTGTTAACAGCACATGAGTTCCACCGGTATGATATGAGCCGATAATCGTATTGGCACCATAGGGGACACTGGCTTCAGTGGGACCACCTGATTTCCAGAAGCTATTGATGGAATACATGACCGTTGTTGTGCCAGACCCCCAGTTCGATCCTGAGCCGAGTGACGGCATTTTAGACGCCGTTCCCATTCCACTCCAACCTCCGTAGTAATTCGATCGGCCATCTTGGCCATTGACCTGTCCAGATTGCTCAGCCACGATGACTGTGTTGGACGTTCCGTCTTTCACATCTCGCATAAGAAAGCTGTCATTCGGGGCCAGCAAACCATTGTTACAGTAAGTGCCGTTACCATAACCGGCACCAGCTACAGAACAGACATTCGTTCGTCCTGCAGGATCCGGAGTGGACCCGGCGATGCCAACGTAGTCCATCGTCTGCCCCTGATCAGCGTTATTCATTCCATTGTCGTTTGAAACGTTGGAATGCGGGCTGGATGGGCAATTATACACAGGAACGCGTAACGTCTTTAAAACTTCATTCGTACCAGAGCCTGCACCATAGCCATAAGAACCGCTACCGGTATTCGCAGACATGAAACCGCCTGTTGCGGTACTGATGTCAAAGTTCATCAGGTTGTAAGCGGGAGCCTGATCCAGATACGGCAGGATCGGAGCACGCCAGTTCGGCCGAATGAAGCCCGCCTGCTCCCCAATCGGAAAGCGTAAAAATGTATCGTGATAATTATGTATTGCCAAACCAATTTGCTTCAGATGGTTTTTACACGTGCTTCTGCGAGCCGCTTCGCGTGCCTGTTGAACCGCCGGTAATAACAATGCAATTAAAATTGCGATAATGGCAATCACTACTAATAATTCAATCAGAGTGAAGCCACGTTTGTGTAAAGCGTGCCTGCTAAACATGGAATTTCCTTCAAAAATAAAAAAGATAAAATCAAGGGGGCAGTGCCTTCAGCGAAACAACTGTAAATGAGGTGAGGAGGAAGCTGACAGACCGTTCTTTTGGAATACGTGACTCTCGTCAGTGTCATATAAAACAGACGTAACTTGCTTCTCCTGTCCTTTCATTTTGATGTCATCAGAAATCAACTGATTAAACGATCGAACCTCATCAGTGTGCTGAATGAACTCAATAGTTGTATCTATGCGAATCCCATGCCACTGGATTTAACCGCGGTGAGGCTCGCTCACAACATCTATCAGAACAAACTAACCAAAATCTATTCCGGCGTTCATATCAACTAAACGTAGTACCATTGATTAAGAATAAAAGCAGACGATTCATAAAGTCGAATTTCAAAAAATGAGACCAGAATCTCTCAGAGGACTTCATTGTGTGAAACCACGATCAGTAGCCCACTATTTTCAGAAATTTTCAAAAGCGATTTTTTCTTGCTGTCGTGCGATTTACAGAGTGCCTAGTAAAATGGCAACCTGGCCATAATTCCAGTTTTGTTTTGTCCGCTGGTATGGATCAATTGTTCTCATTCCAGAAATAGAAGATAATGAGGATTCGCAATAACCGTTAACCAGAAGGAACCAACATGCGCTTCACTCCATTCGTTACCAGCTTGTGTTCACTCTTGATCCTTACCATAGTCAACGCGGGTGTATATGCAGACGTTGGCGTCTCCGCCAAGCCCCCCACCGATGCGGAAGTGCTGCTGGATGGCAGCCGGAAAAAACTCGATGAAAACTGGACTTACTGGAAAGGCCCCCGGTTCGGTTCTTCGCTCCCCATCAAGTGGAAAGTGGTCGACGATCCCGTCGACGCCGGAACCGCGATCATGACCGATGACCCGGCAGCAGCGGGCGGCAAGTACGGCGCAGCCGACATTGTGACCAATAAAAAATATCGCGACTTCCGTCTGCACGTCGAATTTCTGGTGATGAAACCCGGCGGCAACAGCGGCGTTTATCTCCAGAACCGCTACGAGATCCAAATTTTAGATGGCGATAAAACCAAACACGGCATGGGCGCGGTCATCAACAAAACCGAATCGCCTTACCACGCTTACAACGGCACGGGAAAATGGAACGCGTATGACATCACCTTCCGTGCGGCGCGTTTTAAAGAGGGTAAACTCGTCGAAAAACCAATGGTCTCAATGTACTTCAACGGCAAAAAAGTCCATGAAAACGTGACCATCGACAAAATCTGGGGCGGCGCGAATTCCGGTCTGGATGGAGGCAACAACGATGGCTTCGGCATCACCGACACCCCCGGCGGAGTGAAACTCCAATGCGAAGGGCACGACGTGCGCTACCGCAATGTCTGGATCAAACCGCTTGATCTGAAAACCGCCGACACCGACTTCCGGGAATAGCAGGTCCGCTATTTTTTCTCCTGGTTTTGTTTGCCTTGAGGCTTGTCATGCTGATACAGCAGCTTGCCTTTTTCATCATAAAACAGAAATGAAAGCGTCGCCGGCGTCTGCTTGTCGGCCGGTGTTGCTTTCACCAGTAGAAAACCGCCCGAACGCGGATCTTGCAGATAAGGCTGCTTGATCAGTCCTTCCGGGTCGGTCGATTTCGGATCGCCGGCCTTGCGGCCTAAACGCGAGTTCGCATCAACGAGCGCACCGCTGGAGAACTCCTCAAAACCACTCGGATCAAGGGCATGATACTGCCAGTGACGGTCGCCGCAGACGATGAAAAAGTTCTGCTGATCCAGTCCGTTTTCTTTGAGCCACTGAAAGAACTCGTCGCGCTCATGCCGAAAGCCGCCGATGTCACAATGATTGTCCGTCTTGCGTAAATCATCGGGTCCAATCATCGGGGTCGGCGAGATCAATACCTTGAACGTCGCGTCGCTCTCTTTCAACGTTTTCTTCAACCACGCTTTTTGCTCAGCACCCCAGATCGTTTTTTCCGGCCCGTCTTGCATCGCATTCGGACTGCGATACATGCGGTTTTCCGGCAGCCAGATTTGTAAATCCTTGCTCACACGTTGCGTGCGATAGGTTTTGGTCTCCTTGTCCTCCCTCGGCGCCACCGGCAGCTGTTCCAGCATGATCCGTCGCCCTTCTGCAGAGGTCGGATGATAATCGCCCGAATTATCACCGTCGTCGATGCGGTAATCGTGATCGTCGATTTCCCAGTACGTCGGGACGGCGGCAAACAAATCCAGAAAACGCGGCTGCACGAACTGTTCGTGCCATTTCCGTCGCATATCGGGAACGGTTTCAGCCCGCGGTTTATCGGGCGTGTCGTAATACACATTGTCTCCCGTGCCAACAAAAAAATCCGGTTTCATTTTCAGAATCGTTTCCAGAGCGGGATAACCCAGATGTTTATCGGGGCCGGCATAAGGCTGCGGCAGTTTGGTGTTGTTTTCTTCCAGATGCTGTTTTTGATCGATGCGCTGATCGCCGTGAAACTTCGCATAGTTCATCCCCGTCACCACCACAAATTCGACCGGCTTCGCCTGTTTCGCACCGGGCAGTGTTTTAAAACGCGCGGTCGGCCCCGGGTGTAACTGCTCTGCTGTGGCGCCAATCTCGGTTTTACATTCGAACTCGGTGTCGGCAGGTAAACCGGTAAACGCGGCCCGCGCGATAAAATCATGATCGGCGACCGCCTCCACAATCTGCGGGTTGCCCTGAATCGTTTCTGTGATTTCTTCCGACACGGGTTGCAGTGTGAATTTCACAAAACCCGGCGCGCCTTTGACGTCGCGGTCGACCAGTTTGTCGGTCTCCGTCAGTCGTACCTGCGCCAGTGCCCCCTCAGACGTGACTTCTCCCATCATAATTCCCATTCCCGCCAGCGGTTGGGAACCTGCTTCTGTGGGAATCGCCGCTTCTGCCCCCTGCGCGACCACATTCGCAGGCGTTTCCGTATCTGGTTTTTCACAGCCTGACAGAAAAAAGACCGATACAGTCAACAGGCAGAACAGACAGTAAACCCTCATGTGAGCACTCCTTCGAAAATCAGCGCATGGAATTCGGTTAGACCACCCATTCTATTGTTTTACCTTTGCAAGCCCAACACAAAAGGGCGCCGATTTGCCGCATTCCTCAGATGCCGTGTATTTCGAAAAAGCCGAGCGAATAAGCTTGCTGTCCGGACTCAATTTACCCCAGAATAGAAGCGGACCGACATGACGACTGCTTGGTCACTCTGCCGCTGATTCCTTTTCCAAAGAAGATTTACCATGAAGCCGTTCAAACTGATCCCGCTGCTGGCAATCTGTTTCATCGCATTGACGCAAACGGTTTTCGCCGAACCGCAGGCAAAAGAAGTCTGGGAAAAACTGGTACGTTCGCCGCGCTTCAATAAACGACCTGCGTTTCAATACGTCGAAAATAATCCCAGACTGCCGAACGTCCTCTTGTATGGCGACTCTATTTCCATCGCCTACACCGATGCCACCCGCGAGGCACTGCAGGGAAAGGCCAACGTCTACCGCCTGTACTGCAACGGCGGCGATTCTTCGTCCTTCATCACGAAAATGAAAAACATGCACGCTGCGATGCGGGACAAAAAACTCAACGACCACTGGAACTTCGACTGGGACGTGATTCACTTCAACGTCGGACTGCACGATCTGAAATATTTGAAGGACGGCAAGCTGGACCGCGTGAATGGCACACAGGCGATTTCTCCCGAAGACTATGCAAAGAATCTGAGCACCATCATCGCCTATCTCAAAGAACTGTCGCCGAAAGCGAAACTGATTTTCGTCACCACCACTCCCGTGCCGGAAGGCGAGCCAGGTCGGATTGCCGGCGACGCGGCGAAATACAACGAGATCGCGTTAAAAGTCCTCAAAGACTATCCTGAAATCTCAGTTAACGACCTCTACAATTTCACCAGACCGAACCACGAAAAATGGTGGACGAAACCGGGCAACGTGCACTTCAACACCACAGGCGCCACTGCCCAGGGAAAAGAATCCGCCCGCGTGATCGAACAGGAACTCAAAAAACGGGGGTCATGACGGGCAAGGTTTTCTAACACGAAAAACAATAAAAGCCGGCTACTCCATCGTAGGGGCGCGACCCACGTGTCCGCCCGCCTTGCGATACTCAATACAATTATCCCGCGCGGATGGGACCAGCAAAAACATTTGAACGCGGACACGCGCACTACCCCAACCCTGCGGGCGGCCACATAGGGCCGCACCCTACCGCAACTCGGGTCGGCACGGTTTTTCTGAAATCGAACGGGCACCATCGGACAAACCGAACGGTAAAAGCCCGGCCACTTCCTCGTAGGGGCGGTGCCTGTGTGCCCGCCCGCCTTGCGACACTCAATACAATTATCCCGCGCGGGTGGGACCAGCAAAAACATTCGAACGTTGGTAAGCACCACCCTGCTATACTACGGGCGGACACATAGGACCGCGCCCGGCGTAAAAAAACCCGGGACCAATCAATGATCCCGGGCTGTTTTGGTTTTGATTTTGGAGAGGATTACTCGTCCGTCACACATCCTTCGGAAGCGGACTTCACGTTTTTGATGTATTTATACAGAGTGCCTCGCGTATATTTGAATGGCGGGGCCGTCCAGCTCTTGCGGCGTTCTGCGAGTTCTGCGTCAGTCAGAGCTACATCCAGCCGGTTTTTATCGGCGTCGATCGTGATGATGTCGCCGTTTTTGACCAGAGCAATCGGGCCGCCTTCCTGTGCTTCGGGAGTGACGTGCCCCACGATGAATCCGTGAGAACCACCCGAGAAACGACCGTCGGTTAACAGCGCGACATCTTTCCCCAGTCCGGCACCCATGATGGCGGAAGTCGGCGTCAGCATCTCAGGCATACCAGGTCCGCCTTTCGGGCCTTCGTAGCGAATGATGATCACGTCCCCTTTTTGAATCTTCTTGTCTTCCAGCGCTTTCAGCATGTCTTCTTCCGAATCGAACACATTCGCCGGGCCTTCGAAGACCAGACCTTCTTTACCGGTGATCTTGGCAACCGAACCCGTGGGAGACAGATTTCCTTTGAGGATCTGCAGGTGTCCCGTCGGCTTGATCGGGTTTTCCACGGTATGGATAATGTCCTGTCCCTCTTTCAGGCCGGGCAGTTCTGCCAGGTTTTCTGCCAGCGTTTTACCGGTCACCGTCATGCAGTCGCCGTTGATGAAACCTTTTTCCAGCAGGTATTTCAGGACAGCGGGAGTCCCCCCCTGCTCCTGCAGGTCGGCCATGACGTATTTTCCGCTCGGTTTGAAGTCAGCCAGCAGAGGCACGCGATCACTGACGGCCTGGAAGTCGTCAATCGTCAATTCGACGTCAACTGAGCGGGCAATTGCCAGCATATGCAGGACGGCGTTTGTGGAACCACCCAGAGCGACCGTCAGAACCATCGCATTTTCAAATGCGGCGCGAGTCATGATATCGCGGGGTTTTAAATCGAGTTCCAGCAGTTTTTTGATGGCGGCTCCGGCGCGAATACATTCATCGAGTTTCGCGGGATCTTCAGCGGGAATCGAGGAGCTGTAAGGGAGTGACATGCCGAGCGCTTCAATGGCAGATGACATTGTGTTAGCGGTATACATGCCGCCGCAGGCACCGGCGCCCGGACAACTTTTCTGTACGATCTGTTTGCGGGTTTCATCGGTGATCGTACCGGCCAGATATTCTCCATAAGACTGGAACGCGGAAACGATATCCAGCTTCTCGTTATTCAAGCAGCCGGGAGCAATCGTTCCCCCGTAAACCATGATGGACGGACGGTTGAAACGGCCCATGGCGATCAGACAGCCGGGCATGTTTTTGTCGCAGCCGGGCAGCGAGATGTTGGCATCGTACCACTGGGCACAGGTGACGGTCTCAATACTGTCGGCGATCAGGTCACGCGACTGCAGCGAGTACGACATGCCGTCGGTGCCCATGGAAATGCCGTCGCTCACACCAATCGTGTTGAATCGCAGCCCCACCAGACCGGCGGCTTGCACCCCCTCTTTGACTTTGGCAGCCAGTTTGTTGAGGTGCATGTTGCAGGAGTTGCCTTCGTACCAGACGCTGGAAATTCCGACCTGGGCCTTGTTCATATCTTCTTCGGTCATGCCGGTGGCATACAGCATCGCCTGCGAGGCCCCTTGTGAACGAGGCTGAGTGATGCGGGAACTGTAACGGTTCAGAATCGGTTTAGAATCGGATGACATCGACGGTTTTCCTCTGTAGTGTTTTCAATATCAATGGTTTGAGAAGCGGAATGGGATGGTTGACAGACCTGTCTCTCATTCACATGGCTCGGACACGGGGTTCGGACACACGGTTCAGATAATCGAAGCGGGCCGATTATTCCAGCAGCAGTTTCACACGATAAGGCACGCGTTCGACACGCGGCAGAATCTGTGGCTGATAGATTTCGCAATACGCTTTTGCTTCGCGGTGAGCCTTCCATGCATCTTCACTCGCCCAATGTTCCACCAGCACAAACGTCGGCTGGTCTCCTTCGGATTGATAAACGTCAAACCGCAGGCAGCCTGGCTCGGTACGCGATAACCGGCAGGCTTCGGTCAACAGCCCCTGAATTTCTTCCGCGTCAGAGGCGTCTTTCAATGTCAGGATCACATTGAGGCAAAACATATTCGTGCTCTTGATTTCATGAACAGGATCAGCTGGATCAATGCAAGCGTAATAAGTACGACCTGCAACTCTCTTTATCCAATACATTAACAGCCCGCCGCCGGAAGTGACAGTAAAGGAAGATTCTTAAACACAAGGCAACCGCAAATCGCTTGAAGTGACCAAATCTCAGCGCAACTAACACTGACCATACGGACACACGCCGTCTGTCAGAAAATGAGGCCAGCAAAGCAGTTATTGAAGCTGTCAGCCTGAAAGAGTTTGCGGGTTCCGTAGAATGCAGAGTTGGTTCATCAAAAGGAAGCTAAAATCGCCAAATGAAGTCTACACTTAGATGACGCGTTGCGTTTTGTCTGTTATCATTCCGACGAGAAGTAAAAGCGAATGGATGACAGAAATCTGTGGCGTTCAGCCGAGACAGGGCTCTTTTGATTCATAATAAGGGAGTGATTCGTGAGTAAGGCAGAGACAGTGGAATGGTTGGACTGGAAACGGCTTCCTTTATTTTCCCGCTTCGACGCGGAGGCTTCTCTGATTCAGATGTGCGATCGGCTGCTGGAAGAGGCGAGTCAGCAGCAGCGGGCGAGTGACTATCTCAGACAGTTTCTGCCGCAGCTGGCGACGGAACTTTCGTGCCAGTGGTGCACTCTGATCGAACGCACTCCAGGGTGGGAAACCCTGTTTGAATTCGGACGCAATACCGCGGGAGGTTTTCCGGCTGCGTTGTGCGATGAAGCCCTGGATCGAGATGCCGGTGGAATGCGCGCCGATGAAAAACGGGCCGACTGGTCCTTCATGGCGGCTCCTCTGGGCGATGTCCGTCCGGGGACGATTCTGCTCGTCGGAGGTCGCGACCTGACGGCTGCTTCACTCGGCGATCTGATCGTGGTCGCACGGGTGCTGGGTTATGCACTGTCGATTGTCGAAAAGCGGGAAAAGAATCTGCGACGCATCAGTCGCCTGCAGACCACATTGCATATCGCGTCCAGTTTTTCGACGGCCCGCGAAACACAACCGCTGCTGGAACTGATTGCGAAAGAGGCAACGCGTCTGCTGGATTGTGAACGGTCGAGTATTTTTATCTGGGATCGGGAACACAAGCAGGTCGTGGCCTGTCCCGCGCTGGGCGTGGAAGGCAACACACTGCGACTGCCCGATAACGTAGGGATCGTGGGAGATGTGATTCACAGCGGACAGGTGATTCGCGTCGATGACGCTTACAACGATGAACGTTTCGATCCGAGCGTCGATAAATCGAGCGGCTTCAAGACGCACAATCTGTTATGCGTTCCATTGAAGAATAACGCCGGCGAACTGATCGGCGCGTTCGAAGTGATGAATAAAGAAAAAGGAAAGTCAGATTTTAACGACGACGACGCACAAAGTCTCGCAGAGCTGGGCGTGCAGGCGGCAACCGCCCTCGAGAATACGCGCGAACTCGAACAGCTCTCCCGCAGCCGCGATCAACTGACCGAACAGGCCAAACAGAGAGTCCAGATTATCGGCAAAAGTTCCGCCATCGCCGCTTTGCGATCCACCATCGATCGGCTGGCTGGCACGGACTTGCCAGTATTGATTCTAGGCGAAAGCGGAACGGGAAAAGAAGTTGTCAGCCAGTCGCTGCATTATCAGGGGCCGCGGGCCAACACACCGTTCATCGCCGTCAACTGTGCCGCCCTGGCGGAAACACTGCTCGAAAGCGAGCTGTTCGGCCACGAAAAAGGGGCGTTCACCGATGCCCACGAAACACGGGCCGGCAAGTTTGAACTGGCGGAAGGGGGCACACTGTTCCTCGATGAAATCGGCGACATGAGTCCGGGCGGACAGGCAAAGCTGTTGCGCGTGCTCGAGCAGAAAGTGATAACCCGCGTAGGGGGCTCGGAGAGTATCCCGATCAATGTCCGCGTGGTAGCGGCGACAAATGCCAAGCTGGCCGACGCGGTGCGTGACAAAAAATTCCGCGAGGATCTGTATTACCGGTTGAGCGTGGTCACCCTCGATCTGCCCCCGTTACGTGATCGCCCGGAAGACGTGCTGCTGCTGGCGGAGTTTTTCCTCTCCCAGTTTTGCGGCCAGGCGAACCGTCGCCTGCTGAAGATTTCCGCAGAAGCCAAAAAACGACTACAGGCACATCTCTGGCCCGGCAACGTTCGCGAGCTGCGGAATCTGATGGAACGCGTCGCGTTCCTGTGTGCCGGCGATCGGGTGGAAGTGGAAGACCTGGCGTTTATTCTGAGTCCGTCCCGTGATTCGGTGGTCGACATGTCGGCTGATTTGAGTTTGAAAGAGGCCTCCCGCCGCTTCCAGCAGGAATACATTCGCCGCACGATCAAACGCGTGGGGGGCAACATGAGCGAAACCGCCAAATGCCTGGGACTGCACCGTTCGAACCTGTACCGCAAAATGGGACAACTCGAAATGCACGAAGCGAACGAAGCCCAGGACTTTGACGACGATTAGGCTGACTGTTTCGTCGGACCAGTTTTTTTTGTGAGTCGAACTCTCTTAGAGACGGTCCTGAGCAGTTCACTCAGAAACGGATCGAAATTTCGTCAGTCCTGTTTTCTACCACAAACACACAAACCAGCGCGTGAGCCCGGATAAAATCCGGTTACTTCATCGCAGGGGCGGCGCCTGTGTGCCCGCCCGCCTTGCGATACTTAATACCGTTATCCAGTGTGGATGGGACCAGTTAAAACATTCACACGCCAGCACGCGCGAGCCTGATCCCGCGGGCGGCATGGTATTCATAAATGGTATCGCTACCAGAATAATTACTACCACGAAAAACACGAAAACACACGAACCAAAAGTGGGCTCGAATGCAATCCGGGCCGTGCAGCAAGCAGATAGCGAAGACTCCGCGATCTAATGGGCAGTGTGGCCAATCCCCAGGAACCACACAATCGATAAAATCGCTCTGAACGACAGCATCGCATCCTTGCATTGGTTCATGTTTACTCCGGTTCGTTGTGGTAAATTTCGGGGATCTGTGACTGGTAAAAGGCAGGGAAACTATTTAACATACTTGCTTCCCCGTGACACTTCTGAAATTGGTGAGTGATCTCCTCTTTTCGGAATCCTGCCTGGCAGGTTTAGTGCGGCGATGATGTAAGTCATTATTTACAAGGGAATTACACAGGCCCAAGTGGCGGAATTGGCAGACGCGCTAGATTCAGGTTCTAGTGTTCGTAAAGGACGTGGAGGTTCGAATCCTCTCTTGGGCAGTACAAAAAAAGGACTTGCGACCATTGGTCGTGAGTCCTTTTTTCGTGCCTGACAGGAAAATCCAGACCTGGATCAGGGTGCCGCCAAGACCCAAAACAAAAACCCCTGGCCAAATATGATTCGACCAGGGGTAGTTTGTTGCCTGATGGCTGGTTTACCTTTTTATCACGACTTAGCGACCATAACGGCTGTTGCTGTGGTGAGCGTCGTGGCCATGTTTGTAGTCATGGTCGTATTTGTAATCGTGTTTGTAGCTGGTATTGCTGTATCTGTTGTTGTAAGAAGACGAATTGTAGCCCGTTTGAGGACGGTAATTGTAGTTCGATACAACAGGACGGTATGTGTTGAACAGGCCGGTATAGGCACTGTTATAACGGTTCACAGCCGGGTTGTACGGAGTGAAAAGATTTCGGTTATTCAAGTGGCTGTTGTTGTAGCTGGAATAAGAATTGTTATTCCAGTTGCTGGCAGTGTTATTGTAACGTGAATCGTAACGTGAGTTGTACTGGCTGCTGGTGGCACAGAATGGTGTGGCGGCAAATGTAGTGCTGCTGACCAAAGTAACGGCTGCCAATGCTGCGAAAGCGATTGTGAAATTTTTCATCATTATCTCCCTTAATGTTTTAGTTGTTTGAAAGTGACTTAAGTTGTCGTTGATGAAAGAGTACTAAAGCACGAAGCGTGCCAATAAAACTCGGATTAACATTAAATCATTTACTACAAACGATTTAAAAATTTATCCACATCGCGACAACACCATTTTAATGCTGTCAATAGTACAACTTACAGGAAGATATTACAATCATATTGACAACGCACCACCACATAATATGTCGCATTTTTGATTCATGTCAGTAATGAAAGCAGCCTGTTTTTCGGGAAGAAACAGATAGCGGGAGCAAGCCTGTAAGCCGGGTTATGTCGAGAGTGGCCATTTATCTGGGACAGCAGTTGCCTGCTGCCTCGTGCGACCGACCCGAGAGTCATACCGGATCGGGCCGATCCGTGTCCTGGCGAACCAGGACTGCTCTCTGCTTGGTCTTGCACCCGGTGGGGTTTACCTAGCCAGACCGGTCACCCGG
>TARA_R110002111_G_scaffold26397_3_pt1 | contig 38255 bp, 34 predicted proteins | sample TARA_R110002111 | Tara Oceans TARA_R110002111 (sample SAMEA4397363) | marine metagenome | biome: Polar Biome; feature: [ZZZ] marine water layer (ENVO:01000295); material: water (ENVO:00002006), including particulate matter (ENVO:01000060) such as... | depth 199 m
TCCAAAATATTCTACAATAGCACCTGTTCCTCCTTTAGCCGAAACAATACCTGCTACTTTTAAAATAACATCTTTTGGTGCTGTCCAACCAGATAATTTCCCAGTTAATCTTACACCTATCAATTTAGGAAACTTAAGTTCCCACGCCATTCCTGCCATCACATCTACAGCATCTGCTCCTCCTACTCCAATGGCAACCATTCCTAAGCCACCTGCATTTACAGTATGTGAATCTGTACCAATCATCATTCCACCAGGAAATGCATAATTCTCTAAAACTACTTGGTGAATAATACCTGCACCTGGTTTCCAGAACCCAATACCGTATTTATTAGAAACCGACTCTAAAAAATTAAATACTTCACTACTTGTATTATTTGCATTTTTTAAATCTGTTGCAGCACCATCTTTGGCTTGTATTAAGTGATCACAATGCACTGTAGTTGGTACAGCTACTTTTGGTTTACCTGCTTGCATAAATTGCAATAAAGCCATTTGCGCAGTTGCATCTTGACAAGCTACACGGTCTGGTGCAAAATCCACATAATCCTTTCCTCTTCTGAAGACTTTATTAGGTTTTCCATCCCACAAATGTGAGTATAATATTTTTTCAGAAAGTGTCAACGGCTTACCAACAATGTCTCTCGCAGCATCAACGCGCTCTTTCATGTTAGCGTAAACACCCTTAATCATATCAATATCGAATGCCATAGTATTTTTGTTTTATAAATTTAATTCTACTAATATACAAAATGCAAGATGACTTTAAAAGCCCAAATAGCATATAAATAATGATAGTGGAATAAGTTTTTTCAATACTTGAATTGTAGTAAATAAAATGAGCTATTGTTTTAACCGTATGTCTTTTTTAAATACAAAAAAGCCTGAATCTAAAATTCAGGCTTTTACTTATATAAAATAATATTTTAATTATCTCACTAATTGCTTTGTTGAAGGCTTAAACTTCGTTAAAACAATACCATCTACAGCAGCTTCATATTCTGCCAAAGTTGGTGTTCTACCTAATATTGTAGATAATACTACTACTGGAGTTGACGATAATAATGACTCCCCTTTTTTCTCACCAGAATCTTTTACAACTCTACCTTGAAATAAACGTGTTGATGTGGCCATAACTGTATCGCCTGGTTCAGCTTTTTCTTGGTTACCCATACACAAGTTACAACCTGGACGCTCTAAATATAACATGTTTTCGTATTTAGTACGTGCTAATCCTTTAGGCGCATTATCATCGAATTCGAAACCAGAATATCTTACAAGGACTTCCCAATCACCTTCAGCTTTTAACTCATCTACAATATTGTAAGTTGGAGGTGCAACTACAAGAGGCGCTTTAAATTCAACTTTACCATGTTGTGCTTCAATGTTCTTTAACATCTGCGCTAATATTTTCATATCACCTTTGTGAACCATACAAGATCCAACAAATCCTAAGTCTACTTTTTTAGTGCCACCATAGAAAGATAAAGGTCTAATATTATCATGTGTATAACGTTTAGAAACATCCTCGTTATTTACATCTGGATCTGCTATCATAGGTTCAGAAATTTCATCTAAATCAATAATAACTTCTGCATGATACTTTGCATTAGCATCTGGTCTTAAAGAAGGTTTAATTCCTGTTTTAAGTTCTGTAATTCTAGTATTTGCTTTATCCACTAACCCTTTAAGAACTTGCTTGGCATTATCCATACCCTTATCAATCATGATTTGGATACGACCTTTTGCAATCTCTAAAGATTCAATCAACGTGTCATCTTCAGAAATACAGATAGACGCTTTAGCTTTCATCTCAGCTGTCCAATCCGTAAATGTAAAAGCTTCATCTGCAGTAAGTGTTCCGATATGAACCTCGATGATTCTACCTTGGAACACATTTTCGCCTCCAAATTGCTTTAACATTTGTTGTTGTGTAGCATGAACGACATCACGGAAATCCATATAAGATTTCATTTGTCCTTTAAACGTCACTTTTACTGATTCTGGAATTGGCATTGTAGCTTCACCTGTAGCCAATGCTAAGGCAACGGTTCCTGAATCGGCTCCAAAAGCAACACCTTTAGACATACGTGTGTGTGAATCTCCACCAATTATAATATCCCAATCACCAACAGTAATATCGTTAAGTACTTTATGAATAACATCTGTCATTGGGAAATACTTCCCTTTAGGATCACGACCCGTAATTAAACCAAAATCGTTCATAAAACTCATTAACCTTGGTATGTTGGCTTTAGACTTATCATCCCAAACAGACGCTGTATGACAACCTGATTGATATGCACCATCAACAATTGGTGAAATAACTGTAGCTGCCATCATCTCTAATTCTTGAGACGTCATTAAACCTGTAGTATCTTGCGAACCTACAATATTTACTTCTACTCTAACATTAGAACCTGCATGTAACGTTTTACCTGGTGTAGTTCCTACAGCATTTTTATTGAATATTTTTTCAACAGCGGTTAAACCTTGTCCCTCAATAGACACTTCTTTAGAAGCTGCATATACTTGAGGAATATCTATTCCTAATATTTTACAAGCTAATGTTTGTAATTTTTTACCAAAAACAACGGCGTAAGAGCCACCTGCCTTAATAAACTCCATTTTTGGTGGAGTTAATGCAGTAGAAATATCTTTTAATTCTACACCGTCTTTGTATAATTTTTTTGTTTTTGTATTAATTGTTAATACTGTACCTGTATCAACAGAATACGTTTGCTTTAAAATTGGTTCGCCATCTTCATCTACAATAGTATTTCCTTCTGAATCTTTTTGCTTTACCCAGTTTTTTAAATCGATACCAATACCACCAGTTACACTAACCGTTGTTAAAAAAATTGGTGCAATTCCATTTGTACCAGCAATTACTGGAGCATAGTTTATAAATGGAACATATTTGCTAAATGGGACACCTGTCCATAATGCAACATTATTTACACCAGACATTCTTGAAGAACCAACTCCCATGGTTCCTTTTTCTGCAATTAACATAACACGTTTGTCTGGATGCTGCTCTTTTAAAGCCAACAATTCATTTTGCATGTCTTTATTATGCTCAAACATACATTGCCCGTGTAATTCTCTATCTGATCTTGAGTGTGCATCTGCACCTGGAGATAATAAATCTGTAGAAATATCACCAACACCTGCAATATAAGTTACTATTTCAATCTCTTCTTCTACATCTGGTAACTTTGTGAAGAATTCAGCTTTAGCATAACTTTCTATAATATCTTTTGCAATGGTATTACCTAATTTAAAAGCATTTTCTAAACGCTCAGTATCTGCTTCATATAAAAACACTTGTGTTTTTAACACTGTAGCAGCTTCTTCTGCAATAGTAGCATCTTCTCCTAAAGCTAAATCTAATAACACCTCTACTGAAGGTCCACCCTTCATGTGAGATAATTGCTCTAAAGCAAATGCAGGAGAAATCTCTTTTACCACTGACTCACCTAAAATAATTTCTTTTAAAAACTTCGCTTTAACACTAGCAGCACTAGTTGTTCCAGGTAGCACATTATAAATAAAAAAGTTTATTGAGTCGTCCCTGTTTGGATTATCTATATCTTTAATTTGTGCAATGATCGCGCTTAGTAATTCTGCACCATCAATTGGCTTTGGGTGAAGTCCTTGATCTTTACGATCTGCTATCTCTTTAATGTAGTCTTGGTAAATGTTCATATATGTAGAGTTATTTCTTTTTAAAAGGACACAAATCTACAAATTTTAAGGAGGATTAAAAAATATGTAACAAAATAGAGATTACGCTGTAAAACCACAGCTGTATCAACAAAAATTAAGACAAAAAATTAAGTATTTAACAAAAAAAGTACCTAATAAATATTAATTTAACAAAATTCGTTATTTAGAATAAATATGAAAACGGTCCATTATATCAAATTTTATAATATTAAAAAACATCATTTGAAGTAATGTCTAATTTTTGATGAATCTCTTAAGTTAGTCATTGGTTTTTCAAAAAAGCGATACACCAAATATGATATAACAATGATTAAGCAGAGATAAGTTATAATGTATATTAAAATATCCATTTTCGGCAAGTTAGCTGAAGCCCATTTATTTTTCATTAGCTGTAAAATAATAGAATAATGAAATACATAAATGGCATAAGAAATTACACTAATAAATGTAATTGGCCTACTTATGAGTTTAGGCGCTTTTTTAAGTTCACTCAATATGGGCAAAACTAATAGTACAGCCACTGAATTTAAAGGTAAATACCACAAGTTCCAAAAGAAAGGATGTGTTTCTATAAAGATATATTGCAAAGGCACTATAAGGTTTAAAACAAACAATAAAAGCGCACCCAAAATAACACCTATGTATTTACTATGTTTCCAAAATTTTGGTTTAACCATAGAAATGTAAGCTCCAAAAACACCATAATAAATAGCATCAATTCTATAAATGACGACCGCTTTTAAGTGAGAATTCCAATAACGCATCGATTTTATATCATCATTAATAGAATAGAACCATTTCGTTATTGTAAACATCATTATAATAAGGAGTGTAATAATCAAAAACTGTTTCGATTTAGACCACTTTGTTTTTATAAATAAAGTACCATATAACAATAAAGGTCCAATGATGTATGCAAATTCTTCAATAGATAAGCTCCAAGATTCAACAAAAAAAGAAGGCATTTCTGTGGTGAAATTTTGAAGAAACACAGCGTATGTCCAAAGATTATCTGGTAAGCTATAGCCTAAATAAATGGCAATACCTATATTTATAATTAAGGCCAAGTAATAAGTAGGTAACGTTCTAAACCAACGCCTTACCCAAAAATAAGAAATTGATTTAAAGCTGAAATCATCTGATAGATATAGTTTATAAATGATGCGTCCAATAAGAAAACCACTAAGCACAAAAAATATTTCAACACCTAAAACACCTGCAATTCCCATCATATCAGGAATAATGCCTTGTGCATTTGGAACAATCCAAGACACATGAGAAAAAACAACTAGCATTATTGCTATAGCTCTCATTAGATCTAAACCAAAAACACGGCTTTTGCTATGTGCTTGCATAAAAAATGTTACATTTATTGTGTGAAGTCTAAAATACTAAAATATTCAGTTTTATTAGTGCTTATAGCCATAAGTGTTGGTGGTATCTATTATTTAAACCTACCAAATAGACATAAAGCCATTATAAAAACACGCATTAATCATAGTTTAGGCTTGGTAGATAATACTTGGAATATAAACACCAAAAACAATACATTATCTCTAATTACACCAACATTGGTAGTAGATCAGGTATACAAATCTATGGAAGGTCCAAAAGTGATGCGCTCTTTTCAAATAGATTCTAAAACTGATGATTTATTATGGATAACTTCTTTTGAAACCAAAGCAATCAGCACCAACGAAGTTGATGCGCTATCTAATGATTATGTGTGCCATACAAATATTGATTTTTATGATGGTGAACATTATGCACGATGGAATTTAAATGAACGCATTGGGCAAAATTATCCAAGATTAACTTCAATGAGTAATGGTATAGAAAAATATAAATTTCCCGAAGGATTTGGATTTCCTGTTTTTGGTAATGAAAACTTATTTCTGTCTACACAAACTCTAAATCATAATATAAAGAGTGATCCATTCTCCGTAAAGCATGAAGTTAGTTTGGGTTATAAACCACATAGTGATGCAATGAAACCGCTTCAAAGTAAAACGGTCTTTATAATGTTACCTTATGATGCAGACAATCCTTTTAAAGGACCAACGGAAGCTAATCCCAATATGTGTTTACCCGTAGAAACAGGAAATCATAGCTATAGCGATGAAGATGGAGAAAGTCTGTCTGGTCATTGGGTCGTTTTCCCTGGAGAGAAACGGTATCGTTATGATATTACACATCAACTTCAATTAAAAGATAGCACCACCATGCATCACATTGCAACACATGTGCATCCTTTTGCAGAAACCTTATCGTTTAGAGACAAAACAACGGACTCAATACTTTTTACTTCCATTGCTAAAAATTACACTGATAAAATTGGCTTGAAACATGTGTCTTCTTTTTCTAGTGAAGCAGGAATAATGTTATATCCAGATCATAATTATGAACTAATACTTGAAACAAATAATACTTCTGGTGTACAACAAGATATGATGGCTAGCATGTTTATCTTTTTATATGATAAAGAAATGCATAAAAAACTGAAAGCTTTTAACTCTAAAAACTAATGCGTTTACAAATTTGTTTACTCATATTATTATGTATTGGATGCCAACCGAATGTTGAAGAGTTACCTATTTTAAGCTATAAGATTAATGCTAAAAGCGAAAAGGAATTCTATAGGGTTTCTTATTCGGGTTTTACAAACCAAGAAGGGAAACAGATGACTTCCCAAACCATTCAAAATAAAATTGTAGTCGCAAATTTCTTTTTTACACGTTGTCCTAGTATCTGCCCACCAATGCGTACAGTACTTATTGATATTTCTAAAACTTTTATAAATGACGATGCTGTTATACTTATTTCGCATAGTATAGATCCAAAAAATGATACTATTGAAGTTTTAAAACAATATTCTGAAGCTACAGAAATACCAAGTAGCAAATGGCTGTTTCTGAGATCTAATGAAGAAAATACTAAAGCATTAGCGTCTCAATTTATGACTAATTTTAAACCTAATGAAGCTGGCACAGATTTCTACCACAGTAGTTACATCGCCATTTTAGATCACAACCAAAACATACGTGGATTTTACAACAGTTTAATTCCTGAAGAAGTTACGCGTTTAAAGAAAGATATCAAAACACTTTTGACTTGTATTAATTAAAAACAGCATTTAAATTCACTCCACAAAAAAAGCCCTTCATTTCTGAAAGGCTTACTACTTTTGGGTGGAAGACCGGGTTCGAACCGGCGACTTTCGGTACCACAAACCGACGCTCTAACCAGCTGAGCTACAACCACCATTTTAAATTGGATTGCAAAGATAATTTATTTGTTATCTCTTGCAAACAGTTTTTGAAATTATTTTAAATCAAATAAAGAATCTACAGCTACAAAACGCTCAACTGTGTAACCCTCAGCATGTTCCACACCAATTAATCGCCCTAAATTTCTTGCTCTGTAATCAATACTATCTGTAAAATTTTTGCTAGAAATCGGAGTTTCAGGCTCTTTACTATTAGGATCAAAAAACTGCGTCTTGTACGCTAATACAGATTCTACTTTCTTTTCCATAAAACCTGATACGTCAACTACAACATCTGGTTCAATATCTTTCCATTGTATATAATGGTAAACTACTTTTGGTCTCCAACGTTCTTGAGGTTGAGTTTCGTCCTTATATATAGTCTCTATTTTTTTTAGACCACTTAAAAAACAAGCATCACTTACTAATTGACTTCCTTTAGGGTGATCAATATGTCTATCATCAATAGCATTACAAATAATAATTTCTGGTTGGTAATACCGTATCATTTTAATAATCTCAAGTTGATGTGCTTTATCATTAATAAAGAAGCTATCCGCAAATCTCATATTAACTCTAGAATGAATGCCTAAAATTTTAGCAGCATTAAATGCTTCTTCATCTCTAGATTCTGCCGTACCTCTTGTTCCTAATTCTCCTCTTGTTAAATCAATTATGCCTACTTTTTTTCCTTTCGAAATTTCTTTAGCTAAGGTGGCACCACATCCTAATTCTACATCATCTGGATGTGCTCCGATTGCTAATATGTCTAATTTCATCTTCTTTTTAATTTTTCTGAATGTCAAAAATATTAAAAAGAAGGCATATAATCGCTTTCTTTTTAATGCGCAAACGGTTTCGATTGAAACAATCTATTATTTTCTCAAAATTTACTAGTCAAAATTGAAAAATTCACAATATTTATAAAGTATGACTTTCGTCATAAATATTACTTTGTATTGACTCTACCTTTATACTATAATTAAAACACAGTGTTTCTCATAGCTAATTAACAGCTATTTAATTATTATAAAAGATGACTTTTAAGAGGTCATTCTAATTAGAACGTAAAATTAAGAATTTATAAATTATGGAAAATCTATTAAAACAACCAATTATGAAAACTAGAGACCTTACGAAGTATGGACTGAAGGATACTAAAGCACATTGGAACCTATCACCAGAAAAATTACAAGCCATTACTGTTGAAAAAGGAATGGGAAAAGAAACTGCTAATGGCACACTTGCTATAAATACAGGTAAATTTACAGGACGTTCTCCTCAAGACCGTTTTATTGTAAAAGATGATTACACCAAAGATCGCGTTTGGTGGGGAAAAACGAACAAAGCAATCTCACCTGAAAATTTCGATCTTTTACAAACTAAGATTACAGATTATTTAAGTGGAAAAGAAATTTATGCAAGAGACGCTTATGTATGTGCAGATCCTGATTACAAAACAAATGTTAGAACCATTACAGAATATCCTTGGTCTAATATGTTTGTTTATAACATGTTTTTAAGATCTGACGAGTCTGAATTAGAAAACTTTAAAGAAGAATGGTTAGTACTTTGTGCTCCGGGTTACGTAGAAGCAGATCCTAAAAAATACGGTCTTCGTCAAGGTAATTTTTCAATTTTAAATTTCACTAAAAAAATTGCTTTAGTAGGTGGATCTGGTTACACAGGTGAAATAAAAAAAGGCATTTTCTCTGCTTTAAATATGATATTACCAGTTGATAAAAATGTATTACCAATGCATTGTTCTGCCAACGTAGGAGAAGATGGAGATACAGCTATTTTCTTTGGGTTATCAGGAACAGGTAAAACTACTTTATCTGCAGATCCAAGTCGTAAATTAATTGGAGATGATGAACATGGCTGGACAGAAAACAACAACATTTTTAATTTTGAAGGAGGTTGTTATGCTAAAGTTATTGACTTAACAGAAGAAAAAGAACCAGACATTTTTAGAGCCATTAAACCAGGTGCAATCTTAGAAAACGTCGTTTTTAAAGATAATGGTGAAGTTGATTATATGGATAGTAGTATTACACAAAACACGCGTGTAAGTTACCCTATATACAACATAGATAATATTCAAGTTCCTTCTTATGCTAGTAATCCAAAAAACATTTTCTTCTTAACAGCAGATGCGTTTGGTGTTTTACCTCCGGTATCTAAATTAACACCAGGACAAGCTGCATACCACTTTATTTCTGGTTATACAGCTAAAGTTGCCGGAACTGAAGCAGGAATTACAGAACCTGTACCATCATTCTCTGCATGTTTTGGAGAACCTTTTATGCCATTACACCCAACGGTTTATGCAGAAATGCTAAGCAAAAAAATGCAAGAAGCAGGAGTAAATGTTTGGTTAATTAACACGGGCTGGAGTGGTGGTCCTTACGGAGTTGGATCTCGTATAAAATTAAAATATACAAGAGCTATGATTTCTGCAATTTTAAACGGAGATTTAGACAATGTAGATTACGACCAACACCCAATATTTGGATTACATATGCCAAAATATTGTCCTAATGTTCCTACCGAAATATTAGACCCAATGAATACTTGGCTGCAAAAAGGTGGCTACATTAGTAAAGCAATTCAGTTAGCACATTCATTCCACTTAAATTTTGAAAAATTTGCAAGTGAAGCTTCTGAGCAAATCATTGAAGGTGGTCCATTAATTGATGAACACCATCACTTAAACGATCATGTTTAATAATAAGTTTTCCATGACGGAAGAGAGCCTAGAAATAGGCTCTTTTTTTTTTGCTCTTTTATAATTTACAGCAATTTAATGTTCTTGTAATGCGACTTAAACAAATTAAAAGAAGTATAAATTTACTGCACAGCTTCAATTGCTTGATTAATATCGCGTTTTAAATCCTTTATGTTCTCTATACCAACTGAAAAACGTATTAATTGATTACTAAGACCAATAGCATCACGCTCTTGTTGAGTTAGCAACGCATGCGATGTTAAATAAGGAGAAAGCATAGTACTTTCTACTCCTGCTAAACTCATGGAAGATTTAATGAGTTTTAATTGTTTTTGAAACTGTTGTGAATCTAAACCGTTTGTTAACTCAAAAGATAACATGGCTCCAAAACCTTTCATTTGTGATTTCGCTAAATGATACTCTGGATGTGATTTTAATCCAGGATAATACACTTTAGAAATTTTAGGATGCTTCTCTAGCCATTTAGCCAATTTCTTCGCATTCTTAGTTTGTGCTTTTACACGCAATCCCAATGTTTTCATACTGCGTTCTAACATCCAAACCGTCATATCACTTAGATTACCTCCGAGATTTTTACCAACATTCCAAATACGCTCAATATGTTCCTCAGAACTTGCTACTGCACCAGCCAAAATATCACTATGACCACCAAAGTATTTTGTAGCAGAATGCATTACCATATCAATACCTAAATCCATTGGATTTTGGTTTACTGGTGATGCAAATGTATTATCTATAGAAGTTAAAACTCCCTTAGACTTTCCTAGTTTTGCTATCGCTTTAATGTCTGTAATAGTTAATAAGGGATTGGAAGGTGTTTCAATATGAATTAGTTTAGTGTTCTTTTGAATAGCAGCTTCAAAATCTTCAACTTTATAACCGTTAGTAAATGTAAATTCAATTCCATATTTTGGAAACTCTTCCTTTATAAAATTTACTGTTCCACCATATAGTGTATTCTGAACCACTAAATGGTCACCTTGTTTTAAAAAGGCTAAAAACATAGTACTAATTGCAGCCATACCAGAACCAAATATTAAAGCTGATTCTGTATGCTCTAAAGCAGCAATTTTCTTTGCTAAAAATTCTTGATTAGGAGTATTAAAATAACGTGGATAACGTTTTACATCTACATCTAAAAACTCATAGGATGAGCTTAAATACATGGGTGACACAGCACCTTTAAACTGTTCATCTTTAACTTCACCAACGTGAGTGCAAATAGTATTTAAACCTAATTTTTTATTTTTAGACATGATCTTTCTATTAATTTAATCAATAAAATTAATAAAAATAGTCCGTTGAAATTTATTTCCATAAACAAACTTTTGATGTATGAGCGAATACATCTGATTCAATTTTTAGAATATAAACACCTGCCGAAATATTAGAAGTCTGCAGTTTTATTAAATCTGTGAGGCTAGGATTAAAAATTTTTTCTTTCATAATCTGTTTTCCATCCAAACTATACAATACTATTGATAAAGAATGATTAGAATCTGAAACACCTTTTATATTCAATTCATTTTGTAAGCTTGAATGCCAAATTTTTAAATCTTCTACTTTCGTTTCTGCTACAGATAACAAGTCTTCATTAATTGCAGCACCTACAGAATTAGAGAAGGTGATATAAAACCGGTTTAAATAGATATCTGCAGTTAAATTACTACTGTAATCCACATCATTCAAAAGTGTATAAGTGTCTAACGTTACATCATATAAATACACCTCTATAGTTTGGTCAAAATTTTCTAAAGAATCTAAGGAAATATGAACATCTCCTGAATCAGCTAAAAACATACCTAATGGGTAATACTTATTGGTATTAAATTCCCCTACTCCTTGAATTATATAACGCTGTTCTTCAATAATCCAATTTAAATCATTTGGAAGGTCGTCAATATTTAAAGCATCGTAACCATAATCAGTTCCGTCTGTAGCAGAATTGTCTGGTACAAAACCTAATAATAATTGTCTTGTGTAGCCTTCTGGATTTTGAAAATTCACTCTCACTAGCTGAATTTCGTCTTGAGCTTCTATAATGTTAACAGAAGCAATTAGTAGTATAAGGCTAAATAGTATTGTTCTCATTAGATTTGGGTTTTAATGATTTTTAAAAATAGAAAAATCAATTAAAATAATCCACTAAAAACATATTTAAACGATAAAATACATTTTTTATTAACATTTAACCGCTAAAACCTACAAATTCATATTAAAAAGTATAGAAGCATTTCACTATAAAAATGACTTAATTAATAGAATTTTCCAAAATAAAATCTCGTTGTCTTTGATATAGAAAACAATAAATTCGACTTTATTTCTTATAATACATTCTATATTTTCGATAAGAGAAAAAGCCCAGAACAGCAATAATACTTAAAGTAATTGCTATAAACTTAAAGCTTAATATTTGATCTCCACTCGCATAAGAGTGTAAACCTGACAGGTAGAAATTAACTCCAAAATACGTCATTAAAATACTACCAAAAGCAAGTATTGACATAAAACTATATATCCAACGGCTTCTTAATCCTGGTACTAAACGCATATGAATGACAAAAGCATAAATCATTATACTAATAAGTGCCCAAGTTTCTTTAGGGTCCCAACCCCAATATCTTCCCCAACTTTCATTTGCCCACATGCCACCTAGAAAGTTTCCAATGGTTAACATTACCAAACCTACAGTTAAAGCCATTTCGTTAATAATAGTAAGCTCTTTTATATTGACATCCATGCGCTCCTTATTCTCCTTAGTCGTAAATATCATTAACAATAGAGCCACTACTCCTAATATCATACCAAGTGTGAATGGTCCGTAACTTGCTACAATTACAGAAACATGTATCATTAACCAATAACCTTGCAACACTGGTTGAAGATTTGCAATTGCAGGATCCATCCAATTCCAATGTGCTATCATTAGTATCATAGACGTAACAAAAGCTCCTGCAGCAACTGTTAAACTAGAAGTGCTTATTTGACCAATAAAGCTCTTTGAAATCCCATTAGCATCTTCTTTAACTGTGCCTTTTTTCCTCTTAGTAACACCAACAATAAAACCAAAAAGCATAGTAGACCAAGCGACATAGATCATAGATTCGTAGGCATCACTCCAAGGTGCATGACCAGATAAATACCATCTCCAAATTAAACCTACGGTGTGCAGTACAAATAACAAAGCAATAATTCCGATGAATATATTAATTGCAACCTTTATTCCCTTGCTCTTATATTTAAAAATTTGAATGATTATTAAAACGAATAAGACCGTTCCCGCATACATATACCAACTAAATAATCGCTTAAAAATATCGTAATCGTTGTATAAAATCTCGGATTTTATTTTGTCATCAGCCAACATGACTTCGCTTCCAAAACGTTGTTGCGTTTTTTTAATGCCTTGCAGCAATTCTTCTGCTTTAGAAAAATCGCCAGTTTGCTTTGCATTATTTAAGGTCACTAAATAAGCACTAAACCCATTATTAATAAAATTACCATAAAGCGTATCTTCTATTCTTTCTCTATATCCTTCCTCTCTAAATTCTAATGCAGAAATCCATTTATTGCCTTCATCACCAGGAATAGGAAATATTTTATTAGAACGACCTTCGATAGTATTATATAATAAATTAACTCTAGAATCTGCTTCTTTTACTTCTTTCTGAAAGCCATTTGGTACTTGTGCTTTGTATGCCTCTTCTAAATAAGGCGCTAATTTATAACGACCATCTGGCGTAAAATAATCAACAAGTTTGGTATGCTCTTCGTCATAACCTACACCTATAATATTTCTTATAGAATCAGCCTTTCTAGGTTTTAAATAAATGATAGGTACGTTGTACCAAAGCATAGGACTTTCTTGAATTGAAAGAAAAATTTGATCTGCGTTAAAATCTTCATATGTTTCTTTTTTACTCAACTTACGAAGCATCTCTGAAGCATAAGTATGCATTGGCATCATACGACCACTATAATCTTGAACCACCATTTCAGAAAATTTAGCAGCATGCTCCTTTGGTGTAATATGCACCTTAAGAATAGAGTCTATCTGTTCTTTCCCTGTTTTGTTGGAGTGATCATGACCATCATTTTCAGAGTGTTCTTGGGCAAAACCAGAGAAACTCAATAAAAGCAAAATCATAGTCATCATTTTTGCTTTTTTGGTCTTAATTTTTTCTAATCGATTTCTAAGATCATCGAAGCGTGTATTCTTTGCAAATAGAATTGCCATAAGTCCAAAATATAATAACATATAACCAGCGTATGTAATATATGTTCCCCAAAAATCATGATTAACCGATAATACTGTCCCTTTTTCATCAGGATCAAAACTTGCTTGAAAAAAGCGATAACCTCCATGATCTAATACATGATTCATATAAATATGATAATCAAATTCACCTTGGTCTTTATCCTTTACTGTAACTTTACTTTCGTAAGACGAATAGGCTTTTTCTGTACCAGGATACTTTTCAGCTATAAAATCATTCAGTTTTATTTCAAAAGGAAGTTTCAAAATTTTAGGACCATATTTTAAAGCAATCTCTAATCCGCCTACCTCAAATTCTTCATATCCACTATTGGTACCTGGTCCTCCTAAAACACCTACTTCTTTAGTTTCTCCATTCGCTGTCACTTCAAATATAATTCCATCAGAATCATTTTTTAAGAATGATGCTTTTTTTACAACACCAAATTCACCTTGTACAATAGGATTGGGAAGCACAATTTGCATATTACCTATAACATACCGAGATCTCAATACTAATGGTTGTAGGCTATCTTTAACTAATTTACCTGTTTCTCGTGTAGCCATTGTCATATAATCACCATCATAAGGAGATTGAATATAAAGACCGTTTTCTGTTTCGGTAATATTAATAGCTCCTTCCTGAAATTTATTTAAAGAAAATAAGACATTATGCAAATCTGCTATTTTACCATCTTCTAAAAAGTGGTTATGTGGTGCACCACTACCTGCTTCAACTATCTTTAAATAACGACTACCTGTATCTCCAGGAATAACATCTTTTTCAGCACCTTCAATTAATTCTTTTAGTTTTATGGTCACATTTGTGTCTCCATAATCAAAAGTTTTATCAAAACTATTATCTAAACGATGAGAAAAATCTACATGTTCTTCTATTCTTCGTTGTTGTAATTGACCATCTATTTCATAATCACCAATTATTCGTCCACTGATATAGGTCTTTTGAGAGAAAAATTCACTTTCAGTTTCTCCTTCTCTAATAGGCATCATGCCTTCAAAACCTATATAACGCGTAATAAATGCACCTAAAAGGATTAAAACAAAGGATAAATGCAAAATTAAAGTTGCCCATTTTTCCTTTTTATATAAGCGATACCTAAATATGTTACCCGCAAAATTGATAATAAAAAACACCATGATAGTTTCAAACCACCATGCATTATAAATTAAAGTTCTTGTGTAAGGTGTTGGTGAGGTTTCCATGTTTCTATCTAAAATAGTACCAACTGCCATGGCAACGGCAAAGGCAATAAATAAAAACGCAGTAAGTTTTGTAGAGAATAGGAAATTAGCGATTTTCTTTTGCATAGCTATAGGCTTTTTTAAGCTCGCGCAAAGATATGGTTTTTTAGTGATTAGAAAATCCGATAATACTACTAAAACATGTTAAAATTATGAATAAGTAGTAGGTTAATTCATTGAATTACTCTTAAGCATTTTATTTTGCTCTTCCATTAATTCCTTTAAATCAGACAGCAACTGAATATCCTTAGGAGTTACTACAGTTTCGTCCTTGGTGTCATGAGCTTTGTTACGTAACTTATTCATAAATTTTACAATGATAAAAACTGTAAAACCAATAATTAAAAAGTCTAAAAACACTTCTGATAATTTACCATAAGCTACCGCAACCTCTGTAACTGTAGTTGTGCCAGAAGCATCTACTACAGCATCTCTTAATACTAATTTCTTTTCACCAAAATTAACTCCGTCTGTTAACAAGGATAATGGTGGTAAAATTACTTGTTTAGCTAAAACATCAATAACTTTATTAAAAGATGCACCAATGATGATACCAATGGCCATATCCATCATATTTCCTTTAACAGCAAATTCTTTAAATTCTTTTATAAGTTTCATTTGTAATATAATTTTAGATTTTTAAAAACACAAATTTATAAAGAAGCTTGTTAAGGACTATGTATTTCTTGCTGCAAAAATATTCATGTACATAAATGTGCCCATTTTACGTGCACGTCGTTTGGCGTTTTCTGCATAATCGCCTTCAAATAATTCATCTATAGTTTGAAACCACAAGTTAAGCCATAATCCAAAATGTAATTCTGTAATACTATGATTAAAAGCTTTATCTACTCTGGTATGTGCTTCTAACGGATTGCCCGTAAATTTTGTTTTCAAGAATAAACTCGATTCCCAAAACGTAGTAAGATGCTCTAAATGTGCGTCCCAATCTTTTATGGTTTCATTGAAAAAGGGTCCTAATTTTTCATCTTTCCTAACTTTTTCGTAAAATTTGGAAACCAATTGATAAACATCTTCTCTGGTTTTTATATCTTTCTTACTCATAGATTCAAAGTTATTCTTTTAATCGCTTTCTTGTGTTTCTAAGATAAGAAATCTTAGTATTTTTACAGCATGATTTCAGTAATATTACTTGGTGCTGGCAATGTGGCCACACATTTATATAAAGCATTTTCAAATTCAGAAACCGTTTCGGTTACGCAGTGGTATAACCGTACACGCGCTTCAATTTCTTCTTATGCAAATGAGGTTGATATAACGGATTCTTTAGATGAATTAAAAGAGGCAGACGTTTATATAATCGCTGTTAGTGATGATAGTATTGCACAATTGTCTACGGATTTACCTTTTACAAACCGATTTGTAGTGCATACTTCAGGCAGTGTTGCAATGCATGATATAGATAAGAAAAATCAGATAGGTGTGTTTTATCCTTTACAGACTTTTTCTAAAGATGCAGATATTGATTTTTCTGAAGTTCCGATTTGTGTTGAAGTTTATGAAAAAGAAAATCTCGAACTTTTAAGAGATTTAGCAAGAGCTGTAGGTTGTAAACCACATAAAATTACCACCGAACAACGGCAAACACTTCACTTAGCAGCTGTTTTTGTAAATAACTTCACAAATCAACTCTATAGAATTGGTCACGAAATTTGTGAAACCAAGAATATAGAATTTGAAATTTTACATCCTTTAATTGAAGAAACGGCAAAAAAAATTCAGCAAATGTCACCCTTTATGGCTCAAACTGGTCCTGCAAAACGCAATGACAAAAAAACCATTAAGCGACAATTAAAACTAATTGAAAAGGAGGAGCATGAAGCCATTTATAAAATGCTAACCTCCTCTATTAAAAAGACGCATAATGTTTCAAGCTGGTCTAGTAAGCGAACAAAAGAATGATAACATCAAATGCAGATAATAGCGAAACAGATTCACCATTCTATACTAAGAATGAATCTTTTTGTTCAAAGTTTGAAAAGTTCATTATTAAGCATGAAGGAAAAACAACAGGAAACTATAATGCATGGTCTTACTCAGTTGTTGGAAAAATCACAATACCAAGAAAATGGATTTTAGAATATAAAAAATCTACATTCTCTTCAGGCAATTTATTATTATCATCAAAAACTCAAAATCTTTTTGTTTCAGCAACTTGGAAAACGAAACTTACTGGAAAAAACACTGCTGATTTTATAATAAGAGTAAAAACAACTAGAGATGCTTTTTCAAAACTGTTTAATGGAAATATTACTGAATTAGAATCAGCTTCAAATTATCTTTTAATAACAGAAAAGAAATCGCATTTAATTAAAGAATTGATTCAAATACTTCAGCCATTATTTAAATTGAATGAAATTTATAAAATTTCTAATTTTAATAATACGTTGACCATAGAATTAAGAACGGACCAACATTATTTTGATATATTTAACCAATTAAATGATTTAAATCTTTGAAATCATAAACTATGAGCGACGATAAAAGTTATAAAGAATATTTAGCAAACATTACAACATTTATTTTTGATGTTGATGGTGTACTTACTGATGGTACAATCACAGTAACCACTGAAGGAGAAATGTTAAGAACCATGAGTATTAAAGATGGATTTGCCTTAAAAACGGCTATTGATGCTGGGTATAATCTCTGTATTATTTCTGGAGGTTCTAATGAAGGTGTCCGCAAGCGTTTAGCTGCTTTGGGTATAAAAGACATTTTTTTAGGTGCTCATAATAAAATTGAACAGCTTAATAGTTACTTAGAACAATACAATATTTCAAAATCTCAAGTGTTGTATATGGGAGATGATATACCAGATTTTCCTGTTATGGAATTAGTAGGTCTACCATGTTGTCCGCAAGATGCAGTGCCTGAAATTAAAGCGATTTCAAAATATATTTCTCATAAAACTGGTGGAAAAGGTGCCGTAAGAGATGTTATTGAACAAGTGCTCAAAGTACATGGCAAATGGAATGGTAATTTTAATGCTAAATATGATTAGCATAAGGCATAACTATCTAAATATTTATAATTTTAAAATTCAAAAAAAACAATAAAAAAAGTGTCAGGTAACAGAAGACATAGTACAGGGTTTGGATATATAGGTTTTGGTAATAGTCAGGCGACATTTAACCAAAGATCATCAAAGCCTTTTTCTAAATACAAGGAAAAACTAGATCTTGAAGCTCATTTACACTATAAAATGCATTTTCTTCACAAAGATTTATCTAAAGAAGATAAGCAAAAAATTAAAGACAAAATAAGACAACAAGAACGTAAACTCTTAAAAAAAACAGCACTTATTAGTAGTATTGTTTTTATCATTGTTGCATTATTAGCTTATTATTTAATTACTAAAATTTTATCTCACTAAACCCTCAAATGATTCACTTTCTCAATTTAATCCGTTGGAAAAATTTATTAATGATTGCTCTAATGCAATACTTAATTAAGTATGCTCTTTTACTACCATTTAAAGAAAGTCATGGTGTTTTAACTTCCTTAAGTGATTTCAACTTTTTTCTCTTAGTTTTAGCCACTCTTTTAATTGCTGCTGGTGGATACATTATTAATGATATATATGATGTTGAAACGGATAAAATCAACAAACCAAATAAACTAATTATCAATAAACACATTACTGAAAATAATGCAACAGCACTGTTTATGGTGTTTAATATTATTGGTGTTGGTATAGGTTTTTATTTAGCTAATGGCATAGGCAAAGCTGGGTTTTTCTCCATCTTTTTTATTGCTTCTGCTCTACTCTACGTTTATTCAACCTCATTAAAACAAATTGCTGTTGTGGGCAATGTGGTTGTCTCAATCGTCGTTGCATTGAGTATTTTGTTGGTTGGCATTTTTGAATTGGTTCCGGCAATCAACGCTAATAACAAAGCCGTGCAAATGACTTTTATAAATATTATAAGAGATTATGCCATCTTTGCTTTTTTAATAAATCTTGTTAGAGAAATGGTAAAAGACCTCGAAGATATCGAGGGAGATCAAAAAGCCGGAATACAAACCTTACCTGTACTTTTAGGCAGAGAACGTGCCACAAAAATTGCATTCATAGTATCGTTAGTACCCATTTTATCTATAACATACTATGTAATCACCTATTTATTTAAACAGCAAATTGTTGTCGGTTACTTTTTAATTTTAGTCGTTGCACCTTTAATCTATGTAAGTCTAAAACTATTTAATGCGCAACAGAAAACACAATACAAGCATATTAGTTTGGTTTTAAAATTAGTAATGCTTTCTGGTATGGGATCTATAATAATTTACAACTTCATATTAAAATAAGATGCTAAAAGACCAACTCAAAAACTTTAATATTATTCTAGCATCTGCGTCACCACGTCGCCATGCATTTTTAAAGGACATGCATCTGGATTTTAAGATTCAATTAAAGCCAGTTGAAGAAATATTTCCGAAAGATTTAAAACGAGAAGAAATCACAGACTTTTTAGCGAAATTAAAGGCTGAACCTTTTACTAATACGCTTCAAGATAACGATATTCTTATTACAAGCGACACCATTGTTTGGTTAGAAGATAAAGCCATTGAAAAACCTAAAGATGAAGACGATGCTTTTAACATGATAAAATCGTTGAGCAACAAAACACACGAAGTGGTTACCTCTATTTGTTTCACTTTAAAAACCGAACAACGCATTTTAAATACCATTACAAAAGTGACATTTAAAGCTTTAACAGATGAAGAAATCTGGTACTATGTTAAGCATTTCAAACCATTAGATAAAGCTGGTGCCTATGGTATTCAAGAATGGATTGGAGCTATTGCAATTACAAGTATTGAAGGTTCTTATAACAACGTTGTTGGCTTACCTACACATTTACTTTACGAAACGTTAAATAGTATTGCCAAGGATTTTTAGAGCCTTATCTTTATTATAATTTAATGCATAGATTATGATAAAGATTATAAACACCAATTTAAAGTTTGTTTTAATAGCCTCTTTAGTCATGTTATGCTTTTCTTGCAAAGACAAGGAAAGTAAAACCTCGGAGCTTGTTGTTACTCCAAATTCTAAAACTGAAGTATTAGCGCCAAAAACAAAATTATCTAAAAACTTTAGAGACTATTGGTATAATGGTGAAGCTGAAATCACCTCTTACAAATTAGAACAAGAACGTTATGGCGAAATTAGAGAAGGCCAAGCAGTATTAGTATTTGTAACGGAAGATTTTCTTCCAGAAAAACAAGTTAAAGCAGATAATTATAGCGATAGTAACACACCTATTTTAAAGATGAATGCTACCAAAAACTTCGTTACAGGTATTTACCCATATTCTATAATGCAAAGTACTTTTTATCCTGTGGCAAATAATCAGCATGCTTTAAAGATTTCGGCATCAGTACAAGAATGGTGTGGACATATGTATACACAACTTAATAATCGTGATGATTTTGAGTTAGTAACGCACTCTTACTTTCAAGGAGAAGCAGATTCTACATTTAATTTAGAAAAAAGCTGGACAGAAAATGAACTTTGGATAAAACTAAGAATCGATCCTAAAAGTCTTCCTGTTGGAGAGATAGATATCATTCCTTCTTTGGAATATATTAGATTAAACCATGATGAGTTAAAATCTTACAAGGCTTTTACTAGTTTAGAAAATGGCAGTTACACAATCTCTTATGAAGATTTAGATCGCGTATTAAAGATTAACTTTAATCCGAACTTCCCATATGATATTTTAGGTTGGGAAGAAACTTCAACTAGTAGTTCTGACGCATCTGAAGAGGTGTTAACAACAAAAGCCACGAAATTAAAAACTCTAAAATCGGACTATTGGAACAAAAAAAGCGTTTCAGACATCAAGCTTAGAGAAACTTTAAAATTGCAATAAACTTTATTAGTTTCTCAAGTATATTTGCCAAGCTAAACAAGCCTTACATGAGTTCAATGCTTTCAATAGACCAAGATAAAATTATTTATACCGTTGTATTATTAGTTATACTTCTAATAATTAGAACCATTATTGTTATTACTGTAAAAAAAATTGGTAAAAAAAGTGGTACTACAGAAGCAAGAGCCGCATTAATTGGTCGTTATGTTACGGTAATACTAGTGCTTATCGCAGTTTTAATAGAAACCTTTATACTTGGTGTAGAACCTGAAAAGGTTATTGTAGTGTTTTCATCTGTGTTTGCTGTTATAGGAGTTGGACTATTTGCTATTTGGTCTATTCTAAGTAATGTTACTTCTGGTGTTATCATGTTTTTTTCGTTTCCTTATAAAGTGGGTGATAAAATAAAAATTCATGATAAAGACGATTCAATAATAGCTATTATTGAAGATATTAGAGCTTTTCAAATTCATCTTAGAGATGATCATGGTAATTTGGTTACCTATCCTAACAATCTTATTCTTCAAAAAGCTGTAACTTTATTGCAAAAGGATGCCTTAGACGATACTAGTATTTTATAACCCATCGGTTAATTTATCGTCTTATTTAAAACTCTTATAATACATGGTGTTAAAACGTAAAGCAAAAAAAAGAACAGAACATTATAAAAAACATGTTGGAAAAGCACCTGGTACTTTAATATATACTGGAAAAAAATCTGACAAAAACCTCCATATTGAATGTTTTGATTATACCAAAGACTCCATTAACGAGAGTGTACTCACCAATATTGAAGATGCCAAATCCTTTAAAGATACCGAATCCATCAGCTGGATTAATATTGATGGACTAAACTCTATAAATGAAATTGAGAGAATAGGAAAACAATATGATTTACATCCTCTAGTTTTAGAAGACATTGTAAATACAGGCCAACGTCCAAAAATTGACGAATACGATGATTACCTGTTCGTCGTTTTAAAAATGCTCTATTATGATAATGACGAAAACATTGTTATTGAACAAGTCAGTTTGGTGTTAGGAAAGAATTATGTATTGTCTTTTCAAGAATCTGAAGGAGACGTATTTAATACCGTAAGAGAACGCATTCGCTTAGGAAATGGACGAATTAGAGGTCTAAAATCCGATTATCTATTATACGCCTTAATCGATGCTGTTGTAGATAACTACTTTAGTATAATTGAAACGTTAGGTAATAAGATTGAAGATTTAGAAACAGATTTATTTGAAGGTCATACAAAAGACAATATTAATATTGAAGTGCAACAACTTAAGCGCGAAATATTAAAAGTTCGTCGTGCTATTTTTCCGCTAAGAGAAATTATAAATAGAATTGAAAAGGGAGAGCACGAGCTAATATACAAACGTACAATAACTTATTATAGAGACATTTACGACCACCTAATTCAAGTATCCGAAAATATAGATATCTATCGTGAAATGATATGGAGTTTAATGGATATGTACATGACAACTATTAGTAATAAGATGAATGAGGTAATGAAAGTACTAACCATAATATCTACTATTTTCATACCACTCACCTTTCTTGCTGGTATCTATGGAATGAATTTTGAATTTATCCCAGAATTAAAATACCGTTATGGGTATTTTGTGCTTTTGGGTGTTATGCTTCTTATGTTTATTGCATTGTTGTTTTATTTTAAGCGAAAAAAGTGGTTATAAATTACTATAATTGCCTAGAAACAAGTAAATTTTGATATGACTAGGCAAGAACACCTTAAATTTTGTAAAACATGTATTAATCGCGACATGGATTTAAAAGTCGGGATTATATGCAAATTGACAAATAATATTGCTGATTTTGAAGGTGAATGCGAATCATTCAGTTTAGACAATGTAGCCGTTGCCAAAATAAATGACGACATAGAATTGCAAGGCTCTGAAATTACAAGTCAAATTTCTAATCAAACACTCGAAAAACTTAAATCAGAACAAAGTCTGCCTGCAGCGATTTTTGCCGGAATTTTCATAGGAGTTTTAGCTGCCATTGGTTGGGCAGCATTCACGGTCGCAACAAACATGAAAATAGGATTAATTGCAATCGCAATTGGAGCTCTTGTAGGTTTAGGCATGCGTTATTTTGGAAAAGGATTAGATCCTATATTCGGAATCTGTGGAGCCATTTTAGCCATTTTGAGTTGTGTATTTGGAGATGTGTTAAGCATTATTGGCTTTATTGCTAACAATGAACAATTGGGTTATTTTGAAACATTATTGCTTTTCGACTTTTCTCAAACATTTAATATCATGTCTGAAATAGCAGGTCCAATGGATTTAATTTTCTATGCTATTGCAGCTTATGAAGGTTATAAATTTTCATTTAGGCAGTTTACAAAAAAGGATTTGTACGAATTAGAAAATAATAGCATTCAATAAACCGTTAAACAAAACCTAAAAAAAGGCAATAAGTTTCTAACTTTCCTATATTTGAAAATTAACAAACTAACAACCTCATGTACCAACTTAGGCTTTGTCTATTGCTTCTAGTAAGCACATTTTTTTCTTTACAAGCACAACAACCAAAAACCTATAATTCTTCAGAAATTTATGAAGCTGTTCAAAAACTCAATGTTTTAGGCTCAGTGCTATATATTGCTGCACATCCAGATGATGAGAACACACGACTCATTTCATATATGTCTAACGAAGTTAAAGCACGTACAGCATACTTATCTTTAACTCGAGGAGACGGAGGACAAAACCTTATCGGACCAGAAATCAGAGAACTTTTAGGTGTTATTAGAACTCAAGAATTATTAGCAGCAAGACGCGTAGATGGTGGTGAACAACGTTTCTCTAGAGCCAATGATTTTGGATACTCAAAACATCCGGATGAAACTTTAGAAATCTGGAATAAAAACGAAGTTCTTGCAGACGTGGTTTGGGCAATAAGAACATTTAAACCAGATATAATTATTAACCGTTTTGACCATAGATCACCAGGGAAAACACATGGTCACCATACAGCTTCTGCTATGTTAAGTATGGAAGCTTTTGATTTGGCTAATGATGCAACAAAATACCCTTCACAATTAGAATTAACTAAAACCTGGCAGCCAAAACGCGTCTTTTTCAACACCTCATGGTGGTTTTACGGAAGTCAAGAAAAATTTGAAAAAGCCAACAAAACCAATATGCATAGTTTTGATATTGGTGTATATTATCCAAGTAAAGGTATGTCTAATAACGAAGTGGCTGCCATTGCAAGCAGCCAGCATTTGTGTCAAGGTTTTGGACGTTTATCGCAACGTGGTTCTCAACAAGAGTATATCGAGTTTTTAAAAGGAGATCCACTAAAAAAAAATGAAGATATTTTCTCAGGCATAGATGTTACTTGGAACCGTGTAGAAGGAGGAAAAGCTATTGAAGCCATTTTGAAAACAGTTGAAAACAATTTCAATTTTAAAAACCCAGAAACACATTTACCACAACTTTTAGAAGCATACAAATTGCTTCAAAACATAAAAGACGAGCATTGGAAAACCGTTAAAACAAAAGAACTCAAAACTATTATTGAAGCTTGTGCTGGCTTATATCTTGAAGTTTCTGCAAAAAGTCCAAATGCAGCACCGAATTCTCAAGTCACTTTAGATATGGAAGTTTTAAATCGTAGTAAAGCCAATATCGATTTGGTGTCTTATAACTTATCTACAATGAGTAACGGAATTTCTAAAAACATGAACTTGTCTTCAAATCAAAAATTAAATTTTGAAGAAAGCATAACCATTCCTAATAACAGCGCTTACACAACACCTTATTGGTTAAATAAAAAAAGTACTCTAGGTATGTATAATGTAAAAGACCAAAATTTAATTGGCTTACCAGAAACTCCAAGAGCTGTATTTGTAGATTTTAATTTATTAATAGAAGGTACACCTATTAGTATTAAAAAACCAGTAGTCTATCGCTATTCAAAACCAGATAAAGGTGAATTGTACAGACCCTTTGAGATTATTCCTGTGGTTTCAGCAAGTATTAGTGATAAGGTTTTCATCTTTGAAAATGATGAACAAAAAGAAATTGAAATCACTGTAAAAGCAGGCAAAAACAATATTGATGGTTATGTTCAAATGGCATATCCTCAAGGTTGGGAGGTTTTTCCTGAAAAGCAAAAAATTGAAATTGTTAATAAAGGAGACATTCAAAAAGTAGTATTTACAATTATACCTCCAAAAAATCAAAGTGAAGGTTTAATTACTCCAATGGTCAATGTAAATGGAGAATTTTATACCGACGAACTCATAGAAATCGATTATGCGCATATTCCATTTCAGACGGTTTTAATGCCAAGCGAAAGTAAAGTGGTACGATTAAATATCGAAAAACGAGGAAATAACATTGGTTATATCGAAGGCGCAGGAGATGTTGTTCCTGAAAGTTTAAGACAAATTGGTTATACGGTTACCACCATTAAACCCGAGCAAATTTCACCAGAAAATCTTTCAAATTTTGATGCCATCGTAATGGGTATTAGAGCTTATAATATTGTTGAAGAATTAAAATTTAAGCAAAAATTCTTATTAGATTATGTTAAGGAAGGTGGCAACCTAATTGTTCAATACAATACCAATAGAGGTATTAAAGTAGATCAATTAGCTCCATTCGATTTACAATTATCTAGAGACAGAGTTACAGATGAGAATGCTGCTGTTAAAATTTTAGAACCGAATCATCCCATTTTAAATTTTCCGAATAAAATTACAGATAAAGATTTTGAAGGTTGGGTTCAAGAACGAGGCTTATATTTCCCAGATAAGTGGTCTAAAGAATTCACGCCATTACTCGCCTCCAACGATAAAGGAGAGGGTTCAAAAAAGGGTTCGTTATTGGTCGCTAAATATGGAAAAGGCAACTATATTTATACCGGATTAAGTTTTTTTCGAGAATTTCCTGCAGGAGTCTCAGGTGCTTACAGAATTTTTGCTAACTTACTATCCGCAGAAAAAGCCGATAAACCGTCATTTAAAAATTGATATTTTATAGCTAAAACCCTGTAAAAACCCCTAACAACTAACTAATAACTAAAAACATGCACAACGACAACCAACCACAGCCAAAACAAAAATGGAGCAAAATGTATACTGCAGTGTTAATTGCAAATGCACTTTATATCGTTCTTTTTTATTTTATAACGGCTTCATTCGCATAGCATGCCGCAAACTTTAGATTGGATTGACTGGGCCGTTTTAATAGCGACCTTAGCTACAATTGTTGGCTATGGTACTTGGAAAACCAGAGGTCAAAAAAATGCACAAGATTACATAAAAGGAGGTAATTCTTCTAAGTGGTGGACCATTGGTCTGTCAGTAATGGCAACCCAGGCCAGTGCAATAACCTTTCTTTCTACAACTGGTCAGGCTTTTTCTGATGGTATGGGATTTGTTCAGTTTTATTTTGGACTTCCAATTGCCATGGTTATTATTTGTCTGGTATTTATTCCACTTTATCATAGGCTTAAAGTCTACACGGCCTACGAATTTTTAGAAAATAGATTCGACCTTAAAACCCGAAGTTTAACAGCCATTCTCTTTTTAATTCAACGTGGACTAGCTGCAGGAATTACCATTTTTGCACCTGCCATTATTCTTTCTGTTGTTCTCGGCTGGAACATCGTTACCCTAAACATCGTTATTGGAGTATTAGTCATTATTTACACCGTTTCAGGAGGTACTAAAGCAGTAACGGTAACTCAAAAACAGCAAATGTTTGTCATTTTTTCTGGTATGCTTGCTGCTTTATTTATCATTATTAATTTAATTCCTGAAGAAGTGTCTTTTATTGATGCTATTGATATAGCTGGTGCTACAGGTAAAATGCAAGTATTAGATTTTTCATTCGATTTAGAAAATAGATATACCATATGGACAGGCCTTATTGGTGGAACTTTTTTAATGCTCTCTTATTTTGGTACAGACCAAAGCCAAGTGCAACGTTACCTTTCTGGTAAATCCATGAAAGAAATGCAAATGGGCTTACTCTTTAATGGATTACTAAAAGTGCCAATGCAATTTTTTATATTGCTTGTTGGTGTTATGGTATTTGTATTTTATCAATTTAATCCGTCTCCATTAAACTTTATAGATGCTTCAACTCAAACTGTTTTAGCTTCAGAATATGGAGATGATTATAGAACACTTCAAGATAAACAAAATGCCCTTTTTTCTAAAAAACAAACGTTAAGTTTAGAATACTCCAAAAATGAAAATCCGACGACGAAACAACAACTTTTCGCACTCGATAGTATTGAAAAAACGTATAGATTAGAATCTAAATTCTTAATTAAAAAAGCGGTTGATTCAGAATATAGCTCTGAATATTATAGACTTCAGAAAGAAGTAGAATCCCTAAAATCTAATTCTAAAAACCCAGCTTATTTAGAAAAATCCGCAGCACTAACAGCACTTTATAAAGACGCAGCAAAAGACACACAGACCAACGATAGAGATTATATGTTTATTCGGTTTATTTTAAACAATCTACCGACTGGACTTATTGGTTTATTATTAGCTGTGATTCTATCTGCAGCGATGTCTTCAACAGCTTCGGAAATTAATGCATTAGCAACAATCACTTCTATCGATTTATACGGAAGAAATTTAAAAGAAGATAAAGGAGAGGATCATATGGTAAAAATGACTAAATGGTTTACGTTTGGTTGGGGAATTGTTGCTATAATTATTGCTTGTTTTGCAGATCTTGCCGAGAATTTAATTCAGCTAGTGAATATTATAGGCTCTATTTTCTATGGCAATGTTTTAGGTATATTTCTACTTGCTTTCTTCTTTAAATATATAAAAGGCAATGCCGTTTTTATTGGAGCTCTAATTACACAAGCCATTGTAGTTATTGGCTGGTGGTATGATTGGATGCCTTACTTATGGCTCAACTTATTTGGTTGTGTTGTTGTTATTTGCATCGCAAATCTACTACAATTCACTTTGCCTAAAAAATCACAAATTGACTACTAATTGTATAAATTGGGGCATTATTGGAGCAGGTAAAATCGCGTCTAAATTTGCTGCAGATTTAAGTACAGTTTCAAATTCTAATCTCTATGCTATAGCCTCTAGAAATCTTGAAAAAGCGAACCTTTTCGGAAAAGAATTTAATGCAGATATCGCCTATGGTAGTTACGAAGATTTAGTTTTAGACGCACATATTGATGCCATCTATATTGCGACTCCTCACAGTTTTCATAAAGCACATACCATTTTATGCTTAAACCATAATAAAGCGGTGTTGTGCGAAAAACCATTTGCCATGAACCTAAAGGAAGTTGAAGACATGATTCAACTTTCAAAAGAAAAAAACACGCTTTTAATGGAAGCCTTGTGGACGCTTTTCCTTCCACATTATCAATATGTTTTAGAACTGATTAAAAACAACCATTTTGGTGCTATACTAAAACTTGAAGCAGATTTTGGATTCCATCCAACATATAATGAAACCTCTAGAGTGTTTGATAAATCCGTTGGAGGTGGTAGTTTATTAGATATCGGAATTTATCCTGTATTTGCAGCACTATCAACACTTGGACAACCAGAATCCATAGAAGCAAAAGCTGAATTCTTTTCTTCTGGAGCCGACTCAAAGTGTGATATTAAATTTCATTATAGTTCAGCTAAAGCAAATCTAAAAAGCACACTCTTAGCGGAAACCAATACCGAAGCTATTTTCCATTGCGAAAATGGAATTATAAAAATTAACGGCCGTTTTCACGAACCTTCATCGGTCAAATTAATTGATAATCAAGGGCATTCTGAATTAAAAACATTCAACAATAAGACCATTGGTTACAGTTACGAGATTGAACATTTTAATCAATTGATTAGAGATGGTAAAACAGAAAGTGACCTAATGACCTTTGAAAGAAGTAAACAACTCATGAGTACTTTAGATACTATAAGAGCATTGATTGGTTTAGATTATTCTTAAAAGCTATAAGTTTTTAGTTGCGATTGGTTTTGCAAACAAAAATCTTAATACCAAACTAAATAGATATCCATAAAAAAAAGCGCAACTCAATGAGTTGCGCTTTCTATATTATATCAGAATACCTAAACACTCTGATAGTACTGTTTTATTTAGCTCCCCATTCTTTTAGAGAATCTTTATTCATTTTTATATAATCTGCATTCTCTGCTTTTTCTGCTTTAGCTAAAGATTCTTTAGCTGTTGAAATTGCTTTCTTTTTGTCACCTAATGCAGCGTAAATTAATGATTGCTTTCTTAATTGGTAAAACTTAGGATCTTTAGTCATAGACATCGCTTTCTCCATCCAATCTTTAGCTTGTTCTAAATCTTTTCCCTCAGATAAATTATAAACCGCAGCAGCGTAATAATCGTTAGCTGATGGTCCTGCCATTACTTTTTCAATTGAAGCCGTTACTGTCTTAGCAGTTGGTACTTCAAATTTTAAATTAGCCATAGTATTCTCCCAGATAAAACCTAATTCTGCAGAACCGCTTGTTAAATTGTCAAAAGTAATCGTAAACGTTTCAACTTTCATTGGTAACTGCATGGTTTCAATTTTTACTTTAGCGGCAACTTTAGCAGCATCAATCGTTTTTGGTGCTCCCCAATTGTTGGTATCACTATAGAAAATAACCTCCCATGATTTTTCAGAAGGTGTTATAAAAATAGCATAAGCACCTGCTTTTAAAGTATTACCAGCAATAACCACTTCATCACTAAATGTAATCATTGTATTTTTATTAGCTCCTGCTCTCCATAATTTACCATAAGGGACTAAGTCTCCAAAAATAGTTCTCCCATTCATGCTTGGACGAGAATATTCTAAAGTAACATCAGTTAAGCCAACAACTTGTTCAACTTTTGAAAAAGGACTTGGTTGTGGAGTTTTAATCTGTGCATCTACCGAAAACATTAATGTTAACGCAAATGTAAAAAGTAATAATTTCTTCATTTTGTATAGTGTTAGTGTTTGTTTTTAACTGAGGTAAAATTACAACTTAAGCCAAGCGATAAATGTTAAGGAATCCTTAAAATGAAAACTAACATTCTTAATAACGATTTCTTAACACGCAATATTTAGGATAACAACCCTATTAATCGTAATATTGCAATATATTAATACAAGAACTTATGGGTTTAACTAAATCAGAAATTTTTACGTCAGAACAAAATGAAATTTCAAGCATCGCTAAAGTTTTTGGTCATCCGGCCAGAGTGGCTATTCTTCAGTATTTATTTAAAATAGATTCTTGTATTTGTGGTGATTTGGTAGATGAAATTGGTTTAGCACAACCTACCATTTCTCAGCATTTAAAAGAATTAAAAAAAATTGGACTTATAAAAGGAAACATTACAGGTACTAGCATTTGTTATTGTATTGATAAAGACAATTGGTCGCAAATGAAAACCGTACTTTCCGTATTCCTTAATCAAGATATTAATGAAAAAAATAACTGTTGTTAAATATAATATTGACTTATGACACTATCAGAAATTAAATCAAAATTACAAACATTAGATACTATTGCGTTTCAATTACCAAACGGTACTTTAGTACCAAATCACTTTCATGTCACAGAAGTTGGGAAAATATCGAAACATTTTATAGATTGTGGAGGCACAGTGAGAACTGAAAATGTTGCCAACTTTCAACTTTGGGAAGCGGACGACTACGATCATAGATTACATCCAGAAAAGCTTCTAAATATTATTGAGCTTTCTGAAAAAGTTTTAGAAATTGAAGACTTAGAAATTGAAGTAGAATACCAAGGAGACACTATTGGAAAATACGGATTAGACTTTGATGGTGAGCACTTTTTGCTAACAACTAAACTTACAGATTGTTTAGCAAAGGACAATTGCGGTATTCCCGAAAAGAAACCAAAACTAAAATTTTCAGATTTACAAAATGAAGCTCCATCTTGTACTCCAGGTTCTGGATGCTGCTAACCATTAAAAATTTAAAACACTATGCTGTACCAACCCATTAATAATCAAATAGAACAATTACCCGTTGACTCTATTTCCGAAGAACGTAAGGCGATATTACAACCACTCATCGATTACATTCAAATGAAAACAACCGAAAACAAAGTTGTTAATTTAAATTTTATATGCACTCATAATTCGCGTCGCAGCCATTTATCTCAGGTTTGGGTGCAAACAATGGCTCTATACTTTAATATAAAAAATGTGTTTTGTTACTCAGGCGGCACTGAAGCTACAGCTTTATTTCCAGTGGTCGCAAAAACACTTGAAAACACAGGGTTTCAAATTGAAACACTTTCTAATGGGAGTAATCCGGTATACAGTATAAAGTATTCAAAAAATGCACATCCAATCATTGGGTTTTCAAAAACATTTGATGATGAATTTAATCCGACTTCTGAGTTTGCAGCGATTATGACCTGTTCTAGCGCAGATCAAGGTTGTCCTTTTATTGGTGGAGCTGATAAACGAATTCCAATAACTTATGATGACCCAAAGGCGTTTGATAATACTCCACTACAATTAGAAAAATATAACGAACGTAGTCTTCAAATTGCTACTGAACTAAAATATGTGTTTTCTAACATCGTAAATTAATTACAATGACTGCAATCAAAAAAAAATTAAGCTTTTTAGATAGTTATCTTACATTATGGATCTTTATAGCCATGGCATTAGGCGTTTGCATTGGTTATTTGGCTCCGTCACTTCCTGAGCTGATTGAATCTTATAGTAGCGGAACCACAAATATCCCCATTGCAATTGGCCTTATTTTAATGATGTATCCTCCACTTGCTAAAGTGAATTATGCCTTATTACCAAAGGTGTTTAAAGATGTGAAAATTCTATCTATATCTTTAGTTTTAAATTGGATTGTTGGGCCAGTACTAATGTTCATCTTAGCAATTACATTCTTACAAGATTACCCTGAATATATGGTTGGCCTAATTCTTATTGGCTTGGCACGCTGTATTGCCATGGTATTAGTTTGGAATGATTTAGCTGAAGGTAGCAGCGAATACGGAGCAGGACTTGTAGCTTTAAATAGTATTTTTCAAGTCTTTGCTTATAGTTTTTACGCTTACTTATTTATTACAGTACTTCCACCCTATTTTGGTTTTGAAGGCGCTATTGTAGATATTTCTATTGCAACTATCGCAGAAAGCGTAGCCATATATTTAGGTATTCCGTTTGTATTAGGTATTTTATCACGTTTGGTTTTAGTAAAATTAAAAGGTGAAGATTGGTACACTAAAACGTTTATACCAGCGATTTCCCCTTTAACATTAATAGCCTTATTATTTACAATTGTGGTGATGTTTTCTTTAAAAGGAGAACTCATTGTAGAAATACCAATGGACGTACTCATCATAGCTATACCATTATTAATCTATTTTACTTTAATGTTTATCATTGGTTTCTTTGTTAGTAAAGCTATGGGAACCACTTACGATAAAACAGCCGCTATCGCTTTTACAGCTGCTGGTAATAATTTTGAACTAGCTATTGCTGTGGCCATTGCTGTTTTTGGATTAAACTCCGGACAAGCATTTGCAGGTGTCGTTGGGCCTTTAGTAGAAGTACCTGCTTTAATTCTGTTGGTTAGAGTCGCATTTTGGTTACGTAAAAAGTATTATCTACCTAAGACCATATAGAAAAACACATACATATCAGAAATTGGTGTTAAATTTTGTTTAACTTTGAGCTAAAATAGTTAAACACTATGTATCTTTACATTGTAAATCAGTTACAATGGCAAAAAAGAAAAACATAAAGCAGTCAGACATCATTTCATTTTACATGGATTATGTCTTAACACACAGTCATAAACCAAAATCGGTATATGCTTTCGCTAAAGACAATAATTTTGAAGAACAAAAATTCTATGAATTCTTTAACTCTTTTGAATCTTTAGAACAGTCTATTTTCAGCATATTTTTTGATAATACTTTAGAAGTACTTCATAAAAGTGAAGATTATCAATCTTTTGATGCACGCAACAAACTATTGAGCTTCTATTTTACTTTTTTCGAAGTCTTAACAGCAAATAGAAGTTATGTCATACACGCCTTAAATACCGAAAAGCATCAACTAAAGGCACTCAAGGTACTTTCTCATTTAAAGAAAAGTTTCACCAACTACATAGAACTATTAGACATAAAAACTATAGATCTTAAGCAAGAAAAACTCGAAAAAATAAAAAACAGAGGTCTTAAAGAATCTGCTTGGTTTCAGTTACTTGTAACGATGAAATTTTGGATTGATGACACATCACCTTCATTCGAAAAAACAGATATTTATATAGAAAAATCAGTTCAAGCTAGCTTCGATTTAATAGATACAACTCCCTTAAAAAGTCTTATTGACTTTGGTAAATTCTTATATAAAGAAAAAATACACTCCAACTAGATGAAAACAATTGATAGTATTCCAATTACAAAAATATCTAGAGCTAGTAAGCTAGTTTCTACAGGTGCTAAAGTAGGCGTTAATTACTTAAAGTATTATGGTGATAAAATGGTAAATTCTAAAGAAGATGCCAAAGAACGTTTAAACCAAAATAATGCCGAAGACATCTACAACAGCCTTAAAACGCTAAAAGGAAGTGCACTTAAAGTAGCACAAATGCTGAGTATGGAAAAAAGCATTTTGCCACAAGCCTATGTTGAGAAATTTTCGTTATCTCAATTCTCTGTGCCACCATTATCACCTCCTTTAGTTATAAAAATATTTAAAAAATATTTCGGAAAACATCCCGAAGATTTATTTGATACTTTCAACGCAACTTCAGTAAATGCTGCCAGTATAGGCCAAGTCCATATGGCGGAGAAGGATGGGAAAAAATTTGCTGTGAAAATCCAGTATCCTGGAGTTGCGGAAAGTATTGCATCAGACTTAGCGTTGGTAAAACCTATTGCTATTAAAATGTTTAATATTAAAGGGAAAGACTCCGATAAGTATTTTAAAGAAGTTGAAAATAAACTTACAGAAGAAACAAACTACATCTTAGAAATTGCGCAAAGTAAAGCCGTTGCTGAAGCTTGTGCACATATCCCTAACCTTAAGTTTCCTAAGTATTATGAGGAGTTTTCATCGGAACGCATTATAACTATGGATTATATGAAAGGTGAACATCTTTCAGAATTTGTAGCTCATAATACAGATCAAACTTTATCGAACAAAATCGGACAAGCATTATGGGATTTCTATATGTTTCAAATTCATAAGTTGAAAAAGGTACATGCAGATCCGCATCCTGGTAATTTTTTAATTTCAGAAGAAGGCAACTTAATTGCTTTAGATTTTGGTTGCATGAAAACGATTCCGGATGAATTTTACAAACCATATTTTGAATTAGCAGAAAAAGATTGCATCAATAATCCTGAAGCATTCACAAAGAAATTGTATGAATTAGAAATTCTACGTACAGACGATAGCTCCGAAGAAATTACATTTTTTAGTGCTATGTTTCATGAGTTGTTAAGTTTGTTTACAAAACCATTTCATGTTGAAGAATTCGACTTTTCAAATCCTGAATTTTTCAATCAAATTACAGAAATGGGACAACGTTATTCTAAAAGTACCGAACTCAGAAACATGAACGGAAATAGAGGTTCCAAGCATTTTATTTACATCAACAGAACATTTTTTGGATTGTATAATTTAATGTTCGATTTAAAAGCACAAAATGTAAAAATCAACAATTTCAATAATTTGTAAATGTTAGAATTCAACAGTGACAATTTAGACCAGATGCCTCATTTATACAGAATCAACTTAATCAATAGTTGTTCTGGGTATAAATCCGCAAACTTAATTGGCACCAAAAGTAAAGATGGTATTAGTAATGTCGCCGTGTTTAGTTCTATTACGCATTTGGGTTCAAATCCTGCATTATTAGGCTTTTTTTTGAGACCAACGACAGTAATGCGAAACACCTATCATAATATTAAAACAACTGGAAAATATACAATTAATCATATTTACGACGACATTTTAGTCGATGCGCATCACACTTCTGCTAAATACAATGGAAACATTTCAGAATTCGACGTTACCAATTTAACCGAAGATTATAAAGGTGAATTTCTTGCACCATTTGTTAAAGGCTCTCCTGTACAAATGGAAATGCAATTTGTTGAAGAATACCAAATTGCAGCCAACAACACAATATTAGTTATAGGGAAAATTGACAAGTTATATATTGATGATTCTATCATTGAAAAAGATGGTTTTGTCAATTTATCAAAAGGAAAAGTAGCCACTATAAATGGCTTAGATGGCTATGCTATTCCAGAATTAAAGAAACGTTTAGATTACCAAAGGCCAAAACCACAATTTGTAAATTCTAATGACTAATGCGAATATTAATAACAGGCACAACAGGTTATATTGCAAGAAGACTAGCACTTCAACTGCTAGAAGATAAGCATGAGCTTATTTGTTGTGTACGTGATTTAAGTCGCATTCCAGATGAAATTGAAGATAATCCACTTTGTACATTCATAAAAGTAGATTTTTTGAAACCTGATTCTGCAGAAATTCCAAAAGACATAGATGCAGCTTATTATTTAATACATTCTATGTCCACAAATTCTGATGATTTTGAAGACTTAGAATTACAGTGTGCCGAAAATTTCAAAAAACTGGTGGAACCAACACATTGTAAACAGGTCATTTATTTAAGTGGTATTGTTAATGATGATTCGCTTTCAAAACATTTAAAATCGAGATTACAGGTAGAAAACACATTAAAATCTAAATCTTATGCCTTAAGTACATTTAGAGCCGGAATTATAGTCGGTAGTGGAAGCGCGTCTTTTGAGATTATAAGAGATATCGTAGAGAAACTACCTTTTATGATTACTCCTAAATGGCTCAACACTAAAACACAACCTTTAGCCATTAGAGATGTTTTAAACTTTTTAGCTGGTGGATTAGGCAAAGAAGAATTATATAACAAAGCTTACGACATTTTTGGTCTAGAAGTATTGACATACAAAGAAATGCTATTGCAATTTGCAGAAGTCAGAGGATTGAAACGTTATATCGTTACACTGCCAGTTCTTACACCAAAACTATCCTCGTATTGGCTGTATTTTGTTACATCAACATCCTTTCAATTAGCAGCTGCTCTAGTCGATAGTATGAAAGTTGAAGTTATAGGTAAACCAAGTAATATCAATAAAATTATTGGCATAGAACCTATGGATTATAAAACTGCTGTGGATTTAGCCTTTCAAAGAATTGAACAAAATGCTGTGATATCGAGCTGGAAAGATGCCGTAAGCAGCGGACGTTTTAAAGACCAATTGTCTAAGCATATCGAAATTCCACAATACGGTTGTTTTAAAGATGAAAGACAAAAAACTGTTACTGACGAAGCTTATACCTTAGATAGAATCTGGGGAATTGGTGGTAGAAATGGTTGGTATAGTTTCAATGGACTTTGGAAAATAAGAGGCTATATGGACAAACTCTTTGGTGGTGTTGGTTTAAGGCGTGGAAGAACTAGTGACACGTATTTAGAAGCTGGTGACGCATTAGATTTTTGGCGTGTTTTGTATGCTAGTAAAGAAGAAAAACGATTATTGCTTTTTGCTGAAATGCGTTTACCTGGTGAAGCTTGGTTAGAATTTAAAATTGTAAAAGGCCAATTACACCAACGCGCTGTTTTTAGACCTAAAGGTATTTGGGGACGATTATATTGGTATGCTGTTTTACCATTTCATGCTTTTGTTTTCAATGGTATGATTAACGCTTTGGTAAAAAAATGAAAGGTGTAAAAAAGGAAAATCTTCCGACAAAAATGTGTCCTAAATGCAATCGACCATTCACTTGGAGGAAAAAATGGGAAAAGAATTGGGACAATGTAAAATATTGTAGTGAAAAATGCAGAAGACAGAAAACAATATCAACTTAATATGGTTTAGAAATGATTTAAGAACCATTGACAACGCCGTTTTGTTTGAGGCACAAAAAAACAGCGGTCAACTTATTGCTGTCTATTGTTTTGACCCTCGATTTTTTGCTTTAGATCCATACGGATTTAAGAAAACTGAAAAATTCAGAGCTAAATTTTTAATAGAAACAGTTACCGATTTAAAGACACAACTCAATAAGCTTAATATTGAATTATTGGTTTTTAATGCACAACCAGAAGCTGTAATTCCTCAATTGTGTGAAGATTACAACATCAATACTATTTTTCTTCAAAAGGAATGGACATCAGAAGAACTATCTGTAGAAAATGCTGTAAAATCGAAATGTAAAGACTGTCATTGGCAAGCCGTTTATAATCAGTTTTTGTATCATCCTGAGGATATTAATTTTGATTTCTCTGATACTCCACAGGTTTTTACAGTCTTCAGAAAAAAGCTTGAAAAACATGTTAACATTCGTCCAGAATTAAATGTATCAAAATACGCTGAAAACAATCGAATAAAGAATAACACCAAAATTCCATCACTTAACGACTTAGGATTCGAAGATTTTGATAATCACACGCATTCTGCATTCCCATTTCAAGGCGGAGAAACACATGCTTTAAGACGACTTAAAGATTATTTTTTCAACACTAAAAAACTAGGCTTTTATAAGAAGACCAGAAATGGTTTGGTTGGCAAAGATTACAGTTCAAAATTTTCACCATGGTTAGCCAACGGTAGTTTATCTGCGAGAACAATTTATTGGCAAGTAAAAGCTTTTGAAAAAGAACATTTCAAAAACGAATCGACCTATTGGCTCATTTTCGAATTGATTTGGCGCGATTATTTTAAATACATTTCCTTAAAACATGACAGCCAAATTTTTAAATTAGAAGGTATTCTTCATAAAGATTATACTTGGAAAACTGACCAGAATTCTATTCAAAACTGGATTAATGGAGAAACAGCATCCGATTTTGTAAATGCCAATATGCTCGAGTTAAAGAATACAGGTTGGATGAGCAATAGAGGACGACAGAATGTAGCATCTTATTTTGCCAAATCCTTGGAACTCGATTGGCGCATTGGTGCAGCCTATTTTGAATCGATCCTACTCGATTATGATGTACATAGTAATTATGGCAATTGGATGTAT
>TARA_R110002111_G_scaffold254724_2_pt1 | contig 38200 bp, 36 predicted proteins | sample TARA_R110002111 | Tara Oceans TARA_R110002111 (sample SAMEA4397363) | marine metagenome | biome: Polar Biome; feature: [ZZZ] marine water layer (ENVO:01000295); material: water (ENVO:00002006), including particulate matter (ENVO:01000060) such as... | depth 199 m
AGGCGGCTTCTATAAATCCAGAATTTTCAAACTGATGCACTACCCAAGCATGGATTCATTTGAATGCTGTCCGGGGCGTTCCTAAGCTTCGCAGTTTGTAAGTGAGGGCGTAGGCGAGCGAACTGCAAACTGCGTGGTAAAAAGCCTATAAAAATTTCCAATGAAGAAAATATCTATTATTTCTTGGTTCCTGCTTTCTTCTCTAAGCTGCTACTATCCGTCGGCAAGCTAAAAAAATAATAACAACGAGGACATAAGTATGGTGGTTTACGGTGTCGCCTTACTCTCCGCCTGCCTGATTCTGGGCATGCTGATCGGGGAAGCGCTGGGTGTAATGTTGCAGGTAGAAGCCAATGTCGGTGGTGTTGGCATCGCCATGCTGTTTCTGGTTATAGCCAGTAATTCTGAAAGTTTCAAAAGCCATATAGAGGGTGCTTCCGGACGCGGTATTGAGTTCTGGAGCGCCATGTATATTCCTATTGTCGTGGCCATGGCAGCCAGACAGAATGTCGTTGCCGCCTTCGAAGGAGGCGTGCTGGCCATTGTTGCCGGAGTGGCTGCAGTTGTGGTGAGTTTTGCGCTGGTGCCACTGCTCAGCAAAATAGGCTCACACGCTGCTTCTGAGACCATCAAAATTGCACCTGAAAGCGAGGTGGATTCATGATGGATATTCTGGAAACGGTTTTTGTCAGAAACTCCTTGTTGGTAGCCTTTGCTGTGGTCGGATTTACCATATGGATTTCCTATCTGATCGCGGATAAATTCACTCATGGCCGGATTCACGGTTCGGCAATTGCAATCACACTTGGCTTGATTGCGGCCTATTTCGGCGGCAAGGCTACCGGAGGCAGCACAGGTGTCGCTGACCTCAGCCTGCTGGGCGGCATTGGCCTGATGGGAGGCGGCATGATGCGCGACTTTGCGATTGTGGCAACTGCCTTCGGTGTAAAAATCGGGGAATTGAAAAAGGCCGGTCTGGCCGGCGTAATTTCGATTTTTGCCGGGGTGATCGTGTCTTTTTTTGTTGGCGCCCTGGTTGCTTTGGCCTATGGCTATACCGACCCGGTAGCCATTACCACCATAGGGGCAGGTGCTGCTACCTATATTGTCGGACCCGTCACAGGCTCTGCGCTGGGTGCAAGCTCGGATATTATTGCTTTGAGTGTTGCGGCTGGTCTGGTGAAGTCCATTCTGGTGATGATTGGCACTCCCATGGTTGCCAGATACATTGGCTTAAATAACCCTCAGTCTGCCATGGTCTTTGGTGGTTTGATGGGTACCACCAGTGGAGTTGCTGCCGGTCTGGCAGCCACCGACCCCAGGTTGGTTCCCTACGGAGCCATGACGGCAACTTTTTACACCGGCCTTGGCTGTTTACTGGGGCCCTCCGTTTTATTCTTCGTTATCAGAGCCCTGGTGTAGCTTAAATGAAGCAAAACAGGCATGAACACTGGATGCGCAGAGCCCTGCAACTGGCTGAAGAGGCAGCAGCCCATGGCGAAGTTCCGGTTGGTGCGGTGCTGGTCCTGAATGATGAAATAATTGGTGAAGGTTATAACCAGTTGATATCAAAACATGATCCGAGTGCCCATGCGGAAATCCTGGCGCTTCGGGATGCAGGACTGCGCATGAATAATTACCGCCTGCCGGGCAGCTGTCTTTATGTCACGCTGGAACCTTGCAGTATGTGTGCCGGGGCGATGATTCATGCCAGGGTAAAACATCTGGTATTTGCTGCCTCTGAACCCAAGGCAGGTGTAATAATGAGTCAGTCACGTTTTCTGGAACAGGGTTTTTTAAATCATCGACTGAGTTATGAAAGGGGTGTATTAGAAGATGAGAGCAGTAAGTTACTGAGTAATTTTTTCAGGCTTAAACGCAAACAATAAAAAAAGCCGGATAGAATCCGGCTTTTTGTCGTTTAAGTTTTTTTAGGAAAAAACTTATAGTGTGAAATCGATAGAGTAAGAAGCTACAAATTTTACATTATCGTTATCACGGGGTGTCATGCTGGCGTAATCTTCAAAGCCATCATTGTCGTCATCACTACCTAAGGTGGTGTTGCTTATCATGAAGCTGAAGCCATCTTTTGCCACGCTTATGTTGTAATCGACATAGCTATCATCCGTAAAACCGTTAAAGGCTTCTGCGAAATCACCTGCATGTTGACCAATATGGAAACCAATTTCGGTTCCGCTTGCCAGAGGAATGACATAGTCAGCAGAAAGATAGGTTGCCTGAGCAAAACCAAAATCCTGGCCAGGGCCTTCATCAGGCTCGGCATTAGCTAGCAGGGAAAGACCAAGACTAAAGTTGCCATAACCGACAGAGCCATAAACTTCACCGAAGTCAAAACCAGCCTGGCTGTCATAGTTGTAGTATAAGTAACCTACATCGTAGCTTATATCACCGGCTTCGCCGCCGAAGCCAAAATACATGTCATGTTCGTATGAATAGGCATCATCCGAATCATAGGCCACATTGGCAACCCAGGTACCGGCATAGAAACCACTTTCATGAGCATAATCCAGGCCACCTGATACAACTGCCTCGTTGATAGTCTGGGTCAGTCCGCGCCAAATGTAATTATTAGCAATCCCAGCATTAGCAGTCACTTCTGCTTGAGACGATACAGAAGCCGCAAGTGCTGCCAAAGTAATAGCTGAAGTAAGCAATGGCTTTTTAAATGTTTTCAGCAACGATTTATTCATAATTCATTTTCTCCAAGGTTTTAATTGTGTAGCCAGATTATTGTTTGCACTGATTCCTTAACTCCTGAGTTTGTAATGGAATATCCACCAAAGCCCTTTCTCATCCTTGTGAATGCAATGTGCTCACGACTGTTACTTAGCAACACCCGTGCCAACATATATAAAGCTATAAAAAACAATAAGTTAAGATTTGTTATGGAGCTGAGATAGGAATATGGCAGGAGTCAAAGTTAATTTTTAAACTATTTTGGTGCGAGCGCACTAAGCTGGGGCAGACTATCTTTAGGCGAGCTTGCAGTTTTTCTGGAAAAAAAAAGCCCGCTCAAGGAGCGGGCGAAGGGGACGTACTTAGTTTGTCTCTTAGGCTGCAGAGCTTTGGGTGCTATCCAGACTGCCAGCTTGGCCATTTTTTTGCTGCTTTCTGATTTCCAGGAGAGCAACTTCCATCGCTTCTTCACGGGTGTCATAGTGATTGCTGTGTGGCAGATGCTCATCAGCTTCTAAGGCATCTAAAACGGAGCGAACCTCATTGCTCATTCCACACATATATACGATGCGTCCGGCTGCGATAGCATCCCTGGCAACAGTCTCAATGGCTAAGGCAGAAGAGACATCGAGCCTGGGCACTCTTTCGAAGTCGAGTATCAAAACCAGCGTGCCTCCAGAGAGTATTGATCGGGCATGGTGACCCAGGTCGGCTGCTGCACCAAAACTCATTGGGCCGCCAAAATCAAATACAATCATGCCTGTTCCCACTTCATCGAGAATTTCCAGTTCGCGTGGCGTCGCGTTATGCCTGACTGTGTGGATTGAACGTATACGTTCGATTTGCTCCTTGGCGACCTGGTGGACAAAGTACAAGGCAGCCATCACCACGCCGGCAGCGACAGCTGTGATCAGGTCTACAAAAACAGTGAGTCCGAAAACCATGATCATGAGTCCCAGATCCCAGCGAGGGCCGCGATGGGCATTTTTAAGGTAGCTCCAGTCGATGATATCCAGACCGACTTTCACCAGAATGCCGCCCAGAACAGCATTTGGTATGGCCGCAGCAAGCGGGCTGAGACCCAGTACGATGGCAAGTAATATCAGAGCGTGAATCATGCCTGATAATTTGGTTTTGCCACCGGTACGAATATTGACAACCGTACGCATGGTGGCGCCGGCTCCAGCTGTACCACCAAAAAGTCCTGCAAAGGAATTGCCGATACCCTGGCCGATCAGTTCACGATTACTGTCATGTCGGCTACGGGTCATGTTGTCGGCAACCAATGATGTCAGCAGACTGTCGATTGCGCCCAGCAAGGCCAGTACAAAGGCAGCTTCCAACACCAATAGCATGGCATCACCATTAAATACGGGCAAAGTAAATATAGGCAGGCCACTGGGTACTTGTCCTAAAATAGGAGCATTGCCAATCACCAGACTAAGCAGGGTTCCTATTATCAAAGCAGCTAATGGCCCAGGAACATATTTACCAAATTGCTTCGGCCATTTCAGTGCTATGGCAAGGGAGATGATGCCCAGGGCCAGAGCCATGGGATTGATTGCTGCCATAGCCGTAGGGGCATAAAGCAAGGCGTCCACTGTGCCGGCCGGTGATGGATGTCCGAGTAAGGGGCCAATCTGCAGAATAATGATAATGCCGCCGATGCCGCTCATAAAGCCACTGATCACAGGATAGGGAACAAGGCGAATAAATTCACCCAGTCGCAAGGCGCCCATGATGATCTGGATTATTCCGGCCAGGAAAATCGCGGTAAAAATCAGCGCGGCTTCGCCCTGCATGCCAGGTATGCTGGCGAGGCTGGCGACCAGGCCTGCCACAACAACAGTCATGGGGCCGGTAGGACCGGATATCTGGGCTCCTGTGCCGCCAAACAAGGAGGCAAAAAAACCAACGAAAATTGCACCATATAGACCGGCAATAGGACCCAGCCCGGAGGCTACGCCCATTGCCAGTGCTAGTGGCAAGGCGACAACACCGGCAGTTAAACCGCCGAATATGTCACCTCGCAGATTAGTGAAATCTAACTTGAACGTATTTAGCATATAGGTCCCTTGTTACTACTATTAGAATAAAATTCAAAAAAATTAACTGAGCTATTGGTTAACCGCTTTTTTGTGGCTGTGAATGATCTCGTAATACTTTTCTTCCATCGCTACGAAAGCATGTTTCTCTTCGTCATAACAACGCACTGTACCTTCCGCAATGTCATATACCCAGCCATGAATTTCCACTGCACCGCTGGCAAGCTTGGCTGCAACGGCGGGGTGGGTTTCCAGGTGGGTCATCTGCAGGATGACATTCTGTTCGGTAACTTCATTCAGGTGTTTATCACACAGTTCCCCATGGCGTTCCTTCACTACAGCCGTGGCTGCCCGTGTGTGTGAAAGCCAGCTTGCAACACTGGGCAAAGCCCCCAGTGATTCCGGGTTCATGGCACCTTTCATGGCGCCGCAGTCGGTGTGCCCGCAAACGATAATGTGCTCTATACCCAGTGCAGCAACACCAAACTCAATTGAGGCTGTCATGCCACCAGCGACTTCCCCGAAAGGAGGCACTATGTTGCCGGCATTTCTGCAGATAAACAGATCACCCGGTTCAGAATGTGTAATCAGATTAGGGTCGATTCTGGAATCAGCACAGGTAATCAGCAGTACTTCCGGGGACTGTCCATTCGCCAGCGTTGCAAAAAGTTCCTTACGCTGATCGTAACTTTGGTTCTTGAAATCGGTTAGACCCGAAATAATCTTTTTCATAAATGTGCTCCTGTCCGTAACTCAATATGTTGTTGTATTTTCTACAGGACGAAATATAGTGATTATTAATTAAAGAATAAATATAATTGGTGATAGGAATAACCTTTATAGAGGGTATAGTCACAGCATGCCAGGTAAAAATATCACTTTAAAACAACTGCGTTATTACTCGGTCACTGCCCGCTATAACAGTCTGCGCCAGGCTGCACGCGAGCTGAGGATTTCGCAGCCTTCATTAAGTGCGCAACTCAGTGGCCTGGAAGAAAACCTGGGTGTTGAGTTGTTTGAGCGAAATCGTAACGGGATTTTTCTCACCCCAATGGGGCGGGAATTGTTGCATGAAACGCAAACGGCCATTCAGGCAGTCAATGCCATCGCTGAATCGGCAAATTTCGCCGTTAAGGGGCCGACAGGAACTTTCCGCCTGGGTGTCACGCCTTCGATTGGCCCCTATGCTTTACCCTGGATACTTCCAACCGTCCACAAACAATATAAACAGATTAAGCTCTTTGTACGGGAAGAAGTTTATACCGATTTAGCCAGGGGCTTGATTGACGGCAAATTTGACCTGATTTTTACGACCTTGCCGCTGGAAGACCCGTCAATTACAGTGATGCCCCTGGTCAGAGAACCCATTTATCTGGTGACCAGTCAGGAGCACCGCTTAAACAGAAAAAAATCTATAAAAGGTGCTGACCTGGAAGGTGAAGACGTTCTGGCCCTTGAAGAACACCACCAGTTTTATAAGCAGGTCGAGGATTTATGTAAGCGTTTTAATGCGAATATACTTCGGGATTACGAAGGCACCAGTCTGGATGCCATACGGCAGATGGTCTATATGGAAATGGGGATCGCTTTTCTGCCGGCACTCTATATCCGTTCTGAAATCAAGACAAGAGATAGATTACAAACCTACTTGATAGCGGATGAGTCTATTTATCGTACCCATGCACTGGCCTGGCGTAACACCTCTCCCATGCGCGGCTTTTACCGAGAGCTAGGCGCGACCTTTCAAAAATTACTCAAACGACATTTTTATATGGATGTAACCTTGCTGTAGTTTTATAGCGGGTTTTAGCCGATGTATCGCCTGTCCAGAGGGATTTTACGCTATAAAAAAACCACGACTTAAAGTACAATTGCAGTCTTTCCTCTAGCAGTTCGTCAAAGACTAAAGGTTCGATGTAGTGATGTTAAGCTTGCATGGTGCACCAGCCCTCTCTTTGTTCAGCAGGCAAAAACTTCTTAAGAACATTCAATTAAAGCTTCCTGATATCAGCGCGATTGATAGCCGCTTCGTACACTTTATTAATCTTGGGGCTCCCCTGGATAAAACCGAAAAAACCTTGCTTGATCGACTTCTGAAATATGGTCCGCAGGCAGAACCTGAGTTAGCGGGTGGCAAAGGCAATACCTTTCTGGTCACGACCCGACTGGGTACTATTTCTCCCTGGTCTTCAAAAGCGACCGACATCGCGCATAACTGCGGCTTGAGTAAAGTGTTGAGAATCGAGCGCGGGGTCTTGTTTACCATTAGCAGTGAAAAAAGTGCAAAGGATATTGACGAGTCCCTGCTGTTGCCTTTTTTGCATGATCGGATGACGCAGATGGTTTTGCGCAGTGAAGACGAAGCTCAGAGTCTGTTTAAGTCAGCAGAGCCAAAGCCGATGCAGCTGGTAGATATACTTGCCGGTGGCAGGCAGGCCCTGGTGGAAGCAAACCAGACACTGGGTCTGGCGCTGGCTGAGGATGAAATCGATTATCTTGTCGAGAGTTTTACTGCGCTGGGGCGCAATCCCAACGACATTGAATTAATGATGTTTGCCCAGGCCAATTCCGAGCATTGTCGGCACAAGATTTTTAACGCTTCCTGGACCCTGGATGGCAAGCAGCAGGATAAATCGCTGTTTGCGATGATTCGCAATACCTATGAATGCAACAGTGATGGCGTGCTTTCAGCCTATAAAGACAATGCCTCAGTGATGCAGGGCATGACTGCCGGGCGCTTCTTTCCCGATGCACAAAGCCGTAGCTATAACTATCATCAGGAACCCATCCATATACTCACCAAGGTAGAGACCCATAACCACCCGACGGCCATTGCACCATTCCCCGGGGCCGCCACCGGTTCAGGCGGTGAAATTCGGGATGAGGGTGCAACCGGTGTGGGCTCCAAGCCGAAAGCGGGTTTGAGCGGATTTTCTGTTTCAAATCTAAAAATTCCCGGCTATGTACAGCCCTGGGAATCCGATAACGGCAAGCCAGGGCATATCGCCTCGGCACTGGACATCATGATTGAAGGTCCACTCGGTGGCGCTGCCTTCAATAATGAATATGGCCGCCCCAATCTTTGCGGTTACTTTCGTACTTTCGAACACCTTATGCCGCAATCGGTATTAAAAGATCAAAAAGATATTCGTGGTTACCACAAACCCATTATGTTGGCGGGCGGGCTCGGCAATATCCGTGAACAGCATGTGCAGAAGAAAGACATTCCGGTCGGAGCCAAACTGGTCGTACTGGGTGGCCCTGCAATGCTGATCGGTCTGGGTGGGGGTGCTGCCTCATCGATGGCGGCAGGAACCAGTCATGAAGATCTGGATTTTGCATCGGTACAACGGGATAACGCCGAAATGGAGCGCCGTTGTCAGGAAGTGATCGACCAATGCTGGGCGCAGGGAGAAAGCAACCCGATCCGTTTTATTCATGATGTCGGTGCAGGTGGTTTATCCAATGCGCTGCCGGAACTGGTCAAGGATGGCGAGCGCGGCGGAAGTTTCAGTTTGCGTGATATCCCTAACGCAGAACAGCAACTGTCACCGATGGAGATCTGGTGTAACGAAGCCCAGGAACGCTACGTGATGGCCGTCGCCGCAGCCGACCTGACTCGCTTTGCAGCAATCTGTGAACGTGAGCGCTGTCCTTTTGCCGTCGTCGGAGAAGCAAGGGAAGAGCTGCATTTATCCTTACAGGACAGCCACTTTTCCAATCAGCCGATTGATCTGCCGATGTCGGTGCTGTTTGGCAAGCCGCCGAAAATGCACAGGAATGCCGAGAGTCTTAAATCTGACTTCAAGCGCCTCGACAGAACAGAAATGACCCTGGAGGATGCAGCCGAACGCGTCCTGCAATTACCAAGCGTGGGCAGTAAGAGTTTTCTGATCACCATAGGAGACCGCTCGATTACCGGCATGGTGGCGCGCGAACAAATGGTAGGTCCCTGGCAGGTGCCGGTAGCCGATGCTGCTGTTACCGCGATGTCCTATGACTCTGATTTTGGTGAAGCCATGGCAGTGGGGGAACGCACGCCATCGGCACTGATTAACGCGCCGGCAGCCGGTCGTATGGCGGTTGCCGAAGCCATAACCAATATAGCTTGTGCGCGCATAGCCAAATTGAGCGACATCAGATTATCGGCTAACTGGATGGCGGCAGCCGGTTTCCCGGGCGAAGATGCCAATCTTTATTCGACAGTGCAGGCAGTCGGCATGGAGTTATGCCCTGAACTGGGTATTACTATTCCGGTAGGCAAGGATTCCATGTCCATGCGCACCGTCTGGAAGGATGACCAAAGCCAGCAGGATATCAGTGTGACGGCACCGCTTTCGCTGATTATTTCCGCCTTTGCCCCGGTGCAGGATATCCGCAGGACATTGACGCCGCAGTTGCATACCGACCGAGAAGCCCGTTTGCTGATGATCGACCTGGGTCTGGGTTCCAGTCGACTCGGTGGTTCTGCCCTGGCACAGGTTTATGGTCAGTTGGGTTACCGGGTTCCCGATCTGCACTCGGCTTCAGACCTGAAGGCCTTCTTTGGCTTTATACAGGATGCCATGCAAGAGGATCTCCTGCTGGCTTACCATGACCGTTCTGACGGGGGGCTTTTCGTTACCCTGATGGAAATGGCCTTTGCCGGCCATTGCGGACTTTCCATCCATCTGGCTGGCATAAGCAGTGAAGACAGTATTCTGGACAGCCTGTTCTGTGAAGAGCTGGGTGCTGTGATTCAGGTAGAGACAGCGAAGATGTCGCAGTTAAAGGAGCTTGCTGAAGACTATGGTCTTGGTGATATCTGTGTCGAACTGGGCGAAGCCGTGGCGGGTGATGACATACATTTTTTCTATGAGGCCAAAGAGGTTCTGCAGGGCAAGCGTTCAGAATATCAACGTCTGTGGGCCAGGACTTCTTATGAAATACAGAGCCTGCGTGATAACAGTGCTTGTGCCAGACAGGAATATGACCGCATCCTTGAACAGGACGATCCGGGTTTGTCTGCGAGTCTCAGTTTCGATATCAATGAAGATATTTCAGCACCCTATATTAATCATCAACCCAGACCGCGTATTGCAATTTTGCGGGAGCAGGGGGTCAACGGGCAACTGGAAATGGCGGCGGCTTTTGATCGTGCCGGCTTCGATAGCATTGATGTGCATATGAGCGACATTATCAGCGGGGACCTCAGCCTGGAGCAGTTTAATGCCCTGGTTGCCTGTGGTGGTTTCTCTTATGGCGACGTATTAGGCGCCGGAGAGGGCTGGGCAAAATCCATACTGTTTAATGATAGGGCCCGTCAGGAATTCGAAAGCTTCTTCAGGCGCGAGACCACACTTGCTTTTGGTGTTTGTAATGGCTGTCAGATGATGTCCAACCTGCATGAACTGATTCCCGGTACCAGTCACTGGCCGCACTTTGTTAGAAATGAATCGGAACAATTTGAAGGCAGAACCGCGCTGGTCAAAATCAATTCCGGCCCATCGGTATTTCTACAGGGCATGGCAGGTTCGGTTTTCCCCATTGCCATTGCGCATGGAGAAGGCAGGGCCGAATTCAGCGACAAAGCAGCCGAACAGGCGGCACTCAAGGCGGGCTGCATCGGCATGCAATATGTCGATAATTACGGCAGACATACCCAGGCCTACCCGGCCAACCCAAATGGTTCGCCACATGGTATCGCCGGACTCTGTAACGAAGATGGCCGCTTCACCATTATGATGCCGCACCCGGAAAGAGTGTTTCGTGCGGTCACCAATTCCTGGCGACCGGAAGACTGGCAGGAATATGGCCCTACCATGCGCATGTTCAGAAATGCCCGCCACTGGCTGAGCTGATTCTTCGTTTTACCAATCCACAACTCAAATTAATCCGCAGTTAAACATTAAATGTGGCTGCTTGTTTATTGGCTTGTCTGTGATTTATAGCTAGTGCGTCATTTTTAAAAGATTTCCGCTTTTGTGCAGTCATGATGGCAAGATACCCTTTCGCCGACACGCCAAAAAGCGTACCTCCCTGTACAGGCTCGGCTGACGACATCTGACCGCCAGGGATGGCGGGAATGCCGAAATTGCAGGAGCGAATTTCTGCCCTGTCGTCAGACGGTCGCCGACCGGGTATCTTGCCATCACGCCTGTACATTTAAGATCGTTGAAAATACAGACAGAAAAGCTCAGAGAATTAGCAAAGTGGAAGTGCTGGCTTCTAAAACACAAGGAATTTCAAAATGACGACTGTCGATTGACATATTTATTTGTGTTTTAAACCACTTGGTAACAAAATGGAGCAGATTTTAGGAAAGATAAACGGGCATGCACAGTTATCAGATAAACGGGCATGCACAGTTATCAGATAAACAGGCATGCACAGTAATAAGCTGTTATGTTGCTTGAAACTATTGATCCAAAATGAAACCGATAGAAGAGCTAAAAAAACCAAAAGTCGATTATTTGTTTTATAAATGGGAAATAATATTTCTTATTGTAGCCATCCTAATTCCTATTCTTTCTTGGTTTATTTGGAAAAGTGGAGATATGGTTTCTAGAAGTGGTAGCCTCATTGTATTTTTCTCCTTATTGTCTGAATTCAAGCTTTTGCATAAGGCAAATGTGAAACATATTCGGAATGCTCAACGAGTATTACAAAATTCTGAACCACTTAATTTTTCTGATCCAGCAATGCATGTAACTATAGCGTCATTATTTATTGCGTTAATTGGCACATTTATTTGGGGATACGGTGATATATTTATCGCAACATAACAATCCCTTTAATACCGCCCTTCGGGCTGGGACGCCGGCTTCGCCGTCGCCCCATTAAGAAGGGCGTTAGGTGCTATGAATCCTTTAAGTGACTTTATTGATTCCAATTATTTCTATGCCTGCAAGACACAAAGATCGTTTGAGCATGACTTGCAAATGATAAATATGCATAAGTCAATGTGCATTGATAAAATAATTGTTAAAAAGTGGATGCGTGATTATGGGCTATTCCAAGGAATAACAAATAAAGGGCGTGATGGAATAGTAGATATTTATTCAGAAACAATTTTCCAACTAACCAAAGGGGTTTCCTCGCCAAATTCTGATGAAATTGCAAAACAATTTAACACTTTATTATTAAATTTCTATGGAGTGGTTCCTAGAAAATGGATTTCAGCAGTTTCAAAATTACTTTGGTGTTCATATCCTTCAAGTATTGTTATATACGATGCTTTTGTTCATCGATCTTTAATTATCCTACAAGGGTTTTACCCATCTCTTGCAAATATGCCACGACTTTCAAATAGCTCTAAAATTAGGAAAATCGAAGATATACAATCTCTAGTAAACTTTTATATCGATTACCAATCAATAGCCAAAGAATTACTTAATTTACATCAAAGTCAGTTTAATTTATTAAGAAATAAATATTCAGAACAATACGAGTACGACATTCGTATTTTAGATAAATTACTTTGGTTACTAGGCGGCCCAGGCCAAAGTTTTAAATTAGGTAATATTAATTGCACTTAACAAGGCCTCGATCATGGAGACAGCTTGCTTCGCTCATAACGATTTCTTCTGTGCTTAGGCATGAAAGATATCGGCATACGGATAACTAAACTCTCAATCAGCCGTGCTATTTATTCCGGCGCAGGAATGCACAGAAAATTGTAAGCTTATTCCTGAATAAAGCAGCATTATGTTAACGTTTAGCAATTCCATATAATTATAAAAACAGCAGGGGAGTGATAAAGCAGATGAGCATACTCGTACAGTTAGAAGTAAAGGCGAAGCCGGAATGTGTCGAAGAGATGAGCAGTTTTCTGGCAGATATATTTCCCGATACCAGAGCCTATGATGGTTGCATTGATATTCAGGCTTATCTGAACGAGGATGGTTGTACCATCGTATTTGTGGAGCACTGGTTAAGCAGGGAACACTACCAGAAGTATCTTGCCTGGCGTGAAGCAAGTGGTTCCCTGGCAGCCTTAGGGCCTTTTCTGCAGGGGCCGCCTGAGATTCGATATTTTCAGGCAATTGATGCCTAGTTTTGTCCAATTGCCGGGTAGATTGCCCGGCCTGTCTTTGCAACTATAAAATTAAAACGCATCAGGGAGGAAATCACACTATGAAAACAAAACTGTATTCTTGCGTATTACTTATCTGTTTATTGACCACGCCGGCACTGGCACAAACGGTATCCTGCGATGCTTCGCCCGGCTTTGCCGATTTTGATTTCTGGGTAGGGGACTGGGATGTCTACGATACCAGCAACATGCTGGTTGGCACTAACTCGATTGAGAAAAAGGAAAATGGCTGTCTGTTGATGGAAACATGGGCCGGTGCCGGCGGATCTACGGGAATCAGCCTGAACTATTTTAATCCCGTAACAGAACGATGGCAGCAGTTGTGGGTATCGGCTGGGGCTTATGCCATTGATATAGAAGGTGGTCTGCTGGACGGATCAATGGTGTTAAGCGGAAAGCTCTGGAATTATCAGGGGCCGACTTATGATTTCCGTGGTACCTGGACGCCCAATGCAGACGGCAGCGTCCGTCAGTTTTTTGAACAATTCAATACAGAAACAAATACCTGGGACGCCTGGTTCGATGGTCGTTATGTACCCAAACAGGGGCTATAAGGGTAAAGCGTTTTTATACCTTAGCCGTGTATGAGATTATTTGTCTTCCCGGTCAGGGATAGTTTGCCTGTATAAAGCGATTTATGTGGTTTAATTGCCGTCATGAATTTATTCAACAATCAGCAACAAAGTCCCTTTGAAAAAGGATTGATTCGCCTGGCTATTTACGAGCTGCCTGGAACCATTCTTGTGGTATTGGGTCTTTACGGACGGTACTGGGCTGAAGGTGATGCCTTCCTGCCATTTCTGAATGATCAGCAAATTGTCAACTACATGCTCACTGCTGGCATTGTTATCTGGCTTTATTGCTGGACAGAGTTTATCAAGCTTGTGAGAAATAAACCTTGACTTTGGTTCAGGTGGTCTATACCCTGCGATCCAGCTATAAAGTGTAGCTAATATTTATAACCACTCTTCGTTGCATATCAAATATTTCATCGTACTTATTTCTTTCTTCAAAGTGTTTCTAAATCTCAGCTCATTTTTATGCCAAAACCCGTTTCTTATGCGGCAGCAACGTATTCGTCGCAGCAGTAAAGAGACAATATTATTATTTTTTTAGGTTATTTTTATGTCAAACAAAGTAAGTGGTACAGTTAAGTGGTTCAACGAATCTAAAGGTTTCGGTTTTATCGAACAGGAATCTGGTCCGGACGTATTTGCACATTACAGTGCAATTGCCAGTTCAGGATACAAAACACTTGCTGAAGGTCAGCGCGTTGAGTTCGAAGTAACTCAAGGTCAGAAAGGCCCTCAGGCAGAGAATATTGTCGCAATCTAATTGCAGACACTATTATCTGAATAAAAAAGCAGCCCCCGGGCTGCTTTTTTTATGCCTGCGAATTCAGTCATGGTCAGTGAAGCTTAAGGCAAATTGAGTGATGGCCATTTTCTTGCCTGGCTGACTAGGAGGTGGCTCGTTCTGAGGTTATATTAGGCTCTATGTATAAGCTCAGTTTTTATGTGCCTGAATCACATCTGGAAGCCGTTAAAGTAGCCGTGTTCAACGTGGGTGCCGGAAAAATCGGCAACTATGATTGCTGTAGCTGGCAAACTCGCGGTCAGGGGCAATTCAGGCCGCTTAAGGGTAGTATGCCTGCGCTCGGACAAGAAGGCAGGGTTGAAACGGTGCCGGAGTTCAAGGTTGAACTGGTTTGTCAAAACGACTTGATTGCAAAGGCTGTTGACGCTCTGAAGCAGGCACATCCCTATGAAGAGCCGGCCTATGAGGTCGTCCAGCTGGCTGATTTCTGATGAGAATTCGCATGGCATTCAACATTGTCGGAGGCCTGCTGGGTTTTATTGCCTTGTTGTTGACACTGGATCTGGCGGCACAGGAAAAACCCCCGGAGAATCAGCCGCAGGCAGAGTTTCATATGGCGCGGTTGATATTTAATAATGGTTTTGGCCCGATGGGCAGAAATTTTGCCATATCGCGTCGTGGCAGAGGCTGGTGGGCAATAGATTATCCTTCCGCTGAAATGCATTTCCTGCCCGGTCTGGCCCGTCTTTCCCGCATCGATGTTGCCGAAGACAGCATTCATCTGGATATTATGGAAGATGCGATATTCGATTACCCCTGGTTGTTCGTACAGCAGATTGGGCAGGGGGGCTGGAATCCAAATCAGCAGGAAGTCTTACGCTGGCGTGAATACCTGTTCCGGGGCGGTTTTCTGGTGGTAGATGATTTTCACGGGACTGGCGAGTGGCAGGCCTTCCAACAGGTTATGGGAAAAATTTTTCCGAATCGCCCCATCGTCGATTTAAGCAGTGAAGATGAAGTGTTTAATGTCCTGTATCAACTGGATCAACTGACCCAGATTCCGGGGCAACGACATCTGTATCGTGCAGCAGACGGAACGATACAGGCGCGCCTGCAGGGGCCACAGGCCTGGCGCGGGGTCTACGATGATAAAGGGCGCCTGATGGTAGCCATAAACTTCAATATGGATATGGGGGATGCCTGGGAACATGCCGATGATGCCTTCTATCCTCAGCCGATGACGGCACTGGCCTATCGCTTTGGCGTCAATTATGTCATTTATGCAATGACCCACTGAGCCCGGCTTTGACCTATATCAGGCAGCAGCAATATCTTGTAAAGTAGCATGGACTCAATTACTCTTTGCCAGAATAAACAGGGGATTACCAAACCTTTATGCCTAAATACCTAAACTTTCAATCAGGCTTGCAATTCCTGCTTTGCGTTTGTGGTTTTTTCTTTGGGACACTGGCAAGTGCTGCAGAAAGTGATTTTCCGGTTCCGGACAATATCCGCCCTGCGATAAATTTTTGGATCAAGGTCTACACGGAAGCGGATACGGAAAGCGGTTTTCTGCATGATTCTGAAAATTTAAGCATTATTTACACCAAACTGACTCGCGACCGCAGTGTTATCAACAGTACCCGTGAAGAAATAGCGGCAGATTTGCGCGTGCTGGCCAGCGGCAAGCGCAGTGGTTTAAGCCGTTCGCAGCAGGAAATTCTTTCGCTATGGCCCGCAGATGTTAGCAATGATCGTCTCACCCGTGCAGCGGGCAATGTTCGTTGGCAGCTTGGCCAGCGTGATCGCTTTATTGAAGGTCTGCAACGCGCCGGTGCCTATCGTGAACATATTGAAAATGTCGTACGCAGCAAGGGTATGCCGGTAGAGCTGGCCATCCTGCCACATGTGGAGTCCTCTTTTCACCCTGGTGCTTATTCCAGTGCTGCTGCTACGGGTATGTGGCAGTTTGTACGTTCCACCGCGCAACGTTTCATGCGCGTAGATTATATCGTTGATGAGCGGCTGGACCCTTATACGGCGACTTACGGGGCAATGGAGCTGCTTGAGTTTAACCACAATGCCCTGGGCACCTGGCCCCTGGCCTTAACGGCCTATAACCATGGAGCAAATGGTATAGCACGGGCAGTGAGGGATGTCGGCAGTAACGATATAGGTCGGATTATTTCTGAATATAAAGGCCCTCGCTTTGGTTTTGCTTCGCGCAATTTCTACCCACAGTTTCTGGCAGCCTTACAGGTTGATAAGAATTACCGGCAGTACTTTGGGGATATTCAACTGGACTTTCATCCGGGTTTTTATGAAGAAGAAATGGAGTCATTTGTTTCCGCACAGGATCTGGCCACATCGCTTGGTGTCAACGTACGAGATCTGGAGCGGGATAATCCTGCCTTGCAACCAGCCGTCTGGTCTGGCACCAAACGAATCCCGAAAGGCTTTGGTATTAAAGTGAGACGTGACACTTTACCTGGCGGCAATTTACTGGCCAGCCTGGATAGTTTGCCTTTGGCATACCTGCATAGCGAGCAGATTCCGGATTTAAGTTATCAGGTACGCAGTGGTGATTCACTTTCCATTATTGCCGAGCGTTATCGCACCACAGTATCTGAGCTGGTAGCGATCAATCAGCTGCGCGACAGAAATACCATTCGCATCGGACAACAACTGCTCTTGCCACAACAGGATGGCTCGATACCAACGCTTGTGGTTAATGACAATACCCCGCGCACAATACCCGACGATGGTCTTTACGAAGTTCGTCGCGGGGATACTCTGTCGATTATTGCTGAGCGTTACCAGCTTTCTGTTGAAACACTGCTGGCCCTGAACTCTCTGAATACACAAAGTCTGATTTTTCCTGGACAGAATCTGCAATTGCGTGGCGAGATTCAGGCGGTGCAAACAAGCTCAGAGACAGCTCTTGCTCGAGTTGATGATACGACGCAAGTTATAATAACTGAAGACAGTGACAGTGAAATGGATCTGGCTCAGTCTGAAGCGGTGCAAATAGATGCCACGCTCGCTGCGGTAGAGTTCGAAAATACTGAAGTAGAATTACAGGCCCAGATACTGACAGATTTGTCGGCTGACCCGGCTGATTACAGCGTTTCCCGAGATGGCACCATAGAAATACAGGCTGTTGAAACCTTGGGGCACTATGCAGACTGGCTGGGTATCAGGACTCAGGTACTGCGTAATATCAATGGTTTAACTTTCCGTGATCCGGTAATGATAGGTGACCGCCTGAAGCTGGATTTTTCAAAGACAGATAGAGCGACTTTCGAAAATCGACGCCGCCAGTTTCATCGCGATCTGCAGCAGCAATATTTTGCTAACTGGCGTATCCAGCAGACCGAGCAATACGCCATCAAGCGCAGAGACTTTCTGGACTCACTGACACGTGAGCGTTCAGTGCCAATGTGGCTGTTCAGACAATACAATCCGGAAGTGGATTTCCAGCGTTTGCAGATAGGACAGGTTGTTGTGTTTCCGGTGGTGCAACCGGTAGCACTATGAGTTGAGTGTTCGGGCTGTTGTTATAAGAACTTAAATCCTGTTTCTGTTTTAACATCAAATTTTTTAAGTCGCCACTTCTTTCCAGTTAAATAATTTAATCGCAAAACCCAGCGCTATAGCCAGCCAAATCAGGATGCCGATGATATTCGGCATCAAGGCAACAAGGTTGGCGCCATCAATGGCAACCCCACGCAGACCGTTCACAACGAAGCTCAGCGGCAGCACATTAGCCAGCGGCTGAACTATAGCGGGCATGGCATCGATCGGGTAAAAGATGCCGGTCAGCAGCATCTGAGGCCAGGTCAACAGCATATTCATAGCCATAATCGCCTGTTGTGATTTTGCCAGGGAACCCAGACAAAAGCCCAGGCTTAAAAAAATTGTGGTTCCCAGAATGATAAAGATATAAAGATTAAGCAGATTGCCGATAAAGGTGATGTCCAGCAGAAAAATCGCAATGCCCAGCAAAACACTGATCTGTACCATAACGATCAGGAGTCTCGATAGCACCAGACCGCTGATAAAATTATTCGGCTGTATGGGAGTCACGAACAAGCGCTTTAATATGCCTTTACGGCGGAATTCGACCAGATTGAAACCACTGCCACCCATGGCGATTTGCATCAGCATCAGCGCCAGCAGACCGGGCACCAGGAAATCCAGGTATGTCTGGGTGCGCGCTTCCACGTCTACAATGCTCAGATCAAACAGTGGCTCAAGACCACGCAAGTCGCGCTCTATGTCTACCAGGGTCTGTTGCAGCAGGGGAATAACAGTATTCATTTGTGCCGTTTGAGAGGTATCTATTATGACCTGCAGGGCTACATTGGCCGGATTGCCACGGAATTCCTCGGGTATCAGGATCGCCAGGCCAATATTACCGTTGATGACCTGTACGCTCAGACTTTGTTCAGTGCCCTGGGTGATGTCAAACAGGGGATTGGCGTCTATGTTGGCTATAAATTCCCGGCTAAGCGTGGAATTGGCTTCATCGGCGATGCCAATAGCTATCGGGTCAACTTCGCCACTGTTAAAAAAACCAAAGGCCAGCATCAACAGCAGAGGAAAGATCAGCGAAAAAACAATAGCCTGGCGATCCCGGGAAAAAATCTTCAAAAACACTTTGGTCATGACCAGGGTGAGGCTCATCACAATACTCCTATTATTCTCGTAAACCGGATCCGGTCAGGGTCAGGAAGACATCTTCCAGATTGCCATGCAGTGGTGCAGATGGGGGGTCAGGTGCATGCGTATTGATCAGTTCCTGTGGGCTGCCTTCTGCGATTATTTTGCCGTGATCCATTATGGCCAGTCGATTACATAGATATTCGGCTTCTTCCATATTATGCGTGGTCAAAACTATGGTCATGCCCTTGCTGTTGAGTTCCCTGACCAGCTCCCAGATATTGCGTTTAGCCTGAGGATCCAGCCCGGTGGTGGGTTCATCCAGAAACAATACTTTGGGATCATGTACCAAAGCACAGGCAATCGAAAAGCGCTGTTGCTGTCCGCCGGATAATTCCTTGGGTTTTGCTTTAGCCTTTTCTTTCAGATTAACCTGTTCCAGCAGGAGCAGGGGGTCATCATAGCGGCCATAGAGTTGGCTAAACAGTGCGATGAGTTCCGAGAGATTCAAATGATCAAAATATTCATTGGCCTGAAGTTGCACGCCAATGAGTTTTTTAGTTTTATAGGGCTCCTTGTTGACGGAAATACCATCTATCCAGGCTTCTCCTTCGTCAATGTCGGTGAGGCCTTCGATCATTTCCAGGGTGGTTGTTTTACCTGCTCCATTAGGCCCGAGAATGCCATATATCTCACCGGCTTCTATGCTTACAGACGTGCCATTGACAGCATAAAAAAATTCATTTTTCTTACCGGGCTTTGGGTATTTTTTATGTAAATTTTCAGTTTTAACAATACTCATAAGGGGGCTCTACTGTTGAAACGGTGGCTAGCATATCAAGTATTGAGGTATCCGGTCATATTTAAACGTTTATTTCGAGTTTGATCTTCCTTAGAATGCAAACTCATTTCACCCAGCACTGAGGGTGTTTTTTTATCGGGGCAATGATGACAGCAATAATTTCCATAAATAATCTAAGCAAAACCTTTGACGGCGGATTTCAGGCATTAAAGGATATCAACCTTGATATCAATCAAGGTGAGATTATTGCCTTGCTGGGTCCGAATGGTGCCGGGAAAACCACTTTGATCAGCACTATCTGCGGTATTGTTACTCCAACAGAGGGGTCTATTACAGTAGCCGGTTTTGATATTCAGAAGAATTATCGGCAGGCACGCTCCATTATTGGTCTGGTGCCTCAGGAACTAACCATTGAAACTTTTGAAACGGTTACTAATGTACTGGAATTCAGTCGTGGCTTATTTGGCAAGAAGAAAAATCCTGCGCATATAGAAAAAGTGCTGAAATCACTTTCATTGTGGGATAAAAAAGACAACAGACTCCGAACGCTTTCCGGAGGCATGAAACGTCGGGTTCTGATCGGCAAAGCACTGGCACATGAACCTGATATATTGTTTCTGGATGAGCCCACTGCCGGTGTGGATGTTGAGCTGCGTAAAGAGATGTGGCAGGTCATTCGCGACCTGAGGAAGACAGGCGTAACAGTGATTCTGACAACGCACTATATTGAAGAAGCTGAGGAAATGGCAGACAGAATCGGTGTGATAAATCATGGACAGATCATTCTGGTCGATGAGAAAACATCGCTGATCCAGAAAATGGGTGAAAAAAATCTGCGCCTGCATCTCACAGAGAAACTGACAGAAATCCCCGCGAGTCTAGCGGCCTATAATTTGCAGCTTGATGAAGATGGGATGCACCTGAAATACAGCTATGATGTACAACAGGAAGATACCGGAATTACGGCTCTGTTGGATGACATTGAAGGCGCGAATATTCAATATCGCGATCTGGAAACCAAGCAGAGTTCGCTTGAAGAAATATTCGTCAATCTGGTGAAAAAATAATGAACTATCCCGCTATCCGCGCAATTTTTAAATACGAAATGGCCAGAACCTGGCGCACAGTCACCCAAAGTATCGTCTCGCCGGTGTTATCCACCTCGCTCTACTTTATTGTTTTCGGCAGTGCTATCGGTTCACGTATGAGCGATATAGAAGGGGTCTCGTATTCGGCTTTTCTGGTGCCAGGCTTGATGATGTTGTCCTTGCTGACGCAAAGTGTTTCCAATGCGTCTTTTGGCATCTATTTCCCGCGATTTATCGGTACAATTTTTGAAGTACTGTCGGCACCGGTTTCCACTTTTGAGATTGTCCTGGGTTATGTCGGCGCTGCTGCCTGTAAATCGATCATTGTAGGCATAATTATTTTAATTACAGCCGCGTTTTTTGTGGATCTGCAGATAATGCATCCCTTTTTAATGCTGACTTTTCTGGTACTGACTGCGCTGACCTTCAGCATGCTGGGTTTTATTATCGGCATCTGGGCTGATAATTTTGAGAAGCTGCAAGTCGTTCCCTTACTGATCATTACACCCCTGACTTTTCTGGGAGGCAGTTTTTATTCCATCAGTATGCTGCCGGAAGTATGGCAAAAGATATCTCTGTTTAATCCGGTAGTTTATCTGGTCAGCGGATTTCGCTGGAGCTTTTATGAAATTTCCGATGTTAACCTTTGGGTAAGTCTGAGTATGACAGGCTTGTTTTTACTTATCTGCTTGTCCGGGATATTTTGGATATTCAAGACTGGTTATCGTTTAAAAAACTAAGCTTTCTGACTATTACGCTCGCTAATACTTCGTTAAAGCTGAAATTAAATTCAGTCACTTACTACGAGTAAGCTCCTTCATTGAATTTCAGCTTTGCCTCGTCTTAGCTTCGCTCATGACGTCAGAAAGTAAGTCGATTGGACTTGAAGATACATCTTTGAAGTCAGGAATTAAATTCAGTCACTTACTACGAGTAAGCTCTTTCATTGAATTTCAGCTTTGCCTCGTCTTAGCTTCGCTTATGACGCCAGCTTATATGACCTAAAGTGTCGATAGCAGGCCATTGACGATAATAATTAACTCACTGCAACTTCTGCTTCGTTTGCAATTTCTTCTTCTGTTGGTAACTCTGGTATTTTTTGTTCCAGTTTTATATTAGGGAGAAAACAAGCCAGGATAATGCCGCCAATAAATACCGGTACCAGATACAAAAAGATCGGGGTCAGGGCGTCAGCATAGGAGTGGATAAAAATATCCTGCAGATTTTCCGGCATTACCCGGAGAATAGCCGGGGTTAATGATTGGGCGTTTCCGCTTGCTTGCGGCATCTCAGCAGGAAGTCGTTCTGCCAACATACTGGTCAAACGTGTAGAAAATAGTGCGCCCACTATCGCGATGCCCATGGTAGCGCCTATTTCCCGGAAAAATGAATTTGCGGATGTGGCGGTGCCGACCTCCTCAAAAGGTACCGAGTTTTGAACTGCTAAAATCAGAATCTGTATAAAGCAACCAACTCCGGCGCCCATCAGGAAAATATAAAAGCAAACCAGCACGATTGATTGCCCCACTGCCAGGGTCGAGAATAAATACAGTGACAGGGTGCAGATTGAAATACCGATCAAGGGATATTTTTTATAATGGCCATGCTTGGCGACCAGTATGCCGGTGAGATTCACTGCAATCATAATTCCGATGATCATCGGTACCAATAAATAACCGGAGACAGTCGCGGAATAGCCATAGACCATCTGCATGTAAGTGGGCATGAAGGCGATGCTGGCGAACATGCCAACTCCTACTAATAAACCCAGTGCCGTACTGATATTGAATGTTGTGTTTTTAAACAGGCTCAAAGGAATAACCGGATCTTTTGCCTTACTTTCCACCCAGATAAATAGTACGGAGCTAGCCACAGTTAAGGCACCAAGGCCTAGTATGGTGGATGAAGACCATGCATAGGTAGTGCCCCCCAACCTAAAAACAAGGTTAAACTGGTGACTGCAAGCGACATGCTGATGATGCCGAAGGTGTCGAGAGTGAAAGCGACATCCGGCTTTTTGAGATGTAGCCCTTTCCAGCAAACTGCAATTACAGCAAGCCCGATGGGAATTTTAATCCAGAAGGTCCAGCGCCAACTCATATAGTCAGTCAGAAAGCCTCCAATCAGGGGGCCGGCAACAGAGGCCAGTGCGAACATCATGCCGATAGGAGCCATGTATTTGGAGCGTTCACGAATCGGCACCAGGTCTGCCATGGTAGCCTGAGTCAGGACCATCAGACCGCCGCCGCCGAGACCCTGCAGGGCACGGAAAAAAATAAGTTGCTCGATATTTTGACTGAAACCACCCAGGCCGGAGGCGGCTACAAAAATTGTCAGAGCTGTCAGCATCATGGAACGCCGACCCAGCAGGTCGCCAAGTTTTCCGTAAACGGGCATGGAAATGGTTGAGGTTAATATATAGGCAGTGATTACCCAGCTCATGGAAGAGACAGCGTTTAATTCACCGACCATGGTGGGTAGGGCTGTGGATATGATGGTTTGATCCAGAGCGGCCAGTAACATGCTGATCAGCAAGGTGGCATAGATCCATTTAAAACCGTGTGGCGGTATCCATTTTTCATGGGTTTCTGACATGATTTGCTTATCCTTATAAAAAGTAACTCTGGTCTGATAGTTCAGCGTTTGGACTTAACTGTCAGACCAGTAAACCGGGTATAAATAATCAGGATTGAAATAAATCCTCGATGGAGAGATAGCGTTCACCTGAGTCATATGAGAACACCAGCACCCTGGAACCGTGAGGAAAACTGTCACTTGTCTGGGCAACAGCAGCAAGCGTTGCTCCAGAAGAAATGCCGATAAATATGCCTTCTTCTTTAGTGCAACGACGCGCCATTTCGAAGGCATCTTCTTCTGAAACGGCAATTGTGCCATCAAGGATTTCTGTGTTCAGTACCTCGGGAATAAATCCGGCCCCGATACCCTGTATGCGATGCAGGCCTTTTTCCATGCCGGCAATGACTTGCGATTTAAGCGGTTCCACGGCAAGCACCTGCAGATCCGGGAATGCCTCCTTGAGCACTTCAGCACAGCCACTTATATGGCCCCCGGTACCGACCCCGGTAATAAGGTAATCAATACCTTCCGGGAAGTCTGCCAAAATTTCCTGAGCAGTGCTTTCCTTATGAGCAGCAACATTTACCGGATTTGTGAATTGCGAAGGCATCCAGGCATGTTCATTTTCATGCATCAGTTCATTGGCTTTTTCAATACAGCCGCCCATACCCAGTTCTTTTGGTGTGAGTACCAGTTCTGCTCCCAGTGCAGCCATATAGCGACGGCGTTCGATGGACATGGACTCAGGCATGGTCAGTATCAGGCGATAACCTTTAACGGCAGCTACCATGGCAAGGCCGATACCGGTATTGCCTGAAGTGGGTTCAATAATAATGCTGTCTTTACGGAGTTCGCCGCTTTTTTCGGCAGCCTCGATCATGGCCAAGGCGATTCGGTCTTTGATGCTGCCGCCGGGATTGGCACGTTCAGTTTTCATCCAGACTTCGATTTTGTCACTGAAGAGATGATTCAGGCGAATGTGGGGAGTATTGCCGATACTTTCCAGAATATTATTGAATTTCATTTTTATCCTGCTGGAAGAAAGGTATATTGATTCTAGGCGCTGCAATATAGCATAGGCCTAAAGGCAATTCGATAATGCTGGAAGACATTGGCTTTGGTTAAACGTTTTATTTTCTGTACCGCAATAATCTGTCATTTTTTGTTCAATTCAAGTAGGCTTTAGCCTTTTTTTGCCGGATCAAATTTAACGCCCATGTATTTAATACTTAAAACATTGCATATGACTTTTGCCTTGCTGAGTTTTACCTTGTTTTTATGGCGCAGTTATTTGATGGCTGTCGGTTCAAAGTGGTCGAAAAACAACATGATTGTGCTGTGTTGTCATTGTATCGACGGACTGTTTTTGAGTTTCGGTTTCTGGATGGCATTCATGGTGAACTTTGGTTTGTTTAATCAACCCTGGTTATCCATGAAGGTACTTTTACTGATGTTTTATTTGTTCTTTGTTGGCGTTACGCTTAGCCGTGGCAAGTCCAGTGAAGTCAGAATAACGTCTTTCTTTCTGGCGGTATTCACCTTTCTTTACATTGTTGGTATAGCAATTAATAAAACAGTCATCAGTTGGTTTGCTTTAATCTGACAGCCTATGAGCGCATATCTGGTTTTCAAATATATTCATATTACCTTTGCTCTGCTCAGTATTAGCAGTTTTATATTGCGTGGTTTCTGGATGATGCAGAATTCAGCAATCCTGCAACGTAAGCCGGTGAAAATCCTGCCTCATATTATTGATACTGTTTTTTTGTTAAGTGCCATTAGCCTGCTGTTTATACTTGGTTTTGGTTACTTACAACAAGGTTGGTTACTGCACAAAATAAGCCTGATGTTCGTCTATATATTGCTGGGAGTAATCGCGTTGGGTCAAAAATATAGTAAATCGAAACGGGTTATGGCATTTTTTGCGGGCGTTCTGGTTTTTTTCTACATAATCGGGATTGCGATTTTTAAAACGGCCCTGAGCTGGCTAGTTTTGATTTTCTGAAGACCGATCATATACTCGCACTAATTCGATAGGTACGCGGAAAGATTGAGGTTGAATATATAGTTGCACACTCAATTGCCTGCCATCTTCGCTTAATTCGTAACGTTCAACCGTAAAGCCTCCATCTCTGGGGCGTCCTTCTACAAGCAAAATATCATTCTCCCAGTTACCGAACGAAAAATCCTCGACATCATTCATGGAACTCAGACTGACACTGGCACCTCTGTTATCCATAAAGACAGGACGGACAAATTCTCCGTATGTAAATGTGTATTCTTCCGAATCGAAAGAAATCAACAGACTTTTTTCATAGGAAATAAAATCATACATCTCCTGTTCGACCGGGCCGCCGCGGTAGTATTCTTTATCACGGTTAAAAAAACCGCGTTTAACATTCTGGCCGGAAGCATTTAGGGCAATTTCTACTTTATCGTCAGTGACCTCACTCAGGGTCTCGTTGATTACCCAGAGGCCTACCAGAGGCGCTTCCTGGGTGAAAGCACTGGTGCAAAAGAGACTCCAGGAAACAAATATCATTATGCTTAATTTGTACATGGATCAAGTTTAGAATTATTTAAAGCAGAATGCTAAAGTTATCTAAATCTGATGCTGCGTCGTGCTGAAAAACGGCCAGGATTCTGCGCTACGAAAATGGAATCCTTATAATGACGTACTAGCCAATATTTGACGAATAAACAAAAAAAAGAACTAACCGATAGTTTGTGCAGGAGTAAAAGTCATTGCAGTCAGTTCAGCGCGCGCTTAAAGAATTTATTAGTACGGAAGGTTTGCCGGACGCTTATCTGCAAACTGCCGAACAATGGTTTATACCCCTGGCTGAAGATATCCTGCGTCAAATTTCCAGGCACCAGGGGACCTTTATTTTAGGAATCAACGGCTGCCAGGGTAGTGGAAAATCAACCCTGGCTGCATTACTGGTGATACTTTTACGGGATATGATGGGGGTTCGCAGTATTAATTTATCCCTGGATGATTTCTATCTTCCTCTCGCTACACGCAAAGCCATGGCTGCCGGGATACATCCACTTCTGCGCACCAGAGGCGTGCCGGGTACTCATGATATTGATCTGGCCCTGCAAACACTCGGTGCCTTACAGCAGCAGGGAGAAGTGGCGATCCCTCGCTTCAATAAGGCTACCGATGACAGACTGACACCAGAGAGTCAATGGCCAGTGATTTCAGGTCCTGTCGATGTTGTTATTCTGGAAGGCTGGTGCCTGGGTCTGGATGCTCAGCCGATATCGTCTCTTACTGAACCAGTCAACGAACTGGAGCAAGAGGAAGATGCAGACGGAAGCTGGCGACATTTTGTAAATGAAAAGTTAGCAAGTGAATATCAGGTGCTTTTTAGCAAAATAGATATGCTGCTTATGTTGAAAGCCCCCGGCTTTGAAAATGTGCTCGAGTGGAGGAATCAGCAGGAGCGGAAACTGGCAGCCAGTAAGCCCGGGGAAGAGCACAGGAAAATAATGAGCAAAAATGAATTGCGGCGTTTTATCTCACATTATGAACGTTTAACACGGCATGCACTGGCAAGTCTGGCTGAGAAAGCAGATGTGGTCTATCAACTAGGAGATGATCAGCTTATAAAGGCGAAACTGAAAGGTTGAAAGCAGGCGTCCAAATAAAGTAATACACCTGCTGTAACTTAATGGATGGCTGGGCTTAACGAAGAGCATATTACTGCCTGAACCCAGACAGTAATATCAGAAAGAACTATAAGTACTAAAAGGGCAGTGCTATTGCGTCAAGAGCGTCGAAATCTTCACTCATCGCTGTCTCGCTGGCTTCGATGCCGTTCTTGCTGAGAATAAAGGCAACAGTTGCAATATATTCCTCTACCCCCAGGGATTTGCCATTTCCTTTTGGCATTTCTTCCCAGGTATATCGGGCCAGCTCTCCAAGCGTTCGACCACCCCAGCTATTTGCAAAAAAGAAACCCTTGATAGGCGTGGCAAACTGGCCGTTATCTAATTGAGTGCCATGACAGACCTGACAAAATTCTATGTATAAATCTTCACCCTGTTCAACCTGTGCGCTGCTAAAGGTAAGATCCTCTGCAAAACTCAGGGAGCTCAGCAAAATACCAGTGAACAGGAATGTGATTTTGTAATATAAATTTTTCATGGTTTATCCAGCTCTCATTCTTAGCAAGGTTACAACTCTGGTTGGAGTTTCAGTTCCAGACAAATATCCTGATATCCGCTTCAATCTGTCCTGGAAACTTAAACAACATCCCAGAGTAAATTTAAAGCCCGCGAGTTTACCATAAAAAATAAACATTGCGCTGCTTAGCCTGCAGCTTATCAGTTACGCCTGAACCAAGGCTGAATAAGACGGCGGTAGGCCAGTGCGAAACCGGTCCAGACCATGAATAGACTGGCAAAGGAAACCAGGCCTGCAAGGGTCTGCCCCCAAAAACCAAGTACTTCGCCGGTATGTAAAAAGCGGATGATGGAACGAGTCCGCTGGCCCGGACTTTGATCGGACAGGCCGCTCATGCTTAACAAAACACCTGTACTGCGATCCAGGCTTAAATTAAATTGTTTATGTGGTTGCCCGCCGATACTTTGGTTAACCGAGAAATTTAGCACATCATCAGATGCTGAAGGCAGACTCATGGAGATGCTTTGCCAATGCCCAAGTTCCTGTTCTGTTATGCGTTTTGCCGAGTCCACCAGCTCATCCAGATTCATGTATCGCTGATGGGATGTGAGAGCACCTGTCGTATAAGATATGTTATCGGCTGCAGCTGGTCCCCGATCGCGTTGTGGGGCCTCTTCACCAAAGACCTGATACACCAGATTATTTGCCCAGCTATAATTAAATACCGTAGCGGTTGCAACAATAAAGACCAGAGGAATGGCGCTCCAGATTCCAAATACATGATGCCAGTTAAAGTCACGGGCCTGTGCATTTGCTGCCTTACCGATAAACAGCAGTCTGGCCTTGAACAGACTCCAGCGCCAGATTTTTGGCAGCCATAAATACATCCCACTGAGTATTAAAAAAAGAAAAATCAGATTACTGATACCGGTAATGGCTCTTGCATTGGCGCGATTTTCTCCGCTTACATTAAACCAGCGATGCCAGCCGGTTACGGCACTGAAAAATGCTTCAAGGGACGGATTGCCAGTATGCATTGTTTCGCCGCTATAAGGATTCAATTCAATACTGCCACTACGACCTGCATTTAGGCTGACAGGAGCTCCGGGATCATTGGTGATAACTACAGAGCTAGGGGTGAATTCCGGACTGCTCAGCAGGCCAAGGTCAAGCAAGCTTTCTATGGGTAAGCTTTGCGTCGTCTGTTGGCTGACAGGCAGATAATCAGCTCGCGCAAACCAGTTTTCTATCTGGCGCTCGTAGGTCAGTATGACACCGGTCAGGGACATCATGAAAATCACGAGCCCGGCCAGAACACCACTGACCAAGTGAGCCCAAAAAATTGTTTTCCTGATCATGTATCAGCACCTGTAAATAAACACGTAAATAGTAATGCTAATGATAATTATTCTCAAGTAGAAATATGCTATTTTACAAATATTTTTGAGACTGTCCTGTTAATGGCCTATCGGATACAATCACCAGTTCATACATTGAGTAAGTGAAGCGGCCTTAAGATGAAAAAAGTTTTTGCAGGTCTCGCAATCGTGATAGTGCTGATAGCTGGCGGTGCATTTTATTTATTGAGTAATCTGGATGAGATTGTAAGGACGGCGATCGAAACCTACGGCACTGAAGCAATTGGTTCACAGGTAAGTGTCGGTTCAGTAGAAATAAGCCTGAGTGAAGGCTCTGCAATTATTTATGACTTCAGTATCGCCAATCCTGAAGGATTCAGTGAACGCAGCCTGATGAGTTTTTCGGAACTTGCTGTAGATCTGGATCTGGCTAATATCAGCCAGGAAATGATAGGCATCAGCCGTATTGCAACACGTGATCCCTTTGTCAGTTATGAACGGGCTAATGGCACATCGAATCTGGACCTTGTCAGTGCAAGATTATCGTCTGGCAGTGCGCAGGAGCCGGAATCAGCAGGGCCTGAGAGCCAGATGCTTTTACAGATTGATTCGGTGATGATCGGTAACATTCAGGCATCCGTCAGTGATGCAATGTTACCTCGCGCAATAGATGTAAGTCTGGGTGATATTGAACTGGACGGCCTGGCGGGAACGCCGGCTGAAATTGCCCAGCAAATACTCAGACCCGTATTAAGGCAGTTAGCCAGTAATGCTGGCTCTGCATTTGCCGGTATGGCCGCTCAGATGGCACAGGAACAGCTTGAGGAGCAGATGCAGAATCTTGAAAACAGAGCCAATGAGGCTCGTGAACAAGTTGAAGACTCACTCAACGAAAGCATCAATGAAGCTGTGGGTGAAGATATCAGAGAAGGTATTGGTAATCTGTTTGGCAATTAAATTTTCTGCAGGAAAAATCAGTGCGATCTACTAACAGAATCTGGCTGGACCTCGGAGTCTCAGTCTTTTTGCTGGGCTTGTTAATTTTTGGCGGTATGCTGATTTATGAGCTCAATTTTGATGCCATGGAAGTTGATATTGATGATGCCCTTGCCCAGCGTGGTCAGGAAATATCGACAGAAAAGGGCTGTATAGCTTGTCATACAGTAGATGGAAGTCCCGGTGTAGGCCCAAGCTGGATGGGTATGTTTGGGCGGGTCGAAACACTTGATGATGATTCCAGCCAGATTGTGGATGAGCTGTATTTCAGAGAGTCAATTCGTTACCCGGATCGTAAAATGGTCAAGGGATATCCCAAAGTCATGTCCAGTTACTGGCTCGAAGAGGATGATTTCCAGGCACTTCTTGCCTTTGCCAAACGACTCTCACAATAACAGCGACTTCGCTTTTAGTTGTTTGATACAGCACCCTCATAGGCAAGCAAAAGCTTTTTGCGATGTTTGCCCCAACGAAATTCACCACTTTCCCCGATTTTTCTGATCACACGATGGCAGGGGATCAGGTAGGCGATTTTATTTTTCGCAATTGCCGATGCCGTTGCTCTGGTGGCGCTATGTTTGCCCATCGCAGCCGCAATTTGTTCATAATTTGAAACGCATGCAAAGGGAATTTGTAGCAGAGCCTGCCAGACCTGAATCTGGAAGGGTGTGCCCCGTAACAGTAAACTGATTTGCTGTTTGCTGCTGGATCCAAAGAGTTGCTGATGGAAGGACTCGCTGACACTCTGATTTCTTTCAATACTGGCCAGTGCCCACTCTTCCCTGAAGGCTTGTTCGGTCTGTGCTGCAGAATCTCCCACAAAACTCAGATGACAAATACCCTTATCACTGCATGCCAGTAAATATTCTCCGAAGGGCGAAGGGTGGAAACCATAAGTCAGTCTAAGGTCTTTGCCAATATTTCTATATTGTGCGGGGGTAATAGCTTCACTTTTGACAAAAAGTTCATGACTACGCCCACCTCCGGATAAGCCCGCCTGGTAAGTAGCTTCCAGTACTGAATAACCCTGATCGAGCAGGTTTTTCATATATTCACGGGTCAGAAACTGTAAGAAGCGTTTCGGGCTGATGCCGGCCCATTCAACAAAAAGGCGCTGGAAATAAAATTCACTGAGTCCAACATATGCAGCTATTTCGGATAATTCCGGCTGTTCTGTATGATGGTCCAGCAGATAGGAGATGGCTTTTTCCACCAGCAGATAATGTTGGTTGTGGTTGCTTAGAGTAGGCATGAATAAAATTTACCTGCCCGGGCCCTAAAAAGAAATCCGTTTCTTGCGATTGGCTAAAAAAGATATGCTTTACTCGGCGACCTGTTTTATGGCACTTTCATTGTGCTGCACGACACTGTCTGCACCGACAGAATGCATACAAGACCCGATATAAATAATGCGTAATAAAAAACAGATCATAAGCAGGAAGGGAAGGCATGAAGCTTATTAATTTCAGTGTAGCAGCCGTATTGGTCGTTTTAACCTTTTATCTCCTGATAGTAGGTCAGGAGGTCTTGTTACCCATCGTTATTGCACTGGTTTTCTGGTATCTGATCAATTTGCTCGCAACCTCGTATGGACGATTGAAACTGGGTAATTTCAGATTGCCTGGCAGGCTTTGTTTTACACTTTCGCTGCTCAGTTTTGTGGCTATGTTCTGGGGGACTGTAAAGCTGATATCCATGAACGTGGATGGCGTACTCGAAGTTGCTCCCAGTTATCAGGTTAATCTGGAAGCTAAAATGAATGGTTTGTTAAATTATTTTGGCATTCAGGAAGCGCCGACCATTGAGCAACTTATTGAATTGATCAATCTGGGAGAGTTTATCTCGGCTGCAGCAGGGTCCCTGACCAGCATCGTTGCCAATAGTGGCGTTATTCTGATTTATCTGGCGTTTTTGTTTATTGAACAAAAAAATATGGATCTGAAGCTCTCAGCCTTGATAGCCGATAGTACAAAGGAAGGACAAGTCAGGAAAGTGCTACGAAAAGTCAGTGATGATGTGCGTAAGTATGTCACCATTAAACTGATTGCCAGTCTGTCGACGGGAATTTTGAGCTATATTTTTATGATGATTGTCGGCGTGGATTTCGCGCCTTTCTGGGCCTTGTTGATTTTCCTGTTGAATTTCATTCCCACTATCGGCTCCATTATTGCGACCATTTTCCCTTCATTAATTGCCCTGGTGCAATTCGATACCCTGGGACCATTTTTTCTGGTTGGAGGTGGGTTAACAGGCATTCAGATATTGATCGGCAATATTCTGGAGCCTAAATTTACCGGTAGTTCATTAAACCTGAGCCCAACTATTATTCTTCTTAATCTGTCTTTGTGGGGAGTTATCTGGGGGATTCCGGGGATGTTCCTATGCGTACCATTTCTGGTTATCAGTATGATCGTTTTTTCGCATTTTCCACAGACCCGAGCCATCGCTGTTTTACTTTCCAGCGATGGTCGGATTAGTGAAATGGAAGCCCGGGATAGAGCGTAAGGCTACTTTCCTAGAGTTGGTAAGCCAGTTCCAGTGCAATTTGCCGTGGTCTGTCTACAAAGCCATAGAAAGTATTGGTACCAAATAAATTGGCTGAGATTGGTGCGTTCCCTGCATAAGTCAGTACATCTTCATTACCCAGGTTTTTACCGATAATTGAAACTCTCCAGTTATCATTCTGTACACCAAAGCGCAGATTAACCTTGGTGTAGCTATCCACAAGGTATTGTGGATCCAGATTGTCATGAATATTCTGGCTGTCTGTGTAGTTGAGATTCAAATTGGCAAAGAGTTCGATGTCATTATTCAGCATGAAACGATAATCAAAAAACAGGCTAAGATTGTTTTCAGGTGTATATTGGCCAGTCATACCGGTGAAATTACACAAGGGTATGCCGTTCACAACCGATCCATTAGGTGTCTGGTAGTTGTAACAGTTGCCGTTTCTGAAATCCTTGAATTCGAAATCGAGGAATGAATAGGCGTAACCCAAGGTCAGATTATCAGTTGCGGCATAGCGTCCATCCAGTTCCAGTCCCCTGACTTCGGTTTTATTGGCATTACCCACATTAAAGCCCAGAGCGCCATCAAACTGACTGACCTGCAGATCATCGTAGTCGGTGAAAAAGAGTGTGGCATTTAATTCCAGGCGTCCATTGGCCAGCAGACTTTTTGAGCCAATTTCAAAGGAATCGGTTTCCTCATTTTCAAATTCGAAGGAGAAGGGGTTGTTGGCTCTGGCATCGAAGCCACCAGCCTTAAAGCCTTCAGAATAACTGGCATAAAGCATGGTGTTATCCAAGGGATTCCATTGCACATTGACCATTGGAGTAAATGAGCTTTCCGAACGTGAACCGCTAAGGTTATGTCCCGGAGATGTGACTCCGCTTGATACGGCGGTGTAACCCAGGGTCTGCACGCTGTGCAGTGCGAAGAATTCATTATAGGCAATAGGCGCCAGCGGAGTTGCTGTGATCGCAGCAGTGGCCAGATCCTGAATATTAATCTGGCGAGCTGCGTCTTTGTCTTCACTGGTATAACGTGCGCCGAGCGTAAAACGTAAACTGTCGGTGGCATACCAGGTGCCTTGTGCAAATACGGCCCAAAGATCACTTTCATGATCATTCAGGCGTTTGGCCTGAGTGCCTGGCAGGTTGGCCATCAGCGCCAGTGCCGGGTTTAAGCCTGATAGCGTACCAAGAATAGAGTTATTCGGAATATCGATCTCTTCCCTTGAATTCATTTCACTACTTTGAAAATAAGCGCCTCCGATCCAGTCAAAATTGCCGCCCGAATCTGAACTCAAACGTATTTCCTGGCTGAACTGCTCGTAATCCTCTGCAAGCCCCACTTCAAAAACACTGCTGGGTGTGTAATCACAATCACAGCGCTCATCGAAATCATATTCAAGCAGACCCGTGACCAGCGTCAGGGTAGTGCCATTAAAATCATAGTTAATATCCAGAGTGATATTGGTCAGATCGTTATTGCTGTATTCATTGGCATTGGCCTGTCGATTGTAATCAAATATACCGTCCATCAAAGGTTGGGCGAGAATTCCGGCAGTGATTTGAGCATAATTCAAGCCGGCAAAAGGACCAGCCGGAGCAGCACTGTCCTGCACTATTTCAATCTGTCGACCGTTACTGTCGAAGCTGTTGGTTTCAAGTTTCAGGCCAAAACTCAATTCTGTGCTGGCATCCCATTCCAGGATCAGGCGGGCTGATCTCTCTTCGCGCTCAGGTTCCTGGGTACTGCGAAAGGTATTATTGATATAGCCATCTTCCTCATAGCCCCGCAAAGCCAGGCGAGCACGGACATCGTCTGTGAGTGCGCCGGAAAAAACGGCATTAAGTTCGGTCTGGTTAGATTCAAATTCGTAGAGCCCGGATACAGCTATTTCAGTTTCTTCAGTGGGTCGAGCTGTGGACAGGTTCAATGCGCCGGCGATGGTATTTTTGCCAAACAAAGTACTCTGTGGACCACGTAAAACTTCAACCCGCTCCAAATCAAAAAATGGTGCCCGGATTAATTGCTGACGACCATAGTAAACACCATCGACGTATTGTCCTACGGACTGTTCAAAACCCTGGTTATTTCCTGAGCCGATACCGCGCACGTACATCTGGGTGCTGACACCGGTCTCGGTCATGCTCAGGTTCGGGACGTATTCGGTAATATCGGCAATTTTATTGATATTGCCGGTTTCCAGAACTTCTTCGCTAATAACATTCACTGAAATAGGTACATCAGCAAGACTTTCTTCGCGTTTTTGTGCAGTAACAATAATTTCCGGCAGTAGCAGTTCTCTGCTTTGAGCCAGCGCAGTTGAACTAAGTTGAGTGCAGATAATGCCTGTGATTGCGGTGAAAAGAGTTGTATATCGGAAGCAGTTTCGACGCATAATAATCTCCTTACTTAATCCCCAAATTGCGCTTTTTTATTGTTTAGGTACAGACTGCATACACACTGCTGAAGTCCTGCTTTTCAACATTCAAAAAATCTTAGCACTAACAAGTGCTTAATGTAAGCTTTGTGTATATGCACTCAGGTGATGTCAATGGCTGACTGAGAGTATATAATGCGCGCCCTTTTAGAGTAGAAACAATTAAGTCGCTATGAAAAGTACTGAAATCCGACAGGCATTTTTAGCGTATTTTGCTGAACACGGTCATACCGTGGTCGACAGCAGCTCGCTGGTGCCCGCAAATGACCCGACATTGCTGTTTACCAATGCCGGCATGGTTCAGTTTAAGGATGTTTTCCTGGGCCAGGATAAACGCGATTATGTACGCGCCACCAGTTCGCAGCGCTGTGTCAGGGCCGGCGGGAAACATAATGACCTGGAGAATGTGGGTTATACCGCCCGGCATCATACCTTTTTTGAAATGTTGGGAAATTTCAGTTTTGGGGATTACTTTAAAAAAGAAGCCATAGGCTATGCCTGGGAGTTTCTTACCGTAAATATGGGACTGGCACCTGAGAAATTATGGGTCACTGTTTTTCATGAAGATCAGGAAGCTGAAAATATCTGGTTACAGGATATCGGGGTAAGTCCGGAGCGTTTTTCCAGATTGGGCGAAAAAGACAATTTCTGGGCCATGGGTGACACGGGCCCCTGCGGTCCCTGCAGCGAAATCTTTTATGATCATGGTGAAGATGTAGCGGGCGGACCTCCAGGCTCTCCGGACGAAGATGGGGATCGTTACATTGAAATCTGGAACCTTGTGTTTATGCAGTATAACCGTGGTGCCGATGGCAAGTTGCAGCCTCTGCCCAAACCATCGGTAGATACAGGTATGGGGCTGGAGAGAATTTCGGCAGTCTTGCAGGGCGTTCATAGTAACTATGAAATTGATTTATTTAAGAGTCTGCTGCAGGCGGTTGCAAAAGTCACCGGAACCAGCGATCTCCATTCCGCTTCGCTAAATGTCATTGCCGATCATATCCGTTCCTGTGCTTTTTTGGTAAATGACGGCGTGATACCGGCCAACGAAGGCAGGGGCTATGTATTGCGCCGGATTATCCGCCGGGCAATCAGACATGGTCACCAACTGGGCGCGAAAGAAAGTTTCTTCTATAAACTGGTGGGGCCACTGGCCGCAGTTATGGGAGATGCCTATCCCGAATTGATCAGGAATCAGGCCAGCATCGAAGCAACACTGCGAGCGGAGGAAGAGCAATTTTCCAGAACGCTGGAAAACGGTATGCAGGAACTCGAAGCTGTGCTGACAGAACTAAACGGTTCGACGATACCAGGTGAAACGGTGTTCAAATTGTATGATACCTATGGTTTTCCGGTAGACCTTACGGCGGATATCGCTCGTGAACGGCAACTAAGTCTGGATATGCCAGGCTTTGAAGCAGCCATGCAGGCCCAAAAAACACGTGCGCGTGCAGCCAGTCGTTTCGAAGCAGAAGAAGTGCTGGAACTGGTGGACAATCTGCAAAGTGCTTTTACCGGTTATGAGCATTTGCATGAGGCAGACTGCGAAGTTCTTGCTCTTTATCAGCAAGGCAAGGCCGTCGATAAGATCAAGGCAGGAGCTAGTGCGACAATCGTACTGAGCCAAACGCCATTTTATGCTGAGTCAGGCGGACAAGTAGGAGATAGCGGTGTTTTACACAATAGTCATAGCAATTTCCTTGTTAAAGATACCCAAAAGCAGGCAGAACAATTTCTGCATCAGGGCGAGTTAAGTTCGGGAATGCTTGCGGTCGGTGATGTGCTTAGTGCCGATGTGAATGTTGAATTACGCCAGGCCACTATGCTTAATCATTCAGCCACACATTTAATGCATGCAGCCCTGCGTGAAGTGTTGGGAGAGCATGTGATGCAAAAAGGTTCACTGGTAAATGCAGACTATCTGCGTTTTGATTTTTCACATACCAAGCCTCTCACTAGCGAAGAACTGGATCGGATTGAGATGCTGGTAAACCGGCAGATACAGGAAAACTCTGAAGTCAGGAAGCAGACCATGGCAATTGCCGATGCCAAAGCCCAGGGGGCAATGGCGCTGTTTGGTGAAAAATACGGTGATGAAGTACGTGTGGTCAGCATGGGCACTGCGGCTGATAAGGAATTTTCCATAGAATTATGTGGTGGCACGCATGTTGGAAGAACAGGCGATATTGGTCTCTTTAAAGTAAGCCAGGAATCAGGCATAGCTGCCGGAGTCAGGCGCATTGAAGCAGTCACAGGATTGAAAGCCCTGCAACTTGTAAAGGGTCAACAGCAGCTTCTGGCAGTAATTGCCAGTTTGCTTAAGTCAGATCAAGGCAATCTCGAACTTAAAGTTGAACAATTAATCAAACAGAATCGTGGACTGGAAAAAGAACTGGCACAATTAAAGGCTAAATTAGCCAGCTCGACGGGCAATGACCTTACTACTCAAGCCATTGAAATTAAAGGCATTAAAGTTCTGGTGGCAGAGCTTGAAGGTCTGGATGGCAAGGCCTTACGTGATACCTGTGATCAACTCAAAAATAAACTGGGTTCTGCTGTCATTCTGTTGGCTGCGCCAAAGGACGGAAAAGTCAGCCTGGTGGCGGGTGTTACCAATGATCTGATTGACAAGGTAAAAGCCGGCGATCTGGTCAATATGGTTGCTCAACAGATAGGCGGTAAGGGTGGAGGCAGAGCTGACATGGCAATGGCTGGCGGTACCGAGTTAGAAAATCTGCAAAAGGCACTCGCTTCAGTGCAGGCATTTTTAGAAAAGTTACTCTAAACTCAACATATTTTATTTAAACATTGTTTAATTAACTATTAAACGTATATTAATTTTTACAAACCGATGATATCATAATGACATTATTGATCCAGAAGTATGGTGGCACTTCGGTGGGCTCGGTAGAGCGCATCCAGGCAGTCGCAAAAAGAGTAGTTGCAAGTAAAAAACAGGGCAATCAATTGGTGGTTGTGCTGTCTGCCATGAGTGGGGTGACCAATTCACTGTTGGAACTGGCTCACAAAATTCAGGCCTCTCCGGTAGACCGGGAGATGGATGTACTGCTCTCGACCGGTGAGCAAACGACAATTGCGTTGTTAGCCATGGCCCTGGAAGAACTGGGTTGTCCGGCGCGATCGTATACAGGTGGACAGGTTAGAATATTAACGGACGAGGTACACACCAAAGCCCGTATTATTGAAATTGATCAGGAAAATATTCGAGCTGATCTGGAAAAAGGCAGGGTAGTGGTGGTAGCCGGTTTCCAGGGAGTCGATGCGAAGGGTGACATTACCACCCTTGGAAGAGGAGGTTCTGATACCACAGCGGTTGCTCTGGCAGCTGCATTAAAAGCTGATGAGTGTCAGATATTCACGGATGTGGATGGTGTTTATACCACCGATCCAAGGGTAGTAGGGAACGCAAGAAGACTGGATAGAATTACCTTTGAAGAAATGCTTGAAATGTCCAGTTTGGGTGCAAAAGTTTTGCAGATT
>TARA_R110002111_G_scaffold235136_1_pt1 | contig 38082 bp, 33 predicted proteins | sample TARA_R110002111 | Tara Oceans TARA_R110002111 (sample SAMEA4397363) | marine metagenome | biome: Polar Biome; feature: [ZZZ] marine water layer (ENVO:01000295); material: water (ENVO:00002006), including particulate matter (ENVO:01000060) such as... | depth 199 m
CCTGCAACAAAGCAGCCCGTAATTATTTAATAAGCTGCAAATTTAAGAATTTATGAGCGAATTACTAATGAGTTTAAGAATTAGTTTTTAGTTGCAAATGAAGGTTTAAAAAGATGAAATATTACTTAAATTGACTAAATACCTTCAAACAAAAAGAGCTACTCATGGCGAGCAACTCTTTTTAATCAACTTAACTAACTTACTAAAATTACTAACTTTCAGCATTTTCTTTATTCACAGGTTCTATCTAGAACTATTTCATTATTACTATCATTTACGTTATGCAATACTAATTGTTCTGCAGTACATTCTACAACTAACCAACTTCCGTTTATCGCTTGAATATTTGGCCCATTTACATTAGTAAATTCTACAATCACACCATCATTAGTTTGTGTTGTAGACCAATAAGCATCTATTACTGTTGTATCCGTATATATTACTACAATTCCTGAATTTTCTTCGAAATTAAAATTATAACTACCAAGGTTATCACTACCATTATAACTTGTGATGTTCCATTGGCATTCAGTTAAAATACCATCAATATCTCCTTCTGTACAGCTGCCTGAATTACAATCAATAATATTTAATTGAATTGGGAATACTTCATATGCATTACCAATATCTACTCTTGCATATACCGTTTGTTGAGACGTTACAGTATTGGTGAAACTCTGCGGATTTGCGATAGGGTTCACTCCTGAATTAGCATCAACTTCTATTTCATAATAAGACATAAAATACTCAGGGCTGATTGTACAGTTTGAAAAAGCAATTGTTAAATCAAAAGTTGCGGCAGTATCATTATTTTCATCACATAGCTCTAAAACAGCATCAAAACTTTGAAAACATTCAAAATAATTACACTCTTCTGTATTTAAATAAACATTAAATATTTGAAAATTTCCACTTTCAGCTTCAATTCTCAAATAAACTTCAGTAGTTAAAGTTCCATATGCTTCTGTGTTTGCTATTGGATTATTATTGTTCTCTGCATCAGCTAATGTTTCGTGAAATGAAGGTGTAAAAACATATTGGCAATCTACTAACCCAATAGTGTTAGCACTTAGATTAAAAACAGGCACATTATTAGGTTGGTTACATTCTACAATTTCAAAATCTCCAAAACAACTGAAAACATTTTCATTACATGCTTCAACTATGAGCTCTAATTCTTGTATAGCAAATTCATGTGTTTCTTGATTAAAAACTCTAAAATATATCGTTTGAGATGCTAATTCTGTTGGTGTAGTTAGTTGAATATTTAAATGATTAGTAGAAATTATAGCATCGTCATAGGTAGGATGATAACTACCTGCTATTGGGTAAATCTCAATACATTCTGAACTTTGTAAACTACTAGTTTCGAAAACAAATGTGGCTATACCATCGTTATTATCATCACATTCTTGAGACAAAACATATAGACTATTACAATTTAAAAGATCTTGATTATTAACTTCACAAGCTTGTTCTAAAACAATATTATTATCACCATTAACCAAATACAATTCACCTTCTACACATTCTACAACTTGCCATTGTCCATTTAAGGTTTCATATCCTTGTTGAAATGTAAAATCTATAAATATGTTTGTTGAAATGGTCACAAGATCCCAAGTACCAATTGGTGATTCTAAATTACTAACATCCTCAATTAAAACGTCACCATTAGATCCAAAATGCACATAAATAGGAACAAATGAATCCAATAAATTAGTTTGTAATAACCAAGCACACTCCAAAATATCTGCGTTAATATCTTCAACTGAACAACCTAAATCTCCTAAACAATCTTGTTCTAATTCGAGTATAGTATTATCTTGAATAATTGTTAATTCGTTTGAGGAATCGTCATCGTCATTACAAGAGATAATTATCCATTCTCCTTCTAAACTATCTTGAAAGGCTGTTAAATTTGAAAATGTAAGTGCAATACCATTATCCGTAGAAGACAAACTCCAATAACCTCCAATTGCAGATGCAGCCATCCCTTCTGAGATTTGCAGCTCTCCATTATCATTAAAAATTAATTGATAGTTATCGTAATTACCTGTACCATCTGTAAAATCCCAAGGACATTCTTGTAAAATACTACTGATATCAGTAATTGAGCAGTCTAAATCATCATCACAATCTTGCTCAAAATACATACCTGTTCCCTCAACTGTTAGATGCTCAAATCTAAGCTCGTCAGCATCACATTCTACCACTAGCCAATTTCCAAATTGCGCTTCGTAGTAATAAAAAGATTCAATATGAAGTTCTAAACCTGCATCTGTTTCATTAATTTCCCAAGAAGTGGTATGTGTTTCTGTAGTAATTCCTTCAATAGTTAGAACACCGTTTTCATTAAAATCAAAAACATAAGGTCCATCTAAATTATCTACATCTTCATTAGTATATAAATACACCTCCCACGGACATTCTATTAAATTTAATACAACCTCATCCTCTAAACAATCATCGCTCTCATCCTCACAAAATTGTTCTGCGTCTTCAATTGCATTTGCTAATTCTTCATTGGTATTAACCTCAATGCTTTCTCCATTGCCATATTCTAAAGTTACTGGAAAATTTAAACTAACAATTAAAGTATTATCATCTTGCTCTAGTTCTTCTAAAAACACGTATAAAGCCTCATCATTTTCAATGACAATGGTTTCAACAAGGTTAAATCCAGAATTAAAAACTGAAAATGAAATTGGATATACAAAATCGGCACATTCAATAACGTCGTTATCATCCTCAACACATGCCTCAATAAAATTTAGAAGTTGGTCTTCATTTTCAATTACAATCTCGCTATAATCACTAAATATAACAGTAATAGGAAATATAAAATCTAAGATATCCTCATCAACAGTAACATTACTTAGTAAATCTTCTAGTTCAAATAAATCAGCTTCAGTTTCAATTATAATAGTAATATCACTTAATACAATAGTCACTGGTAATTCTACCGAAAAGCAACTTGCATTATCTAAAAAATCATCTATTGCGCCATCGTTAGTAGTAGTTCTGCTCATAAGATTTGCCAAATTAGAACCTGGCACAATAGTTTCTTGCTCATTTTGATCTTCAATTTGAGAAATCTCATCTTGACAAGATGTAAAACAAAAAAGAACAAAAATGAAACTCATTAGAACGTACTTAAAATTGGTTTTCATGGCATTCACACTTTAACTATTTATTATAAAACAGTTTAGTTATAAAAAGTCCTACTCGCAATTATTAAAATATTATTTATAATTTGTGGCACCTTTAAAAAGCTATGAGTAAACCTTTACGAAATAACATTTGCGAATCACAATTATTTGAAAGTATCTATAAAAAACATGCTAAAAACTTGCATGATTTTTTGTATTACAAATTTGGCGAACACTTAAATCCACAAGATCAAGTTCAAGAAGCTTTTATAAAATTGTGGAATAATTGTAGCAAAATTGAACCTAATAAGGCTAAGAGTTATTTATTTACCACAGCAAATAATTTAATGCTAAATGCTTTTGCGCATCAAAAAGTAGTTTTAAAATACAGTAAACAACCTCAAAAACATTCTACCAACGAAACACCAGAATTTGTTTTACAAGAAAAAGAATACCATCAAAAATTACAAAAAGCAATTAGTAACCTTACCGAAGCGCAACGTGTAGCTTTTTTAATGAATAGAGTTGAAGGTAAACGCTTTAAAGAAATAGCCGAACTATTAGATATTTCTGTAAAAGGTGTAGAGAAACGTATATATGGTGCGTTAAAAAAGCTAAGAGAAGATATTGATGAACTTTAAAACTTAAAGATGGTAGGGATTTTTAAACCTTGGCTGTTATATAGTTGAAATCAGAATATGAAAAGAGAAGAACTCATAAAAAAATGGTTAAATAATAACCTAAATCCTGAAGAGCAGAATGCTTTTGAGCAGCTTGAGGATTATAATCAATTGATTAAAATGGATGCGACCTTAAAAGGGTTTAAAGCTCCAGAATTTTCAGTTGACCAAACTTACCAAACTCTAAAACCGCATCTTAAATCTCAGTCATCAAAAACCAATCAATGGTTAAAACCGTTACTTAGAATAGCGGCTGTTTTAGCTATAGGATTTAGTGTTTATTTTTATACTTCAAACTTAGACGAACACATTGAAACTCTTGTTGCACAACAAACAACAATTCAATTACCAGATAACTCTACGGTAGATTTAAATGCGAATTCAACAGTAACTTTTAATGAAAACAGCTGGAGTAAAACAAGAGCTGTAACACTAAATGGAGAAGCCTTTTTTAAAGTTGCCAAAGGTGAGAGATTTGATGTTATCACTTCTGACGGAATAGTTAGTGTTTTAGGCACACAGTTTAATGTAAAACAGCGTGAATCTTACTTTGAAGTTACTTGTTACGAAGGTTTAGTTGGCGTTACACACAATAATAAAACCGTAAAATTAAAACCAGGACATACCTTCAAAATTATTGACGGAAAACAACTAACAGCTGATAAAGAAACTGCCGCACAACCCATTTGGTTGCATGGAGAAAGTAGTTTTAAAAGCGTTCCTTTAAAACATGTGATTGCTGAATTTGAAAATCAATATGATTTACAAATAAATACGGACCAAATAGACACATCGCGTTTATTCACAGGAAGCTTTACGCATAATAATTTAGATTTAGCCTTGAAATCTGTTACAATACCATTAAATTTAAGCTACAGCAAATCAGGAAAATCTATTTTACTAAAGCGTGAATAAAAAATTACTTTGTTTATTTTTTTTCTTTTTAACCATTGCCTCATGTAACCTTGCTTTTAGCCAAGAACAAGAGGAAAAACAACCGCTTGCCAAAATTCTAATAGACATAGAGAAACAATATCACGTAAAGTTTTCTTTTGAAACCAAAACAATTGAAGGCATTTCAATTTCCCCATTATATCCTGAATTATCCTTAGATCAGGTTATCACTCAATTAAAACTCGCTACTCAATTAAATTTTGAAATTTTAAGTGACCGCTTCATCGCAATCACACCAAAAACCTTATCAGAATTACAAAACCAAATTCAGCATTTAGAAGAAGTAGTAGTCATCAATTATCTTACTAAAGGTATTTCTAAAACCAACAACGGAACTATTGAAGCAGATACCAAAGCTTTTGAAATTTTACCTGGATTAATTGAACCCGATGTATTACAAATAGTCCAAAATTTACCAGGAATTATTAGTGTAGACGAACGCATTTCTAACATTAATGTTAGAGGTGGCACCAATGATCAAAATCTTATTTTGTACGAAGGTATAAGAATGTACCAAACAGGTCATTTCTTTGGATTAATCTCAGCTTTTAACCCTTATTTATCTGAAGATATCACAGTTTCTAAAAACGGGACAAGTGCCAAATTTGGCAATGGAGTCTCAAGTACTATTGCTATAAAAAATGTTGACGAATTAGATAAAAAAACAAGTGGAGGTATTGGCGGAAATTTATTAAGTGTTGATGGTTATGCAAAAATCCCACTCTCAAAAAAAACCGAACTACAATTAGCAGCAAGACGTTCTTATACTGATATTTTGGTTTCTAAAACTTACGATTCTTATTTTGATAGAATTTTTAGAGATTCGGAATTAAACACCACTAATGACAATACTCAATTAGCACTAGATGAACGTTTTTTGTTTTACGATTTTAATGCTAAGTTTTTATACGATATAAACAAAACTTCTAAGTTCCGAATGAACATAATGAACATGTATAATAACTTATATTATAATCAAGTTTTTACCACTTCCGAAAATAATTTTCAAGAAACAAAAAGTCAACTCAATCAAGTAAGTTTTGGAGCCAGCGCTAATTATGCAAAACAATTAAAAAATGAAATCAATATATCTGCTGAAATGTATTATTCTCGATACGTTCTAGATGCAAAAAACAATAACGTCACTAGCAATCAACTTTTAGAACAAGAAAATAAAGTTGAAGATTATGGTTTGCGATTTGATATTTCAAAAGTATTGAGCGCTAGTTTAAAATTAAATTTTGGTTATCAATTTAATGAAGTTGGTGTCACCAATTTAGAAGATGTTATTAATCCCAACTTTATAAGTCTCAAGAAAGAAATAATAAGATCACACGCATTATTTGGTGAAATTGTGCGTTACTCTCAGTCTCGAAATACGTATTTGCGCTTTGGTGCAAGAATCAACTATTTTAGCAAGCTCCAAGAACTTATTATTGAGCCTAGATTTGCATTTAACCAAAAAATATCTGATCACTTTAGGTTAGAAATATTAGGAGAAATTAAAAATCAAGCAATTACTCAGGTTATAGATTTACAACAAGACTTTCTAGGTATAGAAAAACGACGCTGGCAATTAGCAAATACAAATAACACTCCATTAGTTAAAAGCCAACAAGTATCTGCTGGTATTAGCTACAATCATAATAACCTCTTAGTTTCACTTGAAGGTTATTACAAAAATGTTAGTAATATTACAGCCCAAAGCCAAGGGTTTCAAAATCAATTTCAATTTACAAACGACATTGGCTCATATACCGTTAAAGGCATTGACTTTTTAATTAATAAACGCATTAGTAATTTTAGCACCTGGTTAAGTTATTCATACAGCAAAAACGATTATCATTTTGAGAATTTAAACGACGGAAATTCTTTCCCAAATACGTTAGATTTACAACATGTTGCCAATGCTTCTTTAACTTACAACTATAATAATTTTAAAGTTGGCTTTGGTATTAATTGGCATTCTGGCAGACCATTTACAACACCATCATCATTGCAAGACGAAAGCAACATGGTAGTAGAATACAACGAGCCAAATAATAGAAGACTGCCAGCTTATTTTAGAACCGATATTTCTGCGATTTATAATTTTTCAATTTCAAAAGGCGTAAAAGCAGATATAGGAGCTTCAGTTTGGAATATTTTTAACCAAACCAACATTATCAATTGCTATTACAGTTTAGATGCTGAAGATTCACTTATAAAAATTGATAACCGTTCTTTAAAAATCACACCAAATTTTAGTTTTAGAATCAATTTTTAATGGTTTAATGCTATTATTGTAGTACCAACCAACTATAACCAATGCATTATAAAAACTATTTCGGTTTATTTATAGTACTCACTATAATTGTTTTTTATCAAAATTGTTTCGCCCAAACACCATCTACTAGCGAGAACAATTCACTGTTTTTTATACCTGAAATTCTCATCGGAAAAACGCTAGAAGCAAATACCGATTTCCCAGAAACCAAACTTCAAAAAAACATATTCTTTAGTATAGGACGCTATAATTTTAGTCAAAACAAAGAATGGGCTGCGAGATTAAACTACCCAAAAACAGGTATTTCATTTGGCTACACTGATTTTGGAAATTCAGAAAAAGTGGGCCAAGCGTACTCAATATTACCATTTATTGAATTTTCAATTTTAAAAAGCCATATTGAAGGCTTGAACTTACAAATTGGTTTTGGTAGCTCATATATGAATACACAATATGACGAGATTACTAATGAATTCAATAGGGCTATAACCACTAAAATCAATTGGTCCTTTAGGTCTTTTGTATATTATGATATGTTTAAATCTAACGCTACAGATTGGCGATTTGGATTGGGTTATTTGCATCATTCTAATGGACACACCAATTTACCAAACCAAGGTTTAAATTCATTAGCAGCAAGTATCTCCGCTAAAATCGACCACAAAAAATCAGGTAGTTATACATTTGAAGAACCAAATTTCAGGGCTAAATCTCAAATGTATTTTGATTTTAGATTTGGTTTAGGACAAAATGTACTTTCAACACATTTCAACACTAAAAAAGAAGTGTATTCTATTGCTGCTTCTGCAGGAAAAATTATTAATAACACCTTTAAATTTGGTGGAGGATTTTACTATAGGTTCTACGAGCATTATTATGATTATATAAAAAACAACGAAGCTTTAGTTGCAGAACAAGTACCACACTTCACAGATAATCCTTATGGTTACGCAACCACTTTTGGGCTATTTGCAACCTCAGAATTATTACTAGACCATATTGGTATAGAATTCAATCTTGGATTAAACATTTATAAACCATTTTATAAAATAGACTGGCAACTTAACCAAGGTTATTCTTATGATTTAGAAAATGGAGAAACCGTAGAAGTGTTAGGAGAACTAGATTGGTATTACGAAATTAAACGAACCGTTTCTGCCAGATTGGGTTTAAAATATTACTTATGGTCTACCAATAAAGCACCAAAATACAATGCTTATATAGGAGCACATATAAACGCTAATTTGGGTCAGGCAGATTTTACAGAATTAAGCATTGGTTATGAATATCGTTTTGGTTTAAAAGAAAAACAATTATGAAAGCTGAAGAACTATATAAATTAAGATTTCCTATTGGCGAATTTACAACACCAAAAACCATAACAAAAGAACTTCTTAAACATTGGATTTTGTCTATTGAAAATTTTCCGGAGTCCCTAATTTCATTAACACAAAATCTCAACGAAAAAGAACTTAGTTATAAGTACAGACCAAATGGATGGACTATTAAACAAGTCGTTCACCATTGTGCAGATAGCCATATTAACAGCCTTTTAAGATTTAAATTAGCGCTTACAGAAGACGCTCCTACAATAAAACCTTATTTTGAAGACCGATTTGCAGATTTAAAAGACTACTCAGAGCCTATAGACACTTCCATTTCAATACTGGTTGGTGTTCATAAAAAACTAGCAATTCTTCTTAATACACTAAGCCAGGATGATTTGAAGCGCAAATTCATTCACCCAGAACATGGAAAGCGTTTTTCTATTGAGCAAACCATTGGCACTTACGCTTGGCATAGCAACCATCATTTAGCACACATTGAACAAGCTTTAAGGTTTCAAGATAAATTTAAATAAAAAAGTCCTTAAACTATTAACCTTTAATCTATTTATAAGATTAGCCATTAGAAGAATTTTTGATTTCACGTTTTTTCTGCTTTTCAATATTTTTTCTAATTTTATCAATGGCAGACTCAATAGATTTGTCTGGTTCTATGAGATTATATTCACCCCAAAAATCGGGATCAGAAAATCCTGAAATGGCATCTGTAATTATTACGCTTGGTTTTAATTTATCTTTATTTTTTATTTTTTTATCCGCTACATTAACTTCCCAATCCGTTACAGCCATTTCACTTGCCAACGTATAAACCTTATTGAAAAGCTCACGTTTTTTATTTATTTTAAATTTTAAGCTTAAATTAGAATAACTGTAATACCACTTATTTCCGTTTTCTTTATAATCTACTTTATAGTTAGCCTCTAATGGATAAACCTCAATGTCTCTAGGCTTCTTTCTTACCATTAAGTTTTTCGTTTTACTCTTATTACTTAAATCCAAACTGTAATTTGCACTTACTAAAGCTAACGATTCTACGTCTATAAAAAGTTTACCTATATAATTAACATCTTGGAAAGAATTCTTTGGGCTAAAATTTATAACATATACATTTCTATTATTAATCGTTGAAGGATTATCAAAAGAGAAATTGTAAGTCCCAATACTTTGGTCTGTAAAAATATATTCCGGATATTTCATTATATCTATATATACCGTTGAAAATGGACCACCTTGCAATTTAACCGAAACAGTATCTAAACGGGTGTAATCTGTACTTTTCCGAGCTTTACCTAACTGAATAGCATCACGCTGATCTGAACTTATTGGCTGTTTTAAAATATTAACTATAGCTTCTGTTAACGACACATTTCTATTTCTGCGTTTTATGGTTTCTCTATAAAAGGCAGTCATCAAAACACTTGCTTCCTCCAAGTTCTTGTTTTTATCATCAAATACTTTTCTTACCAAACTCTCAGCATCCTTATAGGCTGAAATACTCACTGCAGACAATTCCGTAACTGCCATATATAATTTTATAGTATTGTCTGTGGTTGATAGTTCAGATAATGGAACCACGTAACTGCTGTAACCCAACAATGAAATTATCACTTTAGAATTTGAATAATTATTAGGTACTTTTAAAGTGAATTCTCCTTCCGAATTTGTAATGGTGCTAATATTGGTTGCATTAATATTTAAACTAGCTGCTTCTAAAATCTTATTAGAGCGACCATCAATCACCTTACCATTATATTCGGTAAAACCTGTCTGAGCATGCATAGAAAATGCAATAAATAATATTGAAATTAATGTAATAGCGCAACGCTTTAAAGTGTGAGATTTTTCCATAACAGTAAGTTTTAATGAACGGTTTAACAATTACTAAGATACGACAAAAGCCACTTTTCACTTAAAAATCAATTCATTAAACCGTAAACAATTATTATTATTCACTTTTTTGATTTACGAAATGCAGATGGAGTTTGCTCAACAAACTTAGTAAACGCCTTATAAAATGTTACTTTATTATTAAAACCACTTTCTAAAGCAATTGCCTCAATTTTATAATTACCATATTTGGGATCGTGCAATAATTGTTTAGCAATTTCTATTCGATGCTTATTGACGTAGTCGTTAAAATTCTCAGAAATGAGTTCAGAAAATGTTTGAGAAACATGATGTTGTTTTTCATTAAGTTGTTTACTCAGATCCGAAATATTAAAACTTCCATCTAAAAACATCTGATCTTTTTTAAAAGCCTTTTGAATTTTAGATTGAATACGAAGCATATCTTTTTCACTCAGATTTGAAGCAAAATATTTCTTTTTAATCTGAAGTAAGAACTCTGGATTTTTAACCAAAAAATACCCAACACCAAAAATTAAAAAAGTAAGCAATACATAATACCAAGCAAAATCTCGCCAACCATCTGCAAAATGGGTTAAATAAGAAATCAAAATTGAAGAACAAACATAAGCCACTACTAAAAACACTGCATATTGAAACCGCTTTGCCGATAACACTGTACGATTTAAATATAGAAATACAGAGCAACTAATTGCATAAATCATCATCTGAAAGGCCAACAAGTAATTCCAAAACATGGTTCTTGTTAAAAAATAGGCATTAATATATTCACTTCTAATGTTCCCCTCCATGAGTAAAACATCTCCGTAACCTAACCAAAAAGCAAGAATTGGAAGTATATGCAATACATCTATTGCTCGTAATCGTTTCTTATTTAAAATAAGACATTGTAAGTGAATAAAAACTAGAGGACCAAAGAGAAAAGCTATTTCATAATAAAACCAACTTTTAAACTCAGGATACAGATTAACCAACTCACCAGAGCCAAATAAGAATAATAAAATATGACATCCAACAAAGGCAATAAGTAAGGATAATGTTAGACTCCTAAGTTGTCTCGATTTAAAAAACACCCCTCCAGCTACAAAAAATGCAACAAATACTTGCGCAAACAATATGTAACGAACGATATTCAAAATGTGTCTTTAATGAGTTGACACAAGTTAAGCTATATTTTTTAGTTATTCAAAACTACATGCGCTCTGGCACTTGAATCCCTAATACCTGAAATGCATTTTTAATAGTTTGACTCACCACTTTAGATAAGCCCACTCTAAAACTCTTTTCTACCTCTGAATCAGCTCCAAGAATAGAAACATTTTGATAGAATGAATTAAACTCCTTAACCAATTCGTAAGTGTAATTAGCAATTAAAGCTGGACTGTGTTGTTCTGCCGCATTTTGAATTATTTCTGGAAATAACTCTAATTGTTTAATCAATTGTTTTTCTTTATCGTGCAAAACAATTTGATCATTAGGTGACGTTGCAGCGACGTTATTAGAATCTGCTTTTCTTAAAATAGACTGAATTCTCGCATAAGTATATTGAATAAAAGGACCTGTATTTCCTTGAAAATCGATAGACTCTTTAGGATCAAATAAAATTCGTTTTTTAGGATCTACTTTTAAAATGTAGTATTTCAAAGCACCTAAACCAATGGTTTTATAAAGGGCTTGCTTCTCTTCCTCGTTATATTCTTCAAGCTTTCCAAGTTCTTTAGAAATTTCCTCAGCTGTAACTGCCATTTCTTGAATTAAATCATCAGCATCTACAACAGTTCCTTCTCTACTCTTCATTTTTCCGCTTGGTAAATCTACCATTCCGTAACTTAAGTGGAATAGATTTTTTGCCCAATCGAAGCCTAATTTTTTTAAGATTAAAAATAAAACTTTAAAGTGGTAATCTTGCTCGTTACCAACTGTATAAACCATACCTCCAACATCTGGATAATCTTTAATACGTTGAATAGCTGTACCTATATCTTGCGTCATGTAAACAGCTGTACCATCGCTACGCAACACAATTTTTTCATCTAATCCATCTTCAGTTAAATCACACCAAACAGAACCATCTTCTTTCTTAAAAAAGACACCCGTTTTTAATCCTTCTGCAACAAACTCTTTTCCTAATAAATAAGTATTGCTCTCGTAATAATACGTGTCAAAATCAACACCAATGTTTTTGTAAGTCACTTCAAAACCATCATAAACCCATTGGTTCATTTTTTTCCAAAGCGCAACGACTTCTTCATCTCCTGCCTCCCATTTAATCAACATTTCTTGTGCTTCTAATAATAAAGGAGCATTCTTCTTGGCTTCTTCTTCAGATTGACCTTGAGCAACTAATTCTGCAATTTCAGCTTTATATTCTTGGTCGAATTTCACATAATAATTACCAACCAATTTATCACCTTTCAAATCTTTAGTTGGAGCTTCATTATTTCCAAATTTCTGATAAGCCAACATACTTTTACAAATATGAATACCTCTATCATTAATAATTTGAGTTTTGTAAACTTTCTTTCCTGAAGCTTTTAAAATTTCGGCAACACTATAACCTAAAAGAACATTTCTAACGTGTCCAAGATGCAAAGGCTTATTGGTATTTGGTGACGAATACTCTACCATAATAGCTTTATCGTCTTTTTGCTCAACAAAACCATATTTAGAATCTTCTTTTATAGCTTGAAAGAAATTGAGATAATAAGAATCACTAATCTCAATATTTAAAAACCCTTTAACCACGTTAAACCCTTTTACCAAATCTACTTGATCTAACAAATACTGACCAATTTGTTCTCCTATAACTGCAGGATTTCCTTTTACTACGCGTAACATTGGGAATACAACCACTGTAATATCTCCTGCAAACTCTTTGCGAGTAGCCTGAAATTCTACGGATTCTAAGTCTGATTGAAACAACGCTTTTATCGCTGCTTTTACGTGTAATTCTAGAGTATCTTGAAGATTCATAATCTGCCTTATTGTAGTATTTTAAAACGCTTGCAAAGATAATGGTTTTATTGTTTTATTAGGATTCTATAAAGACATTATTACTTAACTTTGAAAGTCGTCTAATAAATTGAAGAAAGACGGTACACCAAAATAACTATTCAACATGAAATTATTAAAATACGTGCTTTCGGTAATCATTATTGTTTTGGTTTCATGCTCTAAAAAGGATGACAACACCAATAGCCCAATGGTTACAGAAACCTTTTATAAAGGAATGGATTTATCTTTTCAAAGTGAATTAGAAGATTACAATGTGCCATATAAAGACGCAAACGGAAACGCTGTAGAGCTACTCGATTTTGTTAAATCTAAAGGCACAAATCTAATTCGTTTAAAACTATGGCACACTCCGCAAGATGGACAAAACAGCTTAGAAGATGTAAAATCTTATGCTCAGCGCATTAAAACTAAAGAGATGAACTTCCTTCTCGATTTTCACTACAGCGACTTTTGGGCAGATCCTGGAACACAAACACCTCCTGCTGCATGGCAAAACTTAGAGATAGAAGATTTAAAGGCGGCTATTTATAATTATACTAAAAATGTGGTTCAACAATTAAAGGCACAAAATACTTTACCAGAAATAATTCAAATTGGTAATGAAACCGACAGCGGCTTTCTTTGGGATTATGGTAAGGTTTGGAATGAATTTAATGATAACTGGGTTAACTACGCTGATTTAGTTACCGAAGCCATTAGAGCCGTTAGAGAAGTTGATACTGAAGGTAAAGTTAAAATAATGTTACACCATAGTAGTGTAGAAAATTCTATTTACTTTTTTAATGAGCTTCAAACTTATAATCTCGATTTTGACATAATTGGCTTGTCATACTATCCTCAATTTCAAACCAAAGACTTAGATGTGGTCGCTTCTAAATTAAATACCTTAGCAACAACATTTGATAAAGAAATTTTAATGGTGGAAGTTGCCTATCCGTTTACGTTACAATGGAATGACAATCTAACAAACTACATTGGTAGTATAAATCAAACTATTCCAGAATTTGCACCAACACCTCAAGGACAAAAAGCATACTTAGAATGGTTGATTAATACAATTAAAAATATTCCGAATAATAAAGGCATAGGATTTTGTTATTGGGCTCCAGATTGGGTGGCCTTTAACGGTAACGAAACCACCTCAACAAATGGCACATCTTGGGAGAATCAATGTGTGTTTGATTTCAATTTAAAAGCACTACCAATACTAGACGCTTTTAACACTAACTAACTAAAAAACAACACCCTAACAAAAACGTGCATTTCATCGACAAAACAGCTATACTCCCATGATTTTTACCGTTAATCGATAGGTGGATTTTTTCTAAAAATAATATTGACCGTTCATCTAATTTATTAGTATTAAGACCTAAATATTAGCATATTTGTATACATAGTAGCACTTTTGGTAGGCTATTAATCAATGTCCCAAACATTAATGAAGCTTGATGATCAAACTTTAACTAAGTTGTTATTGTTTTGTGTTAACTTACTTTTTTTATCCCTCTATAAAAGTTTTTCGCACCAAAACAGCGCAATTCATTTTAATACTATATTAAGATGAAACAGATACTAACATTAGCTGTTTGTCTTATATCGTTTGCTATTTTTTCGCAAGATGAAAAAATAGATGAACTGACGGTTCAGTTGACATATCTCAACCCAGATTCTACAAAAGTAGATAAGTCGCTTATTCTCATTAGTAAACTTTATGACGTTAAAGATTATGACAAAGCTTTGCTTTACGTTAACCAAACTTCAAAGCTTGCAAAAGATTTAAATTATATTAAAGGACTTGCTGAAAGCAACTACTATAGAGCATTAATCTACACAGAACATAACGACTATTTTAATGCTATAGATAACTACAAAAAATCTAGAGATTTATACCTTCAAATCAGCGATACTTTAGGTGTTGCAAAAGTGAGTAATAGTATAGGTTTAGTAGAAATTAGACGTGGAAATTATGCTATTGGGTTACAAAACTCATTATCTGCAATCGATATTTTTGAAAAGCAACATCTTCAAGATGAATTGAGTACAGCTTACAATAATTTAGCTGAGGCTTATCACAAAACAAATCAAATTGATAAAGCCATTGAATTTAATTTTAAAGCTTTAGAAGTCAGAAAACAAATTCAGGACAAAAATGGGATTAAATCTTCAACTAAAAATATTGCTGAACTATACTCCTTATTAAAAGAGCATAGAAAAGCAATTGAATATTATGAAAAAGCTTTAGATATTTTAAATCCAAAAACCGATCAGGATTTACGTGGTGAAATACTTCCTAAATTAGGTAGTGAATATTTGCGTTTTAAAGAATATGATAAAGCGTCTGAATACCTAGTTGAAGGCTTAAAATACAATCGTAAACAAGACAATAAAGAAGGCGTTTTAAGAGCATTGAATGCAATAGGAAATCTTAATCTTCAAAAGAAGAAAGTTAAACTAGCCGAAAAACAACTTAATGAAGCGTATGCAATTGCTCAAAAAACAAATAACAAAACTGAACTTTTAGAAAATTACAAACTCCATATTGCCTTAGACTCTACTCGTGGCTATTTTCAAAATGCTTTCTTTTGGCAGAATAAGTTTTATAATTTAAAAGACTCACTTTCAAAAATAGACCAACCTGTTTTTCCAACAGATGTTGCAGCTTTAGATTTAATTACAAAAAACAATACAGAAACTAATAGTAATAATCCTTTAAAATCAAATCAACAAACACCACTTTTAAAATCATCAACAAATTGGCTTAATAATCCTTATATTATATATGGTGCAATTGGTCTTTTTACATTACTAACTGCTCTTTTAATATTTAGTTTCATAAAAGCAAAATCTCATAGAGAGGAATTAGAGATACAAAAGGAAAGATTTGCAGAAGAGCTAGTAAGAACGGATGCTATTTTAGAACAAACACATCACTTAGAGGAAGTAAACCAAGTAAAGGATAAACTTTTCTCTATTGTTTCGCATGACTTAAAAGATTCTATTTCCTCTATTAAAGCATTTTTAGATTTACTAAAAGAAGGTAGCATTTCTAAAGACGAGTTTTACGAACTGATTCCAGAATTAAGCGAGAACGCGAATAACGCATCTTCACTTTTATTTAATTTATTAAACTGGTCTAAATCTCAAATGCAAAATTTAGAACCAAAACCAGAATTGTTTAATATCCAAGATGTTTTTCATTCTAAAATGGCATTAGTAGAACAGAAAGTTGAAGACAAAAGGATTGTTCTTATTGATGAATCACAACGCGATTTTATTTACGCAGATCGCAGTATGGTTGAGATTGTAATTCAGAATTTAATTACAAACGCAGTTAAATTTAGCAGAACAGGTGATGTCATTACCATTTCTAATATCGATGTAAACGGAAAAGCTTTAATATGTATTGAAGATTCTGGAGTTGGTATTGCTAAAGATAATATTGATAAATTATTTGCTGCACATAAAAACTTCACAACTACCGGAACTAAAAATGAAAAAGGAACTGGTTTAGGCTTAACTATAGCCAAAGACTTGGTAGAATTAAACAATGGTAGAATTTGGGTAGAAAGTACGCAAAACGTTGGTAGTAAATTCTTTGTTGAGCTACCAAAAGCAGAGTCTAAGGTTTAATTAATTTTACATATATTTAGCTTCTAAACTAAAGTTTTATGAAGCACTTTTTTCCTTTAATTATTATTTTATCACTAGTTTTCAATTGTAAAAATAATACCAAACCCGAAGTTAAAGAAGATAGTGAACTCAAAGAATTATTTGCTCTAATGCAAGGGTCTTTTACTTCTGAAATTCAAGCAGAAGTAGATTCTACATATTACAATATTTCATTACACATGTATCCCATTTGGGAAAATAAAGGCCATTTTCTTTATGTAGAACAGGCTCTAACAAGCACGCCAAATAAACCTTATCGCCAGCGCATATACGAAATTAAAAGAGACTCAGACAGCACATTTAGTTCTGCTATATACAAGTTAGATGTGGATTCTCTATGGATTGGTAAATGGAAAAATACAAAAGCTTTTGATTCTATCTCTTTAAATAATATTGCTTTAAAAGAAGGTTGCGAAGTTATTCTTAAGCGCATAGCTCCAAATCAATTTATCGGAAAAACAGGAGATGACACTTGTATAAGCACCATGAGAGGAGCTTCTTATGCACGAAGTGAAGTAGAAATATTAGAAGACAAAATTATTTCTTGGGATCGTGGTTTTGATGCCAATGGAGAATACGTTTGGGGAGCAGAAAAAGCGGGTTATATTTTTAATAAAATCGATTAACAATTACACAAAAAACTAATTCTTCTTTTAGAGCAACCAAACAATAGCTTTATTTTTTTGGAAGAAATACCTCTGCCATCATACAACGCGCACTACCACCACCACAAGTTTCAATCGTTTCTAAAGAACTTGAGATAATAGGACAATGTTTCTCAATACTAGAAATTTGATTAGGTGTTAAACTTTTATATGCAGCTTCACTCATCACTAAATAACGCTGCTCATTTTTACCTCTAAGTTGAAGCATATTTCCTGCAAACTGATGCATTTGGGCTTCTGTAATAGAAATAATTTCTTTACCATCTTGCTTTAAATGTTTTACCACATTTTTACGCTCCTTTTTATCATCAATGCTATCTAGACAAATCACAGAAAACGTTTCTGCCAAACACATCATTACATTGGTATGATAAATCGGTAAGCGCTTCCCTTCTACAGTTTGGTTCGCTGTAAAAATAACAGGTGTATATTCAAAATCTTCGCAGAATTCAATAAACAACTCTTCATCAGCTCTAGCAGATAAAGCACAATACGCAATTCTATTTTTGCGATCTAAAGCCATACTTCCGGTACCTTCCAAAAATATACCTTCATGTTCTGCAGACGTATAATCGATAATATTTTCAATAACAAAACCTTCTTCTTCCAACCTAATAAAAACTTCATCTCTACGTTCGCGTCTTCTGTTTTCTGCAAACATTGGGTACTTAGCAACATCACCATTACCATGAAAACTCACCCAATTATTTGGAAAAATAGAATCTGGTGTATCATTTAATTTATCATCTTCCTCAACCACCACATCAATACCCACTGAGCGTAATTTTTTTACAAAAGCATCAAACTCTTCTTGTGCTTTTATATTTATTTCGGTATTTTTTAAATCCAAATCTTCTTGAAAATAATTATTGACAGCCGTTTGTTCGTTCATCCTAAAACTTACAGGACGAATCATTAATATGGTATTTGTAGTTTGTTGCATAAAAATAAGGAGTGATAAAACTTATGCAAAGTTATTGTTTTTTGAATCGAAAACAATCATAAAATTAATCTTCATTTTCTAACCATTTTAAGGCTTCATTTCTTAATCTAAAGGTTTTAATATTCCACTTATGTTCTTTATTAATACTTATTAAAAAATTAGTAGACACTTTAGCATTAAATCCTTCTACAACAACAGCCATAGCTTTAATTTCTTTTAAAGTTGCAATAGTTTTTTGCGCTTCAAACGTATAGGCATACGAAAACTTTTTATTTACAAGGAGAGAAAAAGGAGCTTCTAAATGAGTTAACAAAAAGGCATGATATTCATCAACCATTTTTATATCCATTAAAACTTCGTCATTAATTATAACTTCTGCGAGATTAGGCTTTATAATAATAATTTCTCCAAAGCTTAATTGATGTGATTTCATATCAATAAATATAAGTAATTTTAGGACAAATAAAAAAAAATGAAAAAACTCGTCTTCCTTTTCTTGATAATTTTCTCGTGCAATCATACAATTGAAGAAAAAAAATCGGTACAGAAAAAAAGTGTCATAGATTTCACTACCGTTTTTGAAAAAAGTAAAGGCTTGGAGACAGCAACTTACCAAGAAACTATTAAATACTATAATAATTTAGCGGACAGTTATCCTGAAATTTCAATCAAAGAAATTGGAGCTACAGATTCCGGAAAACCACTTCATATGGTCACTTTAAACATGAAAGGTTCTGGTGATGATTTTGAAAATCTTAGACAAAACAACAGAATCGTATTGATAAATAATGGCATTCATCCTGGTGAATCCGATGGTATTGATGCGACAATGATGCTTTATAGAGACTTGGCAGAGGGAAAAATTGACGCACCAAAAAGCACTGTTTTGGTAACAATACCTATTTACAATGTAGGCGGCAGTTTGAATAGAAACTCTACAACACGAACCAACCAAAATGGTCCAAAAGAATACGGTTTTAGAGGCAACGCAAGAAACTATGATTTGAATAGAGATTTCATAAAAGCCGACACAAAAAACGCAAAAACATTTGCTCAAATTTTTCATTTGGTACAACCTGATGTGTTTATTGATAATCATGTTAGTAATGGAGCCGATTATCAATATACATTGACGCATTTATTCACACAACACAATAAACTGGGTGGTCAGCTTGGTGAATTTTTGCATACAGAAATAATGCCGACATTAGAACAGAAACTAGAAGCAAAATCCTGGGATATTACTCCTTATGTTAATGTTTTTAATCGCACACCAGATTCTGGATTTACACAATTTTTAGACTCTCCAAGGTACTCTACCGGTTATACAACCTTGTTTAACACACTTGGTATGATGGTAGAAACACATATGCTAAAACCATATAAACAGCGTGTAGAAGGGACCTATGAATTAATGAAAAGCATGATTGAAATTACCGAAGAACAAGGAGAAAAAATCACACAGCTTAAACAAGCACAAACCAAATTATGGTCAGCCGGAAACAACTATCCATTAACTTGGGCGGTAGATACAAGCCAAACATCTACTCTTAAATTTAAAGGTTACGAAGGTGAAATGATTCCGAGTGAATTTACTGGAGCCAAACGTTTAAAATATGATCAATCAAAACCATTTACTAAAGATGTTTCATATCAAAATTATTTCAAAGCAACAGATTCTATCATTATACCGAATGCATATATAATTCCACAAGGTTGGCACAATGTCATTGATTTATTAAAGTTGAACAATGTTGCATTAACACAATTTAAAAACGATACCATTCTTAATGTCCAATCTTATAAAATAGGAGCATTTGAAACAAAAAAGTCTCCATATGAAGGTCATTACGCACATTACAATACAAACGTAAATACGTCAAATGAAAAGGTTAAGTTTAGAAAAGGAGATTATCTCATTTCTACTAACCAAAAAGGTATACGTTATCTATTGGAAACGTTAGAACCTTCTGCTACTGATTCCTTTTTTAACTGGAATTTCTTCGATACCATTTTACAACAAAAAGAAGGCTTTTCCCCTTATGTTTGGGAAGACAAAGCAAAGCAACTATTAGATGAAAATCCAAAACTTCAAATAGAATACAATGTAAAAATTAGTTATGATGAAGATTTTGCAAATAATTGGTATGCGCAACTAGACTGGTTACACAAACAAAGTAAATACTATGAAACTGCTCATTTGCAGTATCCAATTTATCGTATTAATTAGAACTTGATTTTTCAGTTTTTTAAATAATTTAGCTTTAGTTTCTTACCAAAAAGAGATTACCTAACTCGTAATATGAAACAGATATTTCATGTAAAAAGTTAAACAAATTTGCTGAAAAATTATCTCGAATAATTATTTAATCCTCTTTGTAAAACCAATCAAAAAATAGTATAATTTTGTTTAAAATTATAATAGCGTAACGCGCTCTAAATGAACAAATACATTGTTGTTAATCAACCTGAAAAATGGAATTTTTCAATTGATAATATCACCGTAATTTCCTCTCAAGATTATCTTACAAATCCTAAGTATTCCTTATTAAAAAACGCACGAATTTTCAATTTATGCAAGGACTACTCATACCAATCCAAAGGCTATTACGTTTCACTTTTGGCAGAAGCCAGAGGTCACTTACCAATTCCAACAACAAAAAACATTGTAGATCTCAAGGCTTTAAAATTAGTCAGAATTGTTTCTGATGAATTTGATGATGTTATTCAGCAAAGCCTAAAGAATATAAAATCGCAAGATTTTACTTTGAGCATTTATTTTGGGCAAAACGTCGCACAGAAATACAAAAACTTGAGTGCCCTTTTTTATAAGCACTTTCAAGTCCCATTTTTACGTGTTAATTTTAATCATAACACAAAATGGAACATACAGAGTATTAAAGCCATTTCTGAATCTGAAATCCCTAAAGAACATATTTCTAGCGTACATGAATTTGCTAATCAATATTTCTCAAAAAAACGGTATGATACGGCTAAGGTTAATAATTACGATTTCGATTTAGCCATATTGGTTAACCCTAAAGATCCTGCACCTCCAAGCAATCCTAAAGCCTTAAAAAAGTTTATAGAGATTGCAGAAAAGATGAATATCTATGCCGAAATTATTGAGCCTAAAGATTTATCACGCTTATCCTCTTTTGATGCTTTATTTTTAAGACAAAGTACAGAAGTAAACAATGAAGCTTACACCTTTGCTCGAAAAGCACAGCAAGAAGGTATTGCCATAATTGATTATCCGGATGCTATTTTAAAATGTTGCAACAAAGTGTATATGGCTGAAGCCATGAATAATGCCAACATTGGCACACCAAAAACCGTAATTGTTCACAGCAATAACCGAAATGTGGTCTTAGAACAAACCGGATTACCTTGTGTTTTAAAAGCACCTGATTCTACATTTTCTTTTGGCGTAAAAAAAGCAAAAAACAAAGAGGAATATGACACTTTAGTTACGGAGATGCTAAAGGAATCCGACTTAATAATTGCGCAAGAGTTTTGCCCTTCGGATTACGATTGGCGCATTGGTATTATAGACAACAAACCATTCTATGCCTGTAAATATTATATGGCAAAAGGCCATTGGCAGATTTATAATTGGAAAGCAACTGACAAAAATGAACAAGATGGCGATGCCGATTGTTTACCTATAGAAGATGTTCCAAAAAACGTTATTGATATAGCACTAAAATCTGCCAAATTAATGGGATTAGGGCTTTATGGCATCGATATAAAAGTGGTAGAAGATAAACTAATGGTGATAGAAATAAATGACAACCCAAATATTGACTTTGGAGTAGAAGACGCTTATTATGGTGATGCTGTCTACACCGAAATTCTCACTGCATTAAAAAAACGCTTAACGTAATCAATGAAAAAACCATATCACTTATTCGATGTCTATGGCATAGAACTCGAATATATGCTTGTAAAAAATGACAGCTTTAAAGTGGCACCACAAGTAGATGAACTTCTATCTAGTAAAGCAGGAGAATTAAAGGCTGATATTGAAAATGGAGACATCGCTTGGAGTAATGAATTGGTGGCACACGTTATTGAGCTAAAAACCAATGGTCCAACAAAAAACACCGATGATTTAGCTGAGAAATTTCATGCCAATATCTTAGAAATCGATGCGCTTTTACAACCCTTAAATCTGCAACTATTAGGTTCTGCATCGCATCCATTAATGAATCCAGATACAGATACTGAACTTTGGAAACACAGTTATAGCGAAGTATATGCATTATATAACACCATATTTAACTGTAAAGGTCATGGTTGGAGCAATGTACAAAGCACACATATTAATTTACCGTTTTATGACGATACAGAATTTGAAAAACTGCATGCTGCAATTAGAATTATTTTACCATTATTACCTGGTCTTTGTGCAAGCTCACCAATTTTAGAAGGAAAAATTACAGGTTTTAAGGACACACGATTAGAGTTTTACAAAACCAATCAGAAAGAGATTCCTGAATTAACAGGGATGGTAATTCCTGAGCGTGTATTTTCGAAATTAGATTATTATGCGACGATTTTTGAACCTATAAAAAAAGCGATTAGACCTTTTGATAAGGATAACATTTTAGATCAACATTTTTTAAATTCTCGAGGTGCTATTGCTCGTTTTGATCGCAGTGCTATTGAAATTAGATTAATGGATATTCAAGAATGTCCAAAAGCAGATATCGCTATTTGCGCGCTTGTTATTGCAGTTTTAAAAGCTTTAGTCAATAAAGACTTTTGTTCGCTTCAGGCTCAAAAACGATGGACTAAAGAAGAATTGTTTCCTATTTTTAATGACGTCATAAAACATGCTGAAAACTCAGAAATTATAAATATTGAGTATTTAGAGTTATTTGGAATTAAAAAAGTTTCAACCGTAAATGACGTTTGGAAACAGTTATATCTAGCCGTAAAACCAAAGTTGCACAAATCGCATTACGAAGCTATTGAGTTTATTTTAGAAGAAGGCACTTTAGCAACACGTATATTAAAATCGATTGGTAATAATACTTCCGAAGCCCACATTATTTCAGTGTATCGTAAGATGCAAAATTGTTTAAAAACCAATACGCTATTTCAACCATGAAACTCGTTTTAACTTGTGAACATGGAGGAAATGACATTCCTGATAATTATAACAAACAATTCAATAATAAAGCCGTTTTAAAGACGCATCGTGCTTATGATTTGGGAGCACTAGATGTATTTCAATATTTAAAACCTTTGTCTGATGCCTCATTTTATAGTACAACAAGTCGGTTATTGGTAGAACTGAATCGTTCATTACATCATAAAAATTTATTTTCAGAGTTTACAAAAAACGTATCTAAAGATGAGAAAACTAAAATTTTAAAACAGTACTATTTACCCTACCGAATTGCAGTTGAAAATAACATTAAAAGTTATACTGAAAACGGTGAAACTGTTCTACACCTGTCTATTCATAGTTTTACACCAATTTTTAATGGTGAAGGAAGACATTGTGATATTGGTTTATTATATGATTCCGCTAAAAAACAAGAGCAACAGTATTGCAAACAATTGAAGACAGATCTTTTAAAACAAGATTCTAACTTAAATGTAAGATTCAATTATCCTTATTTAGGAAAAGCGGATGGATTTACGACCTATTTAAGGAAGCAATTTCCTAATAATTACTTAGGAGTTGAGATTGAATTGAACCAAAAGTTTGCAAAACAAAACAGTATGGATTCAAAATTAAAACAGACTGTTTATAACGCTTTAGATTACTAATTCTAACCACACTAAATTCATAAAAACTTCAAGTTACAGTTATCTAGACTTAGATATAAAAAAATTGTAATACTGATAGTTTTAAACCATTAATGTCACTAAACTAAAATGCGAATATTAGCATAACTATTCTCCAAAGCTTGTTGAGATGCCTTAGCATCTAACCATTCTACCTTAGTAATACCTTCATTTTCTTGTGGAAACAACTCTCCTTCAAAATCTGTTTTCATTTCAAACCAATAGGTTATTTTGATTCTATGCTTACCATTACGCTTAAAAATATGATAAGTAGTAGGTAATGGTTTTACGATTTTTAAACCTTGCACGCCTGTCTCCTCTTCTACTTCACGTATCGCAGTTTGTTCTATAGTTTCTTTACGTTCGGCTTTACCCTTAGGTAAATCCCATTTATCATTTCTGTAAATAAAAAGAATTTCGTTCTTTGAGTTGTAAGCTTTTCCTCCACCAGCAACGACATTAGGCAAAAGTGTCAAAAACTTTTTAAGCAGTTTATCCTCATTCTTATGAATTAAGTGCACCGCTTTTAAATCTGTATTGTTTAAGGTCTTAATAACCTTACCAATATTTACCGACTTTAAAAGAAAGGATTTAAAATCAGTTTCCTTTGTGTTTTCTGTAGTTAAAATAATAGGTTTATCGCCTACATAAATAGTGTACATCGTTTGGATTTGTTTCAGCATTCCTTTTGTAAAAATATTATTTTTTACGACAAAGTATTTGAAATGAAATTTATTTTCGATTAAAATTTTCTAAACTTTAAATTTCATTATTTTTGTATCATGATTTTTAACAAAGATACTGCCAAAAAAACAGCAGAAGTTTTACTGCAAATTAATGCTATAAAATTGCAACCTAGCGACCCTTTCACATGGGCTTCTGGATGGAAATCACCAATTTATTGTGACAACAGAGTTGTGTTATCATTTCCAACAATTAGAAATTATATTAGAGAAACTATAGCCAGAAATATTGAAGAACTTTATGGCAAACCAGACGTTATTGCTGGTGTTGCCACAGGTGCTATTGGTATTGGTGCTTTAGTTGCAGACTATTTAAATCTTCCTTTTATTTATGTAAGACCTGAAGCTAAAAAACACGGTCGCCAAAACCAAATTGAAGGTTATATTAAAAAAGGGCAAACCGTAGTTGTAGTAGAAGACTTAATTAGTACAGGAATGAGCAGCCTCAATGCTGTAAAAGCACTAAATGAAGCAGAAGTTAACGTTAAAGGTATGGTTGCTATATTTTCTTATGGTTTTGATATTGCCACTAAGAATTTTAAAGATGCCAATGTAGAATTACACACCCTTGGCAATTACGAAAACCTCTTAGAACAAGCCGTAGACACTTTTTATATCACCAAAGAGCAACAAGACATTTTAGCACAATGGAATGCTAATCCTAGTAAATGGAACGCTAATTGATATAAGTATCATAAGATTGTTGAGTCGTTTAGCTGTATAGTTAAAACTTAACGACAAACAAAAACAACATAACATTATAACAATGAATTTAGAATCACCAAAAGTAACCTTAGATAAATCGGCAGAAGAAACCTTTAATTTTCTATCTGATGTTAAAAATTTTGAAAGCCTAATGCCTGATAATATTAGCAAATTTGAAGTTTTAGAAAATGACAAATTTCTATTCGCATTAAAAGGAATGCCAGAAATTATTTTAAAGAAAAAGGAAGCTGTAGCGAATAACAAAATTGTTTTAGGAGCTGCTGGCGGAAAATTAGACTTTGCGCTTATTGCAGATATTACTGAAATTGAGCCAAATAAAACAGATGTAAAATTAAATTTCGAAGGAGAATTCAACGCCATGATGGCCATGATGATTAAAGGCCCTATTAGTAAATTTATAGAGACTTTAGTAACTAATATGAAAACTGAGATTTAAAATAATAGCTTTATTTCTTTTAAATCAAAAGTTTTAATCAGTTCATCCTCCGTCCAAACTTTAAGGTGTCCATAATCAGTAACACCTTTAATAATACCAGAAAAGCTCTCATCTTTAGATGTTCTAAAAGTTGAGGGCTTTTCTTTTCTAAATAAAAGACTTTCGTATTCTAATTTTATTTCAGCGTGTTTTTTTGATTCTAATAAATTAAAATAAACTCTCAACTGCTTTAATACTTCAAAAAGCACTTCATCTTTATTATAAATTACTCCAGTGAGCAAACTCATTGAGGACGCATTTGGTAAATTATCAAAAAATTTCTGATTTAAATTAAGCCCAAATCCAATTATTGAACCTTGAAGACTATTATTTTTTATGACATTTTCTATTAATATACCACATAATTTAGTGTCTGCTGACAAAATGTCGTTAGGCCATTTAATACGTAATTGAGGTATTTTAAAGACACTTAAAGCTTTGAAGATTGCCAAAGAAACAGTCATACTAATATAAAACTGATCGCTAACATTAATAGAAGGCAATTTTTTAAACACACTCGCAGTGAGGTTTTTACCGCTTTCAGAGTGCCATTCTGCTCCCATTTGCCCTCTACCTTGTGTTTGTTTTTCGGCAACAACAATGGTATAATCTTTGGGTAACGTTACTGATGCCAAATCCTTTAGATAAGTATTTGTAGAAGCAATGGCATCAAGTTTGATTATATACATTAACTAAGCAATTATATTTTATAGTTTTCTTATGACAATTAGAGCTTAAAAGAACTAAAAAAATAATAACTTTGCAAAAATTAATACAATTTAATGACAAAAGATAAAATCCCTGTAGATCAACTTATAACAAGTATAATTGGTGGCATCGAAGAAGTAAAGGGAAAAGAGATAACAATTTTAGACCTAAGAGAGATAGAAAATACGGTTTGTGACTATTTTATAATTTGCGAAGGTTCTTCAAATACGCAAGTAAACGCAATCGTTGGATCCATACAAAAACAAGTTAGCAAAGCACTTAAAGACAAACCTTGGCATATTGAGGGTACCGACAATGCTGAATGGGTTTTAATGGACTATGTTAATGTTGTAGTACATGTGTTTCAAAAACAGATAAGAGAATACTATGATATTGAAGGTCTTTGGGGAGATGCTAAAATCACCCAAATAGAAACGAGTTACTAAAAAAGAGAAACGCTTATAATGGCAAAAGACAATAAAAATTTAAATAAAAAACCGAAGGTAAGTCCTTATTGGATTTACGGAATAATTATAGCTGTATTCTTAGCAATCCAACTGTTTTCTGGTGGTTTTGGAGATACATCTGGTAGTAAAACTACACCAGCAGAGTTTTTTCAATACCTAAAAAACGGTGACGTTAAAAAGGTTGAAATCATTAACAACCGTATTGCAAGAGTCTATTTAACTAAAGAAGCTCAAGAACAAGACGTACATAAGAAATCGAAGCCAAAATCGTTATTACCTGCAGTTGCAACAGCTCCTAACTATCAATTTGAGTTTGGTGATTTAAAATTATTTCAAGAAGAAATCGCTAAAATCAAAGCAGAAGATAATGTTGATGTTAATGTAGCATTTGATTCAGAACAAAATGTTTGGGGAGATTTATTACTCACATTATTACCTTTTGTTTTAATCATTGGTGTATGGATCTTTATTATGAGACGTATGTCTGGAGGCGGAGGCGGAGGCGCTGGCGGACAGATTTTTAATATCGGAAAATCTAAAGCTAAGCTCTTTGACGAAAAAATAGATACCAAAACATCATTTAAAGATGTTGCTGGTTTAGAAGGCGCAAAAGAAGAAGTACAAGAAATTGTAGACTTCTTAAAATTCCCAGAAAAATACACCTCATTAGGTGGTAAAATTCCTAAAGGAGCCTTATTAGTAGGACCTCCAGGAACGGGTAAAACCTTATTAGCTAAAGCTGTTGCTGGTGAAGCGCAAGTGCCATTCTTTTCTTTATCTGGATCAGATTTTGTAGAGATGTTTGTTGGTGTTGGTGCATCTAGAGTAAGAGACTTATTTAAACAAGCTAAAGAGAAATCACCATCAATTATTTTTATTGATGAGATTGACGCTATTGGTAGAGCAAGAGGAAAGAATAACATGTCTGGTTCTAATGATGAGCGCGAAAACACGCTAAACCAACTTTTAACAGAGATGGATGGATTTGGTACCAATACAAATGTTATTGTATTAGCGGCAACTAACAGAGCTGATGTTTTAGATAGTGCATTAATGAGAGCTGGTCGTTTTGACCGTCAAATTTATGTGGATCTTCCAGATGTAAGAGAGCGTAAAGAAATTTTTGAAGTGCATTTACGTCCACTTAAAAAAGAAGAAACCTTAGATATCGATTTCTTAGCAAAACAAACACCAGGTTTCTCTGGTGCAGATATTGCCAACGTTTGTAATGAAGCAGCTTTAATTGCTGCGAGAAAAGGAAAGAAAGCTGTAAACAAGCAAGATTTCTTAGATGCGGTAGATAGAATTATTGGAGGTTTAGAAAAGAAAAACAAAATTATTACTCCAGCAGAAAAGAGAGCTGTTGCTTTCCATGAAGCTGGTCATGCAACTGTAAGTTGGATGCTTGAGCATGCTGCTCCTTTAGTAAAAGTAACTATTGTACCTAGAGGACGTTCTTTAGGTGCTGCATGGTATTTACCAGAAGAACGCTTAATTGTTCACCCAGAACAAATGCTAGATGAAATGTGTGCCGCTTTAGGTGGAAGAGCTGCTGAAAAAGTAATTTTTGATAAAATTTCTACTGGAGCTTTAAGTGACTTAGAAAAAGTAACCAAACAAGCTAGAGCTATGGTGACGGTTTATGGTTTGAGTGACAAAGTAGGTAACTTAACATATTATGATTCTTCAGGGCAATCTGAATATGGATTTACAAAACCATATAGTGAAAAAACAGCTGAGCTAATTGATCAAGAAATCTCAGATATTATTGAAAAACAATATCAACGTGCTATTGCATTATTAGAGAAAAATAAAGATAAGCTTACAGAATTGGCAGAAGTACTTTTAGATAAAGAAGTTATTTTCAAAGATAATCTTGAAAAAATCTTTGGAAAACGTGCTTTTGAAAATTCAGCTATTATTAGCGAAGAGGAAGAATAAATAATTCTTATAATAAGATAGAATTCATTTAAAATTTCACTGTTCTATATTGGCTTTATTATTACACCATAGAGTTCATAATAGCGAGAATTTAACTTCTCAAAGTGATAGTTTTCCACTAAAAACAAAACTTTAAATGAGTTCATATAAAAAACTTAAATTAACCCAATGTTAATTTAAGTTTTTTTATATTTGAAAATAACATAAACGACAGGATTAATAGCAACTATTGAATGAGCTTATTTCGTAAATTCTTCGGAAAAAAGTCTGAACAGACTGAAGAACACATACCAAATCAAGAGCGAGGCAAATATATGCCCGAAGTTAAGCTACCTGTAGATGAACGCTTTACTATTAACTTTAAAGCTAATGGTGGTAAATTTTTATATTGCGAAAATTTTGATGAAGTAAAAGAAAGCTTTGATGCTATCTTGAAAGAAAATAATTGGCAAAACGATAAAGTCTTTCTATTTGATCAACGTTTAACGGAATTATTTAAAAATTTTAATCTTAACAGCACAAAAAAACTATCAGAAAGCACTTATTTTTTATCCACTTGTGAATATTTAATTTCTGATGATGGTTCTTTATTGATTTCATCGAATCAAATTGCTGAAAAAAAATTAATTGAACTACCAGATCACTTTATAATTTATGCCACAACTAGCCAGTTTGTAGAAACCATTGGCGAAGGTCTTAAAGGTATAAAAGCAAAAAATAAAGTAACTATACCTACAAACATCACTACCATTAAGCATTTTAAAACAGCTGACGACAAAGACTTTTTAACTTATGGCAGCAGTTCTAAAAACCTATATTTACTTTTATTAGAAGATCTATAATGAAAGAGGTAGCTATAAGAGCCATTTCTGGTGCTGTATATGTATTACTACTTATAGGTTCTTTATTTGTACAAGAAGCTTCTATTATTCTAATTGCTATATTTGGTATTATATCTCTATCTGAATTTAGCAACCTCATTAAACTTAAATCATTCATTCAATACATCATTTTCGTTATTATATACGGAGGATTTTGGTATATGTGTATTCAAAACACGGATATATCTTTTAATGATGAAGCCATTCAAATTTTATTAGTCATTACCATATTTGTAAATTTAATTTTAATTAAAGATTTATTTACTTCAAAGAGAATTCCTCTTTTTAAAGTTAAACGCTATATTGCCTCTACGTTCTATTTATCGAGTGGTTTTGTTTTTATGCTGCTAATTGCAAATTACAATTATGTATTTACGCCAGAATTATTATTAGGAGGATTTATACTTATTTGGGTTAATGATAGTGCAGCTTATTTGGTTGGTAAAAACTTTGGGAAACAAAAATTATTTCCGAGTATATCACCTAAAAAAACAATAGAAGGGTTCTTAGGCGGCTTATTTTTCGCCTGTATTTCTAGTCATTTTATTGCAAACTACACAGAAACACTTGGATTTACACCTTGGTTAATATTAGCAATTGTGGTTAGTGTTTTAGGTACTTTTGGTGATTTAATTGAATCTAAGTTTAAGCGTCAAGCAGGTGTTAAAGATAGCGGTATTATTATGCCAGGACACGGTGGATTACTAGATAGATTAGATAGTATTATATTTGCTTCACCGTTTATTTATTTATTTTTAAGAATTTCAACTCATGTTTCATAAAGAAGGTCATAAAATTATATTTATTACACTAGTCCTAGTTGTAGGTTCATTTTTTTTAATAGATGAATTTATTACAAACGAATGGATTCGTAAGGGACTAATGCTAGCCATACTAGTATTCTTCATTTTAATTTTACAATTTTTTAGAAACCCAAAACGAAATACACATGTCAATGACAAACAGGCTTTATCTCCTGTTGATGGCAAAGTTGTTGTTATCGAAGAAGTAGAAGAAAATGAAGTTTTTAAGGATAAGCGTATTCAGGTTTCAGTTTTTATGTCACCTATTAATGTTCATGTAACGCGCTATCCAATTGCAGGTAACGTTACTTTTAGCAAATATCACCCAGGGAAATATTTAGTAGCTTGGCACCCAAAAGCAAGTGAAGAAAACGAGCGTACAACTGTAGTTGTAGAAAATGAACACTTTGGAAAAATACTGTATAGACAAATTGCTGGTGCGCTTGCAAGACGAATTGTTAACTACGCAAAAGTAAATGATAAAGTAGAACAAGGTGCTGACTCTGGATTTATAAAGTTTGGGTCGCGTGTTGATTTATTCTTACCTTTAGATGCAGATATTAAAGTAGAGCTTAACCAGAAAGTTAAAGGCGGAGAAAGTATCATTGCAGAAATTAAATGACATCAGAGGAATTAGACATAGAATTTATTGCAGCCGTAGATCGTGTAAACGATCATACAGAACCTTTTCCTGCAGATTTCTTACTGCGCCTCTATGCCTATTATAAAAAAGCAACGAATAATTATGATCGACCGAGTAGTCGTAAACCAATTATTAATGCATTTAAAGCCAATGCACTATTCCAAGTAAAAGATATTACAAGGGATGAAGCTAAACAAGAGTATATCAACCTTGTTACTAACTACTTTTTGTATCGTAAATAATTTATTCTCTTATTAAAGGTAATGTAGAACAGCGTAATAAACCTTCTTGTTTCGCTATTTCAGAATAATATACTTCTTCAACAGTAAATCCTTTTTCCCTTAACCAAGTATTTAATCTTGTAAAGTTTTTTTCAGAAATAATAACCTCTTCTGAAATAGAAAAAATATTACTATTCATATGATACATTTCTTCTTTTGTAATTTCGAATATATTATCCTTACCAAAGAAATCTACTAACCACTGATATTCCTTTTCAATTAAAAAACCGTTTTTATGAAGAATCGCTTTATCTTTTCCTATTGGTTGAAAGCAACAATCTAGATGTAAGGCATTTTCTTTTGGATCTGTATTAGACTTTCTTAACTCGAAAGCTTTAACTGTCTTATTAGGAAATAATTCTTGAATAGCAATAACAGCATCCATATTTGTCCTTGCTGTAATGTAATCGGAATAATCCTCGCCAGAATACGTGCCTATGAAAATATAATCATTCCAAGGCATTACATCACCACCTTCTACATGGCATTCTTCTGGCAATACAATAATATTCTCCTCTCCTATTTCATCTAAGACATGCTGAATAGCTTCGTACTCACGCTCGCGATCGGGTAGAATATTCGCTTCTATTAATTTATCTTCAATAACAAAGGCAATATCTCTAGAAAATATCTGATTATAATCCTTAATTACTTTTGGTCTATAGACTTTTACTCCATATTTTTTTAACACAGCAGCTACAGCTTCTATTTCCTTTACCATATCACTTTCTTTAGGATATGTACCAGCTTTTATATGCTGAACTGATTTAGGGTCGTAAGCATCTTCTAATGATGGAACTGGACCAATACTTTCTGCTATACCTAAAATAACAGCTTTTAGACGAGACGTTTCGTTTTGAATGTTTAACTTCATAATGCTAAAAATAGAAAAAGCTCCATAATATATATGAAGCTTTTATAGAAATATTATAATAATTTATCTCTTATCAATTGCTGTAAAAGGTCTGTATGTTTCACCAATATATAACTGTCTTGGACGACCAATTGGCTCTTTGCGCGTGCGCATTTCCTTCCACTGTGCTATCCAACCTGGCAAACGTCCTAATGCAAACATAACTGTAAACATTTCTACAGGAATTCCCATAGCTCTATAAATGATACCAGAATAGAAATCTACATTTGGATATAATTTTCTATCTACAAAATATGAATCTTCTAACGCTTCTTTTGCTAATCCTTTAGCGATATCTAAGATAGGATCTTCTATTCCTAAATCGGCTAACACTTCTTCTGCAGCTTGCTTAATAATAAGTGCTCTAGGATCAAAGTTTTTGTAAACTCTATGACCAAATCCCATTAAACGGAAAGGATCGTTTTTATCCTTTGCTTTTGCCATGTATTTTTTAGTATCACCACCATCTGCTTTAATTGCTTCTAACATTTCTAAAACAGCTTGATTAGCTCCTCCATGCAATGGTCCCCAAAGTGCTGAGATACCTGATGCCAATGACACAAAAAGTCCGGCATGTGATGAACCTGTAATTCTCACTGTAGATGTAGAACAGTTTTGCTCATGATCTGCATGTAAAATTAAAAGTTTATCTAAAGCATTTACGAGAATTGGATTCTGTATGTAATCACCATTTGGGCTTTTAAACATCATTTTTAAGATGTTCTCAACATAACCTAATTTGTCATCACCATATTCTAAAGGTAAACCTTGTTTTTTACGCATGGTCCAAGCCACAATAACAGGGAATTTACCTAAAATTGTTACTATAGAATTATACATAGCTTCTTCTGACGCTACATCTACAGATGATGGGTAAAATGCGGTAAGTGCACTAGTTAATGAAGATAAAACACCCATCGGATGTGCTGATTTTGGAAAAGCATCTAATATCTTTTTTAAATCATCATCTACAACTGAATGCGACTTTATATCTTCATGAAACTTATCTAATTTTTCTTTATTTGGTAATTCCCCAAAAATAAGAAGGTAAACTACTTCTAAAAAGCTAGCCTTTTCAGCAAGTTCTTCAATAGAATAACCTCTATACCTTAAGATGCCTTTTTCACCATCTAGAAATGTAATAGAACTTTCACAACTTCCTGTATTCTTATAACCTGGATCTAAAGTAATAACACCACCTGTTTCACCTCTTAAACTTTTTATATCAATAGCGACTTCTTGTTCAGTTCCAATTATAATTGGTAACTCGTACTTTTCACCATTAATTTCTAATGTAGCTTTATCTGACATATTTTCTTTTCGGATTTTAATAATTTTTAAGTAATGTAAATTTACGAAATCTCAAACGATTTCGAAAGTAGATTTATAACCGTTTTAACATTTACAAATAGAAGTTTAGAAATGCTACTATTTTTAAACCTTTAAGCTAAAAAATCGAACTATTTTTGCATTTATTTCTGCAGTATGAAACACTTTATTTTAATCGTTTTTTTTTCAATTCTAGGTTACCATATTAATTATGCTCAAATTGTAAATGTAGAATCATTAAGACGTGTATCTGACACCTCTAAATGGTCTGGTGCGACAAACTTAGATGTTGGGCTCATAAAAAACACAAAATCTATTTTTAAGATTAGCAATAAAATTAGACTTCAATACAACACAGATAAGAACTTGTATTTATTTGTAAATGATGTTAAATTAGATAAAATTGAAGATAACTCATTTGTAAATAAAGGGATTCAGCATATTAGGTACAATAGAAAAATTGTGAATCGCTTAAAAGTAGAGGTCTTTGCTCAAAGCCAATATGATGCTATTTCGGATATAAAATTTAGAGGATTATTAGGTATTGGCCCACGTTTTAAACTTTCTAAAAGTGATAATTATAGACTTTATTTAGGTACACTCTTTATGTTTGAACATGAAGAAGCTTCGGAAAACTCCATAGAAGTATTAAGAGATTTCAGAGGAAGCACATACTTTTCTTGTAGTTTATATCCATTAGAAAATATATCTTTAGTGAGTACAACATATTACCAACCCTTATTTAAGCAATTTTCTGATTTTAGAATTTCTAATGAAACATCTATAGGTATCAAAATTTTGAAAAACTTACTATTTAAAACAACGTTTACATATAATTTTGATGCCAATCCAATTATTGGTATTCCTAAAACACAGTACGAATTGACAAATGGAATTGTTTATACGTTTGATTAAACACAAAAAAACCATCTAAAATTTATTTTTTTAGATGGTTTCCAATAAGTAGTTAAAATAATATTATGCTTTCAATTTAAAAGCATTTGCTCCAGGGAAATATGCAACATCTCCTAATTCTTCTTCTATACGTAATAACTGGTTGTATTTTGCCATACGATCACTACGAGAAGCAGATCCTGTTTTAATTTGACCACAGTTTAATGCTACAGCTAAATCAGCAATAGTATTATCTTCTGTTTCACCAGATCTATGAGACATTACAGATGTATAACCTGCGTTATGAGCCATGTTTACTGCTGCAATAGTTTCTGTTAAAGTACCAATTTGGTTTACTTTAATTAAAATTGAATTAGCAATACCATTTTCAATACCACGAGATAGACGCTCTACGTTAGTTACATATAAATCGTCACCTACTAATTGTACTTTATCTCCAATTTGTTCAGTAAGATCTTTCCAACCTTCCCAATCATTTTCATCCATACCATCTTCAATAGAAATAATAGGGTATTTAGAAGCTAATTCAGCAAGATATGAAGCTTGTTCTTTACTTGTTCTTACTACACCTTTATCACCTTCAAAAAGTGTATAATCGTATTTTCCGTCTTTGTAAAATTCAGCTGCAGCGCAATCTAAAGCGATCATTACATCTTCACCAAATTTGTATCCAGCCTTCTCTACTGCTTTTTTAATAGTATCTAAAGCATCTTCTGTACCTCCTGGTAAGTTTGGTGCAAATCCACCTTCATCACCAACTGCTGTACTTAAATTTCTATCGTGTAATACTTTTTTAAGATTATGGAAGATCTCAGTTCCCATTTGCATAGCATGTGTAAAGTTTTTAGCTTTAACAGGCATAATCATAAACTCTTGAAATGCAATTGGAGCATCACTATGAGAGCCACCGTTAATGATATTCATCATAGGTAATGGCAACGTATTGGCAGAAACACCACCAACGTATCTATATAATGGCATACCTAATTCATTAGCTGCTGCTTTAGCTACAGCAAGTGATACACCTAAAATAGCGTTAGCACCTAATTTAGATTTATTTTTTGTACCATCTAATTCAATCATCATTTGATCAATAGCGTTTTGTTCAAAAACAGAAACACCTAATAACTCTTGAGCAATTGTAGAGTTTACATTTTCTACGGCTTTTAATACTCCTTTTCCCATGTAAGTATCACCACCATCACGTAATTCAACAGCTTCATGCTCTCCTGTAGATGCACCAGATGGTACTGCTGCCCTACCCATAATACCGTTTTCTGTAGTAACATCAACTTCTACTGTTGGATTCCCTCTAGAATCTAAAATTTGTCTTGCGTGTACATTGATTATAATGCTCATTATTTTTAATTTTAGTTAACTTTAATTAATAAAATAAAAGACTTCAGTTCTGAAATAAATCAGTAAATACAAGCTTTTATGTTACCCAAATTTACGAAAATCTACTGCTTAAAACATAACAAAAATCATATTTATGATTACTATTTACTATAATGTTTTCGTAACTAAAAAAACGCAATAAAAAAGGTGTTTTATTGCGTTTTTGGTATTTTATAAACTTAATTATTTTTAATATTCTCTATAAATTGATCAAACAGATAGAGTGAATCGTTTGGACCAGGACTTGCCTCTGGATGATACTGCACAGAAAAACAATTTTTATCCTTTAGTTTGATACCTGCAACTGTATTATCATTTAAATGCACATGTGTAATTTCTACGTTACTATTTGCTTCCGTTTCTTCTCTATTAATAGCGAATCCGTGATTTTGAGATGTAATTTCACCTTTACCTGTTACTAAATTTTTAACAGGATGGTTAATCCCTCTGTGACCGTTATGCATTTTGTAAGTTGAGATTCCATTTGCCAAAGCAATTACCTGGTGCCCTAAACATATACCAAATAATGGCTTATTGTGGGCTATAATTTCTTTTGCCAAGGCTTGCGCGTCTACTAAAGGTTCTGGATCACCAGGTCCATTAGATAAGAAATAACCATCTGGATTAAAAGCCTCTAAATCTTCGAACTTAGCATTATATGGAAATACTTTTACGTAAGCATCTCTACTGACTAAGTTTCTAAGTATATTTTTCTTTATACCAATATCTAAAGCTGCAATTTTATATTTTGCGTTTTCATCACCAACGAAATAAGGTTCTTTAGTAGATACTTTAGAAGCTAATTCTAAACCTTTCATAGAAGGTAATTCTGCTAATTGTTTTTTTAGTGATTCTAAATTATCAACTTCTGTAGTAATAACTGCATTCATTGCTCCATTATCTCTAATATAGCTCACTAATGCTCTAGTATCTACATCTGCAATGGCTAATGTATTATACTTTTCGAAGAATTCTTCTAAAGAACCATCTGCGGCTGGTCTTGAATAATTAAAGCTGAAATTTTTACAAATTAATCCTGCTATTTTAACATCATCAGATTCACTTTCATCTTCTTTAATTCCGTAATTTCCAATATGTGCATTGGTAGTTACCATAAGTTGACCATAATAAGAAGGATCCGTAAATATTTCTTGATAACCAGTTGTACCAGTATTAAAACAAACTTCACCAAAAGCAGAACCTTCTTTTCCTATGGATTTACCATGAAAAATTGTACCGTCTGCTAAAAGAATAAGGGCTTTTTTTCTTTGTTTGTATTTCATTGTTGTTGTGTTGAATCGTATATTGCTATTAAATCGATGTTTGTACTCGTTGTTCTGCAGGCTTTTTACAACCTATGGTTTGCGTTAGCGATTGAACGATCTGTTTGAGCTCCTCGCAGAGAGCGAGTAGTGAAAGCGCGGCCGAATAAGTTTTCTTAAAAACTTGTTGGGAAACGCCCAAGTTGTTCATCTAAACTTTGCAAAAATCCAAAAAAAAA
>TARA_R110002111_G_scaffold262877_1_pt1 | contig 37936 bp, 29 predicted proteins | sample TARA_R110002111 | Tara Oceans TARA_R110002111 (sample SAMEA4397363) | marine metagenome | biome: Polar Biome; feature: [ZZZ] marine water layer (ENVO:01000295); material: water (ENVO:00002006), including particulate matter (ENVO:01000060) such as... | depth 199 m
GTGGAAAGAATTGAATGCGCGTTCGGGGTGTTTATGAAACGTTCGGGCTAAGTGCATTGATTGCAATGTTATCTGCCTTTGCAGCATGGCGATCGGCTAGCGCTTCGAGAATGCTAGCGAAAAAGACTGCTGAAGTAGAACGTCAGCGCTTGATTTTATCGGTCGCGCGAATTGCCCAACAAACCTTGAGTAAAGCTGGATCCTTGCGGCAATTATGTGACGAAATCAAAGTTACCTATGATGCTCTGGCAACGTTCAATGGGAGCTATGGCAGCAGCCGGCATAAGTTGTTCAAAGACAGAGTAGATTCAAACAGAGCGCAAGGTGCGGCTATCACAGCTTACATTGAAAACTCTATTCCGGACGAAAAGCCAATCGATGCGCTTGCTGATGGCGAGATCAGCGACTTGCTCCTGAAGCTGACAATGAAACGAGAAGAGTTGATTGAGTTGTCGGACGTCCTTTCTCAAGAGAAGATGGAGCTGAAATCTCAGCTTCTTATCTACCAAGAGCAAGCTGCAAGACATCAATAAGATGCAATAATCGACTGCTGTTGGACAAACTTCCACGGCCGAGGGTCTCCAAATTGCGCAATGGCCTGTGTATTCGTTTTTGACCGAAAGCGACCATTTTTGGGTATCAGTTCCCGAACAAGTTATGAAGTCTTTGCAACCAGGAACTATTTTTACACACTTAATTACACAGTGTGTAAAAGCCTAATAATCCCGGATCGCCCTAATTACTAGGCACCCAGTCAGCCAGTCAGACAATTACACAATTTTTACTATATTCTTTAAATCTGTGGATAACTCTGGGGAAAGTTTTTGGGAACACGCTCTCAAACCCCGTGATCACTGCACTTTCGTTAAATTGGCGACAAATTCACCCGATTCATTTATTCTTTATTTATCAATTAGTTAAGATTTCCTGGTAATAATTGAACCGAATTCCCGGTCTTGGCTCACAGAACAAACAGGAAGGCATCAGGAATGTGCATAAAAATACTGAGTCAAGGGAATTCTTTGCAATTTTACAGTATTTTTCCCTTGAAAAATGCCCAGAAACGGAGCAGCCAACAAAAAAGCCGGCTTTGGTAGCAACGCTCATTAAGAGCGCGCCCAAGCCGGCTTGCAATTTCATCGATCAATCAGCCGAACCAGCGTCTCGCGTTTCTGAACATCCGGATCCAGGAACCATCTTCCTGCCATTCCGAAGGACGCCACGAATGCTGAACCGCACGGAAAACACGCTCGGGGTGTGGCATCATGATAGTGACCCTTCCGTCACGGGTGGTTACCCCGGTGATGCCAGCCTCTGACCCGTTTGGGTTGTAGGGGTAACGAACGGTCGCCTCACCATGATTGTCGATGTAGCGCAGGGCCACCAACTCACTCTCTGACAGCCCACGGGCGGAGGTGCCGCTGGCAAACTCAACCCGCCCCTCTCCGTGAGCGACCGCGATCGGCATCCGCGAACCCGCCATGCCGTCCATAAAGGCAGACGGCGACGGCATTACTTCAACCATCGCCAGACGAGCCTCGAACTGCTCAGACTGATTACGAACAAACCGAGGCCAGCCTTCACTGCCGGGAATCAGCTCGTGCAGGCTGGAAAGCATCTGGCAGCCATTACAAACGCCAAGTGCCAGGGTGCCCTGCCGGTTAAAGAAAGCGGCAAACTGGTCCCGGAGACGATCGCTGAAAAGAATCGACTTGGCCCAGCCTTCACCAGCACCAAGAACGTCGCCATAAGAGAAGCCGCCACAGGCAACCAGACTGTTAAAACCATCCATCGCTACCCGGCCAGAAAGCAGGTCACTCATATGAACATCGATAGAATCGAAACCGGCACGATCAAACGCCGCCGCCATTTCCACCTGCCCGTTTACGCCCTGCTCCCGCAGAACCGCGACCTTCGGACGGACGCCCTTATTGATAAAGGGCGCTGCCACATCTTCATTGATGTCGTAGGCAAGTTCTGCGTGAAGGCCCGGATCATCGGCATCAAGCAGGTTGTCAAATTCTTCCCGAGCGCAATCGGCGTTGTCACGCAGAGACTGGATGCGGTAGCTGGTTTCCGCCCACAGCCGCTGCAGTTCCACACGCCCCTCATCGACAACCGTTGAGCCTTCAAAGGTGAGGCGCAGTCGGTCGGTCTCGTTCGGGCTACCGATCACACTGATGTGATCACCAAGCCCGGCAGCCGAAAACTGCTGCAACACAAACTCGGTATCTCCGCGGCGCACCTGGATAACGGCACCAAGCTCTTCGTTAAACAGTTCCCGCGCAAACTGGGTACGGTCTTCAGCCAGTCCATCGAGCTTGATGTCAACGCCGCAGTGGCCGGCAAAACACATTTCCGCCAGGGTGACGAACAGACCGCCGTCGGAGCGGTCGTGGTAGGCCAGAAGTTTGCCGTCAGCATTGAGCCCCTGGATCACGGCAAAGAAGGCCTTGATATCCTCCGGATCATCCAGATCCGGGGCCACTGCTCCCACCGTGCGATAAACCTGGGCCAGCGCGGAGCCGCCAAGACGGTTCTGTCCCGCTGCCAGATCCACCAGCATCAGATCGGTCTCGCCGGCATCTTTTGCCAGCTGCGGCGTCAGGGATTTTACCACATCGGTAACCGGTGCGAAGCCACTGACGATCAGCGAAAGTGGCGCTGTCACGCTTCTCTGGTCACCACTCTCCTCTTCCCACATGGTCTTCATGGACATGGAATCCTTGCCCACCGGGATCGTAATTCCAAGCTCGGGACACAGTTCCATCCCCACCGCGCGAACCGTCTCATAGAGGTTTTCGTCTTCGCCCGGGTGGCCTGCCGCAGCCATCCAGTTGGCAGACAGCCTGATATCGGAAAGCTTGCCAATGGAAGCTGCAGCCAGATTGGTAATTACCTCACCCACCGCCATACGACCGGATGCCTGCGCGTCTATGGTGGCAACCGGGGTTCGCTCACCCATCGCCATGGCTTCACCGGTGCGCACGTCAAAGGAACTGGCAGTAACGGCCACATCAGCCACCGGAACCTGCCAGGGCCCGACCATCTGGTCACGGGCAACCAGACCGGTGATGGTTCGGTCACCGATGGTAATCAGGAAACTCTTAGAGCCCACTGACGGCAGACGCAGAACCCGCCTGATAGCATCGTGCAGATCAACCTTCGTGGAATCAAAAATCGGTTTGGTGAAGGAGGCCCGGCTAATGCTGCGGTGCATGCGGGGCGGTTTGCCAAACAGCACTTCCATCGGCAGATCAATCGGCTTGTCATCAAAATAGGAGTCCCCGAGCTGCAGATGGTGCGCTTCCGTTGCCTCGCCGATTACGGCGTAAGGACAACGCTCGCGACGACAGAGGGCGTCGAACAGCTCCAGGTTTTCCGGAGCCACTGCCATGACGTAACGCTCCTGGGACTCATTACACCAGATTTCCAGAGGTGACATTCCCGGTTCGTCACTTGGGATATCGCGCAGCTCGAACTTTCCGCCACGGCCACCATCCTTCACCAGCTCCGGCATGGCGTTGGAGAGGCCGCCGGCGCCTACATCATGAATAAACGCGATCGGATTGCTGCCACCCATCTGCCAGCAACGATCGATAACTTCCTGACAGCGGCGCTCCATTTCCGGGTTGTCACGCTGTACCGAGGCAAAATCCAGGTTCTCATTACTGGAGCCGGAACCCATTGAGGAGGCAGCTCCCCCACCAAGACCGATGAGCATGGACGGGCCACCAAGAACAATGAGCTTGGCGCCGACCGGAATACTGCCCTTTTCAACATGCTCTTCACGGATATTGCCAAGACCACCGGCAATCATGATCGGTTTGTGGTACCCGCGCACTTCCTCACCGGCAGCCCCGGGCACTTTTTCTTCGAAGGTGCGGAAATACCCAGCCAGATTGGGGCGGCCAAATTCATTGTTGAAAGCGGCGCCACCAATGGGGCCCTCAATCATGATATCGAGTGCCGATGCAATCCGCTCCGGCTTGCCATAGTTGAGCTCCCAGGGCTGGGGATCATCAGGCAGGTTCAGGTTGGAAACCGTAAAGCCTGTCAGACCTGCCTTGGGCTTGGAGCCACGCCCCGTCGCTCCCTCGTCCCGGATTTCACCACCGGAACCGGTCGCGGCACCCGCAGCCGGCGCAATCGCCGTTGGGTGGTTATGGGTCTCCACCTTCATTAGAATGTGGATGTCTTCCTCATGATAGCCGTATACACCGGTCTCAGGGTCCGGGTAGAAACGGCCACCACGACTACCCCGAATAACAGAAGCGTTGTCCTTGTAGGCTGAGAGAACACCTTCGCTGTTCATTTCATAGGTGTTGCGGATCATGGCAAACAGGGATTTTTCCTGGCCCTCGCCGTCGATGTCCCAGGAGGCATTGAAAATCTTGTGCCGGCAATGCTCGGAGTTCGCCTGGGCAAACATCATCAGTTCAACGTCTGTCGGATCCCGCTCAAGCTCCGTAAAGGATTTGACCAGGTAGTCAACCTCATCTTCTGCAAGCGCCAGCCCGAGACGTGAGTTTGCCTCCACCAGCGCATCCCGCCCCCCAGCCAGGACCGGAACCCGCTCAAGGAGCCGTGGCTCTTCATGGCTGAACAGCAATTCCGCGCCGCCCGTTTCGTGAAACACCTTCTGGGTCATGCGGTCGTGCAGCAGGGTGGCAATTTTCTCACGCTGTGCCAGACCCAGCTTGCGGCCAGACCTCACATAGTAGGCGGTACCTCGCTCGATCCGGCGAATCTGCCGAAGCCCGCAGTTCCGGGCAATGTCTGTCGCCTTGCTGGACCAGGGCGAGAGGGTACCGGGGCGTGGCACAACCAGGAACAGCACACCATCCGGCTCTTCCACTGGCACACTGGGCCCGTAGGTCAGAAGCCGGTCGAGTATGGCCTGCTCGGATTCGGAAAGGTCGGCCTCCAGATCAACGAAGTGCATGAACTCTGCATAGACATGCACGATTTCAGGCACGATTTCCTGAATCCGGGAATGCAATTTGCGGGAGCGAAATGGCGAGAGCGCGGGTGCGCCGCGAAGTTCAAGCATGATATCAACCTGTATCGCGCGAAACGGGGAAGCCTGGGTGCAATTTGAAAGGCCGCCATGATACTCGAAAGCGGGGTCAGGATACAGCGCTGGAAACGTTAACCCCGAACCGTACAATTGACATTGTTTTGCATGTTTATTAACCAGATTTATTGACCAGACCTCCGACACCAAGGATCATCGTGGGGTGGAAAGGAAATCCACTCTCGGGATGGAAAAGGATACGGTGCTCTCGCGTTCGCCGTAACCAGATGATCCAGCTATAACGGAGACCATGGATTTGTCGAGATTTCGTACTGCGATTGCAGGCGCACCTGCCAGGACGCTTCTTCTCCTTGGTGCGGCTCTTATTATTACCGGTTGCTCACGACCCACCACCCTCCAGGAAATCCGGGAAGAGGGTGTTCTGCACGTTATCACCCGCCTCGCGCCCTCGATCTATGTTGAAGGAGAGGACGGGCCGACCGGCTACGACTATGAATTGGCAAAGCTCTTTGCCGAAGATCTGGGCGTAAAACTCCGCATTCGCGTTGCCGAAGACAATACAGAAATCCTCTCGGTGCTGGAAAAAAACTACGCCCATATCGGCATGGCCGGGCTCTCCGGGCAACCGGCGCATGCCAGCCAGTATCACACGGTACCAACCGGCATTACCGCTCAGTCCGTTCTAGTCTACAACCGAGACGTCGAAGGCCCTGACTCCCTGGCTGATCTTGCCGGAAAACCACTCCACGTTGTTGCCGAAAGCAACCACGAGGACTCGCTCACCGAGGCACTGACGGAAATCCCTGACCTGCAGTGGCAAGTCCACCCCGGCCTGGATGCCGCAGGGGTACTGACCCGGGTCGAAAGCGGAGAATTTCCGTACGCGATCATCTCCTCCAACGAACTGGACCTGAATCGCGTCTTCTATCCCATGGTGAAAGAGGCCTTTGCCATCGGGAAACCCCGCAAGCTTGCCTGGTTCTTTCCCGCAGCCCAGGACAAATCACTGGCCACCGCCGCTGGGGAGTTCCTGGAAAAGCTCAGGGCCAACGGCACTCTGGCCCAGATTTCCGAACGCTTTTACGGTCATCTCGACCGCCTGAATTATGTCGGGGCGCGCACCTTCATGCACCACGTGGAAAACCGGCTGCCCAAATACGAGTCCCTGTTCCGTGACTATGCCAGGGATTTCAGCATGGACTGGCGACTGCTCGCCGCCATCGGCTACCAGGAATCCCATTGGCGTCCCAACGCCGTATCGCCCACGGGCGTGAGGGGGTTAATGATGCTGACACGCAACACCGCCAGCCACATCGGCATCAACAACCGGCTGGATGCGGAAGAGAGCATTCAGGGCGGCGCCAAGTATTTCAAGATCGTGCATGAAAAAATCCCGGAGCGAATCCCGGAACCGGACCGGACCTGGTTTGCCCTGGCCTCCTATAATGTCGGCTTCGGGCACCTCGAGGATGCCAGAAGGCTAACGGAAGGCGCTGGAAAGGATCCCGACCGGTGGATGGACGTAAAAGAATTTCTGCCATTGCTGGCCCAGAAGGAGTGGTACACGAAAACCCGTTTCGGTTATGCCCGGGGCCAGGAGCCGGTGGTCTACGTTCAGAACATCCGGCGTTACTATGATGTGCTGGCCCGCCTCAACGAACCGGGCACGCCGCCAGCTCCCACGGAAAAACCGCAATTCGTTCAGATGGAAGAACAAGGAGAGAACGACAATCCGGCACAGGATGTATACCCGGACGCCAGGCTCAGGGCGGGCCTGCCGCCGGAACTGGGCATGATCCCACCCACCCTCTGAGCCACCGACTGCAAACGGCTACGGTGAACGGGCCTCCAGGGCTCTCTCCACTTGAGCGGCCGAAAACCCGCGGCGGTTAAGAAAACGTGCCTGGCGAAGCTTCTCGTCCCGGTCTTCGCCGAAATCAGCCAGACCAAACCGTTTCTTCCTGAGACCGATGGCCTTCTGACACCAGTCCTCCTCGGTCATTTCATCCAGGCATACCGGGCTGCGGTGAACCCCGCGTTGCTGGAGTTCCCCAAGAATTCGCAAGGGCCCATAGCCCAGATCCATTCGCTGGCGGGCATAGACATCGGCAAAGCGGTTATCGTCGAGCCAGCCTTCACTCTCGTATTCGTCGAGTACAGACTCGATAATGTCGCCCGGGACCTTCCTCTGGCGGAGTTTCAGATGCAATTCCAGACGGCTGTGCTCCCTCCTGGCCAGCAGCCTGAGGGCCGTTGCCCGAGCCTTGTACTCCTGATCGTCCTGATTTTCCTGTTTTGCCATACAGACCCTTTTCGCATACGCATACAAAACGCTAGACTAGCCGCGAATTTCTCCAACTGGCCAGGCAGACTGGCCGGTGAAACTACCCGGCATCCGAACCCGGGCGCCGATGGCCGGTGGTGGCTTAACTTTGCCCGACACCGTGAACTGGTTTCAATACCAAAGGATACTCTTATGGCCGCGTTCATCCAGAAACTGTTCAGATCCCGCAAGACAGCGAATGCTGCCCCGAAAAGCCGGAAAGCCCCTCAACCTGCCCAGGTCGAGCAGGAAGACACGCGAGCCAGCCAGAGAGAGGAGCAGCTCAGAACGATGGAAGGCTCCCCGTCACAGGATGCCCTGGCGAAAATCGCGATTGAGGGCGCAACGGCTGATATCCGCCAGACTGCTGCCAGCCGGTTGACCGAAGAAAGCAGCCTGCAACAGGTTCAGAAGCGGGCCAGGGGCAAAGACAAAGGGGTGTATCAGACCGTCAAACTGACACTCCAGAAACTGCGGGAGGAACAGGCCCGGCAGCAAGGTATCACCCAGACCATTGGCATGCTCATCAGCCACGCCCGGGACCAGGCGCAGAGTAACGACACCAAACTCTACAAAGCCCGACTGGATTCCTTGCTGAAGCAATGGTCAGAGGTGGAAAACCACGCCTCCCCCGAGCAGGCTCAGACGTTCCTGGAGGCGGTTCATCGTTGCAAGGAGAGGATAGCAGCCATCCAGTCCGCTGCCGAGGATGAAAAGCGCCAGCGCGAGCAGACATTGCAGCGCCGGGAAACCCTGAACATGCTAACCAGCACTCTGGACGAGCTCAAGGCACAGCCGCCGGAAACCCTGCCCTCACAGGCGTCCCTGGATGCCTTGCAGAAGACCCAGGAAAACCGATGGCTTGAGGCAACCCGGGATACCGCCGTCGAAAAGCAGGAGCAGAAAACTTACGAGACCGCCATGCTCGCCTTGCGCAACTATCTGAGTGCGGTGAGGCGTATCAACCAGGAGCGGGAAACGATTGCCGAGCTAAGCGCGGCCCTCGACAACAAGCAGGACACATCCGAGGATCAGCGTGCCCTGGCAAGAACACTGATCCAGGAAATCCGTTGGCCCGAAGGCTACCCCAGTCCGACACTGCTTGAGCCACTTCGCAAGCTGGCTGGAAAGCGCAAGTCCCCCGTTGAGGCGCCGGCGGACCAGGAACGACAAAAAGCCCTGGCGGCCCGCCTGCACACTGATCTGCAAAGACTGGAAGAGGCCCTCGAGGCAAAGCAGCTTAAAGAATCGAAACAACTGTTCAAGACTGCCCAGCAGCACCTGAGAGACCTTGACCATCGCCACGGCAAACCCCTCCAGACCCGGATGCAGCTACTAACCGCACAACTGAAAGAGCTTACCGACTGGCAGGGCTTTGCCACAGAGCCAAAGCAGATCGCCCTGTGCGAGCAGATGGAATACCTGGCCGACCAGCCCATGGAACCGGAAGCCAAGGCGGAACGGATCAGGGAATTACAGAACGAATGGCGGGATCTGGGCGGATCTTCAGACCGAAGCCTCTGGTCCCGTTTCAAGACCGCTTCGGACAAAGCCTACGAACCCTGCAAAGCGTATTTCTCCGCAAAATCCGGGTTGAAGCAGGCGAATCTGGAAAAGCGATCCGCCATTTGCGAGCAACTGGAAACCTTCCTGGACAATGCCGACTGGTCTTCCATCGACTGGAAAGCCGCCGAACGCATTCACCAGGCCGCCCGCCAGGAATGGAAGGAAGCCTGGCCAGTGGAGTTCCGGGACAACCGGCAGGTTCAGAAGCGGTTCGATGATCTGCTTAAAAGACTGGAAGCGCCGCTGGATGAGGAACGCCGTAAAAACGAGGGCCTGAAGCAGGAGATCGTCCAGACAGCCCAGGCGCTGGTGGATCACGAACCTCTGCAGGATGCCATGAATAAAGCCAAGGCACTGCAAACTGACTGGCAAGCCATTGGCATTACCCGTCACCGGGAAGATCGCAAACTCTGGCAGGCCTTCCGCAAGGCCTGCGATCAGATATTCGCCCGCCGGGATACCGAACGCAGCGAACAGCAACAGGCTTACCGTGCCGCTGACGAGTCTGCGAAAGCCAGCCTGCGGCTATCGTCCGAGGTAACTGGCGACAGCGACGAGGAGGCAATAACGGCAGCGCTCTCCGCCCTCCGGGACATTGATGCCGCTGTCCTTTCCAAGGGTGTCAGGGAGCAGGTCCAGCAGGAAAAGCAGCGCCTGGCCCAACTTCTGTCCAGCCTGCAATTGCGGTCAAAAATGGCGTCCTGGCAGTCGCTTGTGCTCGCAGCCGCGACCGGTGAGACTGTGACCGATGCGGCCCCGGAGCACTGGCCTGAACTGGCAGGCGCTTCAGACGGCCAGGACCCGGCTGAGCTGGTGATCCGCGCCGAAATCCTGTGCGGCGTGTCGTCACCGGATTCGGATCAGCAACGCCGGATGGAAATCCAGGTGCAGCGCCTGGCCGATGGAATGGGGTCCCCGCATACCAGTGGCGATCAACTCAGGGACGTGGAAAAGCTGGTAGCGAACTGGTGCCTGGGCGCGACCGGCGAAGCCGCAAATCGCGAACTGGCAGAGCGCCTGAATGGTGCACTTTCCAACCTGATCAACGCCTAAGCCGATAAGCGGATCACTGCCGCTGGTGCTCCCGGACAAATTCCCTGGCGTCTTGCACGACAGCCAGGGATTTTTGTTTCATTTCCTTCAGTTCCTCGTCTGCCAGGTAGAACATCATATCGATGGAGTGGCGGTAATAGCGCGTGGGCAGACGGTTGAGGGCCACACACATGACGTCGGCCAGATAGTCTGCAGTGTCGGACTCTTCCCGGGTCGCATCAATCGCATCCACCACCAGCCGTTCGTAGAAATTGTCGATTGCATCTCGCAGAGACATGGCAAACGCCTCCTGATTTCGTCTGCGGTTCCTAACACCATAGAAGCCACACCATGGCTTGTCATGGTGCATGAGCAATTTCGCCAATGCGATTGGCAGCCGGCGTCATTACCCCCCGGTGCTGCAACCGGCTATGGTTGTATCAACGGTAAAACAATCCCGAAACGAACATCACCAGAGGACATGCAATGACCACTGAGGCGTATATCTTCGATGCAGTCCGCACCCCGAGAGGGCGTGGAAAAAAAGACGGATCACTCCACAGCGTCAAACCCATCACGCTGCTGACCACGGTGCTCCACGCGCTGCAGGAGAGAAACAGCCTGGATACCGCTCAGGTGGATGACATTGTCATGGGTTGCGTCACTGCGGTTGGCGATCAGGGTGCGGATATCGCCAAGACCGCAGCCCTCGCGGCAAACTGGGACGAAAAGGTGGCGGGCGTTACTCTGAACCGCTTCTGCGCTTCCGGGCTCGAAGCCGTCAATCTGGCCGCCATGAAAGTACGTTCCGACTGGGAAGACATGGTGGTGGCCGGTGGCGTGGAAGCCATGTCACGGGTGCCCATGGGTTCCGATGGCGGGGCCTGGGCCACGGACCCGGAAACCAACCTGCATACCGGCTTTATGCCTCAGGGCATCGGCGCTGATCTGATTGCCACCCTGGAGGGCTTCAGCCGGGAGGACGTCGATGGTTTCGCCGTAAGGTCCCAGCAGAAAGCAGCCAATGCCTGGCAGCAAGGCTACTTCGGCAAATCCATCATTCCAGTCACTGACCAGAACGGTGTGGTGATCCTGGATCGTGACGAACATGTCCGCGGCAATACCACAGTCGAATCCCTGGCGGGCCTGAAACCCTCGTTCCAGATGATGGGTGAAATGGGCTTCGACGGCGTGGCCCGGGAAAAATACCACTACGTGGAAAGGATTAATCACGTACATCACGCCGGCAACTCCTCCGGTATTGTCGATGGTGCCACCGCCATGCTGATCGGCAGCGAGGCCAAGGGCAAGGCCATGGGCATGACACCCCGCGCCCGTATTGTTGCAACAGCGGTCACCAGCACCGATCCGACCATCATGCTGACCGGGCCGGCACCGGCCGCCCGCAAGGCGCTGGAAAAGGCGGGCATGACGGCCGGCCAGATCGACCTGTTTGAAGTGAATGAAGCCTTCGCCTCGGTGGTGATGCGCTTCCAGCGGGAACTCTCAGTTCCCGATGAAAAAGTGAACGTGAACGGCGGCGCCATCGCCATGGGCCACCCGCTGGGTGCCACCGGTGCCATGATTCTCGGCACCCTGCTGGATGAGCTGGAGCGGCGAGAATTACGCTACGGCCTGGCCACCCTGTGCGTCGGTGGTGGCATGGGCATTGCCACCATCATCGAGCGCGCCTGAACCCGTCCACTTTTTAAAGGAGAACCGATTATGAGTGCCATCCGTTATGAACTGGATTCAGACCAGATCCTGACCCTCACCATCGATATGCCCGGCCAGTCCGCCAACACCCTGAATGCAGCCTTCCGGGAAGGCCTCTCGGAAACCGCTGTAAAGGTCAAAAGTGATCTGGACAACATCCGGGGCGTGATCATTGCCTCGGCCAAGAAAACCTTTTTCGCCGGCGGCGACCTGAAAGAGCTCCATAAGGTCACCCGGGAAGAAGCCAAGACCTTTGAGGATACGGTCAACGGCCTGAAAGCCGACATGCGTTTCCTGGAGACCAGCGGCAAACCCGTGGTTGCGGCCATCAACGGCACCGCCCTGGGCGGTGGGCTGGAGATCGCCCTGGCCTGCCATCACCGTGTTGCCATTGACGATGACAGCATCCAACTGGGCCTGCCGGAAGTAACCCTGGGGCTGCTGCCCGGCGGTGGCGGTACCCAGCGGCTTCCGCGGATGATTGGCCTGGAGGCCGCTTTCCCGTTCCTGATGGAAGGTAAGAAGGTGAACCCGAAAGCCGCCCTGAAGGCCGGCATTGTCGACGAACTGGCAAATTCCGCCGACGACATGATCGCCAAGGCCCGGGCCTTCATCGACGCCAATCCCAAATGCCAGCAACCCTGGGACCAGAAAGGCTTCAAGTTCCCCGGCGGCGCCCCGCACCATCCGGCCATGGCCCAGAAACTGGCCATCGCCCCGGCCATGCTGAAACAGAAAACCAAAGGCTGCTACCCGGCCCCCGAGCGCATCCTCTGCGCTGCGGTGGAAGGCGCCCAGGTGGATTTCGATAACGGCAGCCTGATCGAGACCCGGTATTTTGCCGAACTGGTGACTGGCCAGGTCGCCAAGAACATGACCGGGGCCTTCTGGTTCCAACTGAACGCGATCAAGGCTGGCGGCAGCCGTCCCGACGGTGTTGGGAAGGAAACATTCCGCAAGGTAGGCGTGCTTGGTGCTGGCATGATGGGCGCAGGCATTGCCTATTCCACCGCCACGCGGGGGATTGACGTGGTGTTGAAAGACGTCTCCCTGGAGAATGCCGAAAAAGGCAAAAGCTACTCAGAAAAGCTGCTGGCCAGGAAAGTCAGCCGTGGACGGATGACCGAAGAACAGAAGGCTAAGATCCTCGGTCGAATCAAGGCCACGGAGTCGGCGGACGACCTGGAAGGCTGCGACCTGGTGATTGAGGCGGTGTTCGAGGACAGCGAGCTGAAGGCCAGGGTAACCCGGGAAGCGGAACCCAAGCTCGTGGCGAACGGGATTTTCGCCTCCAACACCTCCACTATTCCCATTACCCAGCTTGCCGGAGCCTCCCGAAAGCCGGAAAACTTTATCGGCCTGCACTTCTTCTCACCAGTGGACAGGATGCAGCTGGTGGAAATCATCGTTGGAGAGCAAACCGCCAACGAAACCCTTGCACGCGCCTTCGATTACGTTCAGCAGATTGGCAAGATCCCGGTAGTGGTGAACGACAGCCGGGGCTTCTTCACCTCCCGGGTCTTTGGAACCTTCGTCAACGAGGGCATCGGCATGCTCGGCGAGGGCATCCACCCCTCCAGCATTGAAAACGCCGCGCTGCTGGCGGGCATGCCTGTGGGGCCGCTGGCGATATCCGATGAAGTCAGCATGACCCTGATTCAGCACATCCGGAACCAGAGCAAAAAAGACACCGAAGCCGCAGGCGGCACCTGGAACGCCCACCCGGCGGAAGCGGTGATTGATACGATGGTTTACGAGCATGGCCGCAAAGGCAAAGCAGCAGGCGCCGGATTCTACGACTACCCCGCCAACGGCAAAAAACACTTGTGGCCAGAGCTGGAGGCCCTGTTCGTGGATGCACAGAAGGCCCGAAATATCAGGCTGCAGGAACTGAAGGACCGGATCCTGTTCATCCAGGCCATCGAAACCGTCCGTTGCCTGGAAGAAGGTGTTCTGCGCACGGTGGAAGACGCCAACATCGGCAGCATTTTCGGTATTGGCTATGCGCCCTGGACTGGCGGCACCCTACAATTCATTAATCAGTATGGCGTGAGAGCGTTCACAGAGCGGGCGACAGAACTTGCCCGCGCTTATGGCGAGCGCTTTGCTCCTCCCAGACTGCTGCTGGAGAGAGCCGAGAGCAACTCACCCCTCGCCTGAGGCCACCGCGCCGGGGGAGGATGGCAGCCCCCTCCCGGCAGTCTCACGGCAAGATTTCTCTCCTTATCTGCGCACCGCCAAAGGCTTTCCGGTTACTAACCTGCCGGTTTCATGGACAGATTGTCACGAACCGATACGTGCTACCTATGGCAACGGGTGTAGCGCTTGCCTACAATAAATTTATTCGCTCACGGTCAGGCAAGCGTCTTTACTGCGCTTTTCTGGCCAACACCGTCAGGTATACATTTATGACCATTGCGGAAAGAATTCCGGCCCGTCGCTCTCCGGCACAGAACATCCGGACAGGAGTATGCAGGGCAGTCACGGTTGCACTGCTGCTCTCGACGCCACTGGGACTGCAGGCGAAAGTCGACACTCCGTCGATCTACGAGTCGGTCGCGCCCACTATTGAGCAGGCGCGGGCAAACATCCTGATTGCCCGCCAGCTGCAGTTTACCCATTTCCGCGATCTGGGCATCAGCGATGAGCTGTCCGGCGATGTGTTTGATGCCTATCTGGCTTACCTGGACGGCCAGCGAATCTACCTTACCAAAGGGGACATCCAGAAGTTCGACCGGATTAAAGGTCAATTGGGTTCAGCCCTGAAAACCGGCCAGTTGCAGCCCGGCTTCGATATCTACAACCGGGTCCAGCAGCGCATCATTGAGCGACTGCAGTTTGCCATTGGCCTAATCGAAAGTGGCATCGACACTCTGGATTTCTCGAAAAACGAGCGCATTCTCGTTGATCGTTCCGAAGCGGACTGGGTGCCTGATACCCAGGCCCTGGACGAACTCTGGCGCAAGCGAATCAAGAACGCCGTCCTGGCACAACGACTCAGTGGCAGTGAGGACGATGCTATTAAAGAAACGCTGCTGCGTCGCTACAAAGGTCAGTTGAAACGCGCCTACCAGGCCCGCAGCGAAGATGCCTTCCAGGCCTATATGAACGCGTTTACCGGTATGTGGGACCCACACACCTCATATTTTTCGCCGCGCACATCCGAAAACTTCAACATTAACATGAGCCTCTCTCTCGAAGGGATCGGTGCGGTTCTGCAGTCAGACAACGAATACACCAAGGTGGTCCGGCTGGTTCCCGGCGGGCCGGCGTCCAAGCAGGGCCAGTTGCAACCGGCAGACCGGATCGTCGCGGTGTCCCAGGAAGACGGAAAACCCGTGAATGTCATTGGCTGGCGCCTTGATGAAGTCGTGGACCTGATCCGCGGCCCAAGGAACTCAACGGTGGCCCTGGAAGTTATTCCGGCCACCGCCTCTGATGAAACCATGACCAAAACCATCGCCATCAAACGGGATGAGGTGAAACTGGAAGAGCAAAGCGCCAGCAAAGACACCCTCCAACTGGAGCAGGGCGGCAAGGAATACACCATTGGCGTTGTCACGATCCCCACCTTCTACGCTGACTTCCAGGCCATGCAGGCCGGTGACCCCAATTACAAGAGCACAACCCGGGATGTTCGCAAGCTGATTGCCGAGCTTCAGGCGGAAGGCGTCGACGGGCTGGTGATTGACTTGCGCAATAATGGTGGTGGCGCCCTGCACGAGGCCAATGAGCTGGTCGGCCTGTTTATCGACCAAGGCCCAACGGTGCAGATCCGCAACGCCAACAACGACGTGCAGGTGCTCAAAGATGAGGACCCGTCCGTAGCTTATGACGGCCCCCTGGTGGTTCTGACCAACCGCATGAGTGCGTCCGCCTCAGAGATCTTCGCAGGGGCCATTCAGGACTATGGCCGCGGGCTGGTCGTCGGCTCGCAGACGTTCGGTAAAGGCACCGTGCAGGCCGTTCGCCCACTGAACCATGGCCAGCTCAAGATTACCCAGTCGAAATTCTACCGGGTATCCGGCGGTTCGACCCAGCACAAGGGAGTTATCCCGGATATCGAGATTCCGTCGCGTATTGACAAGACCCGGATCGGTGAAGATGCCCTCGATCAAGCCCTTCCCTGGGACCAGATCGAGGCCGTGCCCCACACCCGCTATTACGATTTCAGCGGAATTATCGATGAGCTTCGCAAGCGTCATGAGGAGCGTTTCTCAACAAGCCCCGAGTTCCGTCTCCTGCAACAGGAAATCGACTTTCTGGCCCAACAGCGGGCGACAGACAGCGTCAGCCTTAACCAGGAGGAACGCCGCGAGCAACACGAACGGGTTGAGCGTACCCGCCTGGCGATTGCCAATGCCCGCCGGGAGCTCAAGGGAGAGCAGCCGTTCGATTCGCTGGACGATCTTGAAGACTGGCAGGACCAACAAGCCGCGGACCTGAACTCAACCGACGACGAACTCGATTTCGTCATTCGGGAAGGTGGGCACATCATGGCGGACATGCTGGGTCTGGATAGCCGCATGGCTTCTATTCTGACCCCACAGCAGTTTGCGGCCCAGGCTCCGGTCAGGTAAGTGGCCCCGAAGCCACCAGCCCCCATGACTGAAAACGGCGACGGCGGACAGGATAGCCGGCAAAAGGCGCGAGTGCTTCGGGACATGCTCCTGGACGCCCTCCATGCCATGCGCTCTCTGGAAGAGGTTGACGGTCTTGAAAAACCGACGGCCCGGGAACGAACGCAAGAGGGCCTGATTGACCGCCTGACCGGCTCAGCGCTTCGTTTTGGGGTCAAGGCCACCGACACCTCTCTCCGGGTTGGCCGGGCCCTGATCAACTCCCAGGATCAACTGCGGGCCATGCTAACCACTGGCCAGTCCCTGAAAGATATCCGGGAAGTGGCCGGGCTGACCCTGTCGGAAATGAGCGAGGCCCTGAATCTCCGGGATAAATCGGTCCTGGAGGCCATTGAAAACGGTACCACCACCCTCTCCTTCGAACTGATTCTCCGGCTTGCTGCCCTTATCGCCCGGAACGACCCCATTCCATTCATCATGCGCACCACGCGCAACTACAACCCCGAGGTGTGGCAGCTCCTGAATGACTGGGGTGTGGCAAGACTGCCGCTGCAGTTCGAGCGAGAGCGCGAGTTCATCAACATCTTCCGCCGGCATGACGATGCCCGCACGCTTTCAGACGAAGGTTTCCAGAAGGTACTGGAGTTCACCCGCCACAGTTTCGAAATGTCCCTGCACTTTGTCGAAGAACAGGAAAGGCAGGTAGAGGAACTGCGTGCGGCTTATGAGGGAAAGCAGCCCGCTGAGCCAGGCAAGCCCGAAAAGCCGCCGGCTGCCAGGAAGCGACCAGCGGGCAAAAACCCCTCAGTCAAATAGCGCCCGCATACCGGTAATATTCGGGTTATGCACCACCCCCTTTTCCGTAACGATGGCATCAATCAGGCTGGCCGGCGTTACATCAAACACCGGGTTAAACACCTTTACGCCTTCCGGCGCCAGCGGAATTCCCCGAATCTCCCGCACTTCCATGCCTTCACGCTCTTCAATGGGGATGTCCGAGCCCGAGGCCAGGGACATATCCACAGTGCTGGAAGGGGCCACCACCATAAATCCAACCTTATGATGGCGTGCCAGAACCGCCAGGCCGTAGGTGCCGATCTTGTTCGCGACATCGCCATTGGCGGTAATGCGATCCGCACCCACAATGACCCATCGAACCTCACCCCGGGCCAGGATCGCCGCCGCCGCGCCATCGGCATTGAGGGTAACTGGAATGCCGTCGCGGGACAGCTCCCAGGCGGTCAGGCGACTGCCCTGGAGCCAGGGCCGGGTTTCATCGGCAAAGACTTCCCTCAGCAGCTTTTCCTCGTTCAGCCGGCGGATAACACCCAGCGCAGTCCCATAACCGCCAGTGGCCAGCGCACCGGTATTGCAGTGGGTAAGCACAGACATGGGTTTGTCTGGCGCCATGAATTCCAGGGCATGGTCCGCCATGGCAACATTGGCGGCGAGATCTTCCTCGTGAATCGCCACCGCCTCTTTGGCCAGCCGCTTTGCCGCCTCGTCCAGGGAATGGCATTGGTGAAACACCTGTTCCATGCGCTGCAACGCCCAGAACAGGTTGACCGCCGTGGGTCGGGACGCTGCAAGCTCGCGGATAGACTGTTTTATTTCCGCCTTCCAGTCGCCGCCACCTGCATGCCGTGCCGCCAGAGCGACCCCGTAAGCGGCGCTGATACCAATGGCCGGGGCACCGCGAACCACCATATCCCGAATGCCCTGCGCCACACCAACTGCGCCTTCGAGCGTAATCCAGTGCTCTTCCCCGGGCAGCAGGCGCTGGTCCAGCAGTTCAAGACTGCTGCCGTGCCATCTTATGGCAACGGCGCCAATGCCACGTTCAGAAGGCGGTTTCGGGGTTTGTGCCATAAAAATGCTCCGGTTTGCAGCGCTGAAAAGTGCCAGTATAACGGTTATACTTCCGAGCTACATTTCCAAAGCGCGGCCGCACCGCGCCAACCGCTGTAAGGCAGGGTTAATGACGGCAGACACCATCACCGCAGCCGATATCCGCATCAACGCACGCTGGCTGATCCCGGTTGAGCCAGGGGGCATGGTGCTTGAGAACCAGGCAGTGATCATTCAGGGAGCCCGGATTGCCGCGGTTATTCCCCGGCAGCAGGCAGACCGGGAATTCAGAACCCGCGAAACGGTTGACCTGCCGCATCATGTGGTCATGCCGGGCCTGATCAATATGCACGGCCACGCGGCGATGACGCTCTTCAGGGGCATGGCGGATGACCTCCCGCTGATGACCTGGCTGAACGATCATATCTGGCCGGCCGAAGGTCGCTTTATCAGCGAGCAGTTCATTGCCGATGGCACCCAACTGGCCATGGCTGAAATGCTGCGCACAGGCACCACCACTTTCTCGGACATGTACTTCTTCCCCGAGATTGCGGCCCAGGTCGCCCGCGACGCCGGTATCCGCGCCCAGATCTGCTTCCCGTTACTGGATTTCCCCACCCCCTGGGGCTCAGGACCGGAGGAGTATCTGAGCAAGGGGCGCGCGCTTATCGACACCTGGAAGGCCGATGACTGCATCATGCCGGCCATTGGCCCCCATGCGCCCTATACTGTGTCAGACGGCCCCATGGCCAAGGCCGCCCGGCTGTCTGAAGACACCGGCGCACAAATCCAGATACACCTTCACGAAACAGCGTTTGAAGTGGCCGAGGCCAGTGAAAAACTCGGCAAGCGTCCAGCAGCGCGGCTGGCGGAGCTTGGCGTATTGCGCCCGGAAACCCAGTGCGTGCACATGACCCAGATCGACGACACTGATATCCGCCTGCTTCAGCAGTCTGGAGCACAGGTCATCCATTGCCCGGAATCCAACCTGAAACTGGCCAGCGGCCTGTGTCCGGTCCAGAAACTCCTCGATAGCGGAATAAACGTCGCCATCGGTACGGACGGTGCCGCCAGCAACAACGATCTGGACCTGTTCGGTGAAATGCGCACTGCTGCCATGGTGGCCAAGGTTGTGGCCGGCGACGCTGCTGCACTGCCAGCGCACCGGGCCCTGGAAATGGCCACCATCAACGGCGCCCGGGCCCTTGGCCGGGATCACGAGCTGGGCTCCCTGGTTTCGGGCAAGCTGGCCGACATCATAGCCATTGACCTGAGCGACCCGTTCCTGCAGCCGGTTTATGACCCCGCCTCCCACCTCGTGTACAGCAACCACGGACGGTCCGTAAGCCACAGCTGGATAAACGGCGTACCACAACTACAGCATGGCCGGCTTACCCGAATTGATGTCGCCGATCTCATGCTTCGTGTCGATGACTGGGCCGGACGAATCCGCAAACACACTGGCCAACCGATTTTCCATTGATTCACCAGGCAGAACCAATCATGACAAACCAGAACGTAGACCGGAATGAAATCGCCAAGTTTGAAGCCCTGGCCAGCCGCTGGTGGGACCCCACCAGCGAATTCAAGCCGCTGCACGACATCAACCCCCTGCGCCTGAACTACATTGACGAGAGGGTCTCCCTGGCTGGCAAGCGAGCACTGGATGTCGGCTGCGGCGGCGGCCTGCTGTCCGAGGGTATGGCCCAGCGCGGCGCCCACGTAACCGGCATCGACATGGGCGAGGCGCCACTCTCCGTGGCGCGGCTGCACGGCCTGGAAAGCGGGGTTGATGTCGATTATCGCCAGATAACCGTGGAAGAACTGGCTAAGGAAAGCGACCACGCCGGCCAGTACGACGTGGTCACCTGCCTGGAAATGCTGGAACACGTGCCAGACCCCGCATCGGTGATCAGGGCCTGTGCAGCCATGCTCAGGCCCGGTGGCCACCTGTTCGTCTCAACCATCAATCGCAATCCGAAGTCGTTCCTGTTCGCCATTGTCGGTGCCGAATACGTGCTCAGGCTGCTGCCCAAGGGAACCCACGAGTGGAAAAAATTCATCCGGCCTTCGGAGATGTCCGATCACCTGCGTCACGCCGGACTGGATGTCCGTGAACTTACCGGCATGACCTATAACCCGGTCACCAAGGTCTACAAACTGGGCCGGGACGTGGATGTGAACTACCTTATGCATGCCAGGGACACACGTGACGACTGAACCCTCTGCTGTCCTGTTTGATCTGGACGGAACCCTGATCGACACGGCACCGGATTTTATTCGCTGTCTGAACCAGTTGCGGGAACAGCATGGGCTGGCTGCCCTGCCCCCGGAACACATTCGCCGCTTTGTCTCAAACGGGGCCCGGGCGATGATCCGGGTGGGATTCGGGCTGGGACCGGAACATCCGGACTATCTGGAAAAGCACACGGCATTTCTCGATCTCTACGAAACCGGCGTGGCAGTTGAAACCGCACTGTTCGAGGGCATGGATGAGCTCCTCGGAACCCTGGAAGACCGGGGCGTGCCCTGGGGCATTGTTACCAACAAGCCGGCCCGGTTCGCCGTACCGCTGATCCAGGCGCTGGATCTGGCAGACCGCTGTGCGGCGCTGGTCTGCCCGGATCACGTTACCCAACGCAAACCCCACCCCGAAGCCCTGATCCTGGCCTGCCAGCAGATGGGCACGGAGCCCGGCACAGGCATTTATGTGGGCGACCACGAACGTGATATCGAAGCCGGGCGTAATGCCGGCATGAAAACCATTGCGGTGCGCTACGGTTACATCGAGCAACCGGAGAACATTGACCTGTGGCAAGCCGACCTGATCGCCGACACCGTCACCGATCTGGCAAAGCTGTTACAATAGCCAGCCAATTTGACGATCCGGCTTCCAGGCCGGGAACAGCCTGAAACGGAGACAGATTATGCATGATTACCAAGCACCCGCGGATCTTCTGAAAGACCGTATCGTCATGGTTACCGGCGCCGGAAGCGGCATTGGCAGGGCCGCCGCCAAAGCCTATGCCGCCCATGGTGCGACGGTCGTACTCGTGGGCCGCACTGTCAGCAAGCTGGAAACGGTTTACGACGAAATCGAGGCCGCGGGCCACCCGAAACCTGCCATTGTGCCGATGAACTTCGAAGGGGCGGCAGTCAAGGATTACGAAGAACTTGCGATGACCCTGGAAGATAATTTCGGCCAGTTGGACGGCCTGCTGCACAATGCCGCCATCCTGGGTGACCTGTGCCCGGTGGAGCTGTACGACCCGGAAACCTGGAACAAGGTGATGCACGTAAATACCACGGCGCCCTTTCTCCTGAGCCGGGCGATGATTCCCCTGTTGCGCAAATCCGGCGATGCCTCGGTGATCTTCACCTCCTCCAGCGTCGGCCGGAAAGCAAGGGCCTACTGGGGCGCTTACGCGGTCTCCAAGTTTGCGGTAGAGGGCCTCAGCCAGTTGTTGTCCGACGAACTGGATGACGAACGCCACAATGTACGGGTAAACAGTCTTAACCCGGGCGCCACCCGTACCAGCATGAGAGCCCGTGCCTATCCGGCGGAGAATCCACGGAAGAACCCTGCACCGGAAGACCTGATGCCGGCTTACCTGTACCTCATGGGCAGGGACAGCCAGGGCGTTAACGGCCAGAAACTGGACGCACAGCCGAAATAATGGAACTGCTTTTTTACACGACATCTCAATGCCATCTGTGCGAACTGGCCGAAGCCCTGCTTGTAAATACGCCCATGCCGGAACCCATACCGGTAGACGTGGTGGACATTGCCCAGTCCGAGGAGCTGGTGGAACGCTACGGCACCCGGATACCGGTGTTGCGACGTAACGACACCGGCGAGGAACTGAACTGGCCGTTTACCAGGGATGAATTACTGACATTCCTGCAATGAGGACTGCCTGACATGTTGATGGTTATTTCCCCTGCCAAGACATTGGATTACGAAAGCCCACTGGCGACAGACAAGGTCAGCCAGCCGGATTTTCTTGACCACGCCTGTGAGCTGGTGGACCAGCTCAAGGAACTGGAGCCGCACCAGATCAGCAACCTGATGAACATCAGCGACAAGCTGGGCCAACTGAACGCCGGGCGCTACCGGAACTGGCACACGCCGTTTACGCCCGAGAACGCCCGCCAGGCCCTACTGGCTTTCAAGGGCGACGTGTACACCGGCCTGAACGCCGAAAGCTTCAGTGAGCAGGATTTCGAGTTCGCCCAGCAACACCTGCGCATACTCTCAGGCCTGTACGGGGTACTGAAACCTCTGGACCTGATGCAGCCCTATCGCCTGGAAATGGGTACCCGGTTCGAGAACAGCCGTGGCAAGGATCTCTATACGTTCTGGGGTAGCAGGATCACAGATGAACTCAACCGCCTGCTGGCAGACGACGACAGCGTACTGGTGAACCTTGCCTCCAACGAGTATTTCAAAAGCATAAGGAAAAAAGATCTTGAAGGCCGGCTGATCACCCCCCAATTCAAGGACTGGAAGAATGGTCAGTACAAGATGATCAGCTTCTACGCCAAGAAAGCCCGCGGCCAGATGTGTCGGTTTGCCATCCAGAACCGAATCACACACGCCGACGACCTCAAGGGGTTCAACCTCGAAGGCTACCACTTCAGCGAAGACCAATCCGATAAGAACAACTGGGTTTTCCTGCGGGATGAACAATAGGGAGTCAATCTGAGACTTCCTGATCCACGTTAATATCGGAGTAAACAATGAACGAAGCAGTGTTTTCCCAGATCGCCATGCTGGTGTTTCTGACCGGCCTGATTGTCTGGATGGGTTTCATCGTCTGGGATCTGGCCAAGAAATCACAGGCCGGAAAATTCGGCACCATTGCCCTGTTTACCGTACTGGGCGCCGGTGTTGTGGGCTTTATCGTTAAAACCGTACTCGTAGAGATCGTACAAATATGAAAGACAAGGACCAGCCCTGATGTGGTTTCGCAACGCTCGCGTATTCCGTTTTACCAAACCGTTTGATATCTCCGCCGAAGAGCTGGAAGAAAAGCTCCGGGAGGACGCCTTCAAGCCCTGCGGTCCCCAGGAAACCAGCCGCCAGGGTTGGGTGCCGCCGCTGGGCAAGCATGGTGAGCTGCTGGTTCACAGCGCCAACGGCTACCATCTGATTGCCCTGCGCAAGGAAGAGAAGATTCTGCCCGGCCCGGTGGTCAAGGAAGCGGTTGAAGAAAAAGCAGAAGCCATTGAATTCGAGCAGGGCCGCAAAGTTCGCCGCAAGGAAAAGGACGAGATCAAGGAACAGGTGATGCTGGAGATGCTACCGCAGGCCTTCTCCAGGAATCGCCGCTGTTTTGCCTATCTCGCACCACAGGACGGTGTGCTGGTCGTTGACGCCGGCTCCGCGAAACAGGCCGAAGACCTGGCCTCGGCCCTGCGCAAATGCCTGGGTTCGCTGCCGGTGCGCCCACCGGCCGTGGAGCAGGCACCCGCCTTCACCTTTACCGGCTGGCTGAACGAATCCATTGATTTACCCGGCACAGTGGTTCTGGGCAGTGAATGCGAACTGAAAGATCCGTCCGAGGACGGCGGCGTGGTGCGCTGCAAAGGCCTGGACCTGAAAGCGGACGAAATCCGCAATCATCTGGACGCCGGCATGCAGGTTACCAAACTGTCCCTCACCTGGGATGACAACGTCTCGTTCGTACTGGATGAGGAACTGGGCATCCGCCGCCTGAAATTCGGCGAAACCCTCCAGGATCAGCTCGAAGACGTCGATGCGGACGACTCGGCTGCCAAGTTCGACGCAGCCTTCACCCTGATGACCCTGGAGCTGTCCAGACTGATTCCGGGACTGCTGGAAGCCCTGGGCGGCGAAGACCGCTCCGCGATTGTCGAAGAGTAGAAGCCTGAAAACGGGGTCAGATGAAAACGGGGTCAGATGAAAAGTTCATCTGACCCCGTTTTCATCTGACCCCACCTTCTGGCGCTCTTAGTGGGCGCTCTTTCCCAACCGCTCCCGCTGCCAGTCCTTTTCCGGTTCATTCAGAACCAGCCGCAGATCCATCACTTCCTCTTCCGTGTTGAACTTGATCTCGAAACCCAGATGCTCCGCCAGTTGCAGCATCGGGCGGTTGTCCGGCAGCACGTTCCCCACCATTTCCATGGTGCCCCGGGCTCGGCAGTAGTCGATCATTTTCTGCATCAGAGCAATGCCCAGGCCTTCACCCTTCATTTTGTCGTGCACCATCACCGCAAACTCGCATTGCAGGTTGTCGGCGTCGGTCCATGTTCGCACGGTTCCAAGGGTTTCCTCACCCTCGCCGTCTTCCTTTGGCGCGTTGGCGATGAACACCATTTCCCGGTCGTAATCGATCTGCACCATCTGGGCCACGTCTTCCCGGGAGAAGTGCTTGCGGTACTGGAAGAACCGGTAGCGGATGGATTCAGGCGACTGCAACTCATGGAAGGCCCGGTGAGCAGGCTCATCCTCGGCCAGTACCGGCCGGATAATCACCCGCCGGCCGGATTTCGGCAGCACAATCCACTCTTCAAGCTCTCTGGGGTAAGGCTGGATAATGGGCCGGCCGGGCTTGTCCGCCAGGTCGACGGCGATATTCACGGCTACCGCCCCCTGTTCGTTAAACAGCAAGGGCGCGATCTCCAGGCCCTGAATCTCCGGAATGTCGATCACAATCTGGGACAGTGTCACCAGGGTTTCAGAGACCGCCCGGATATCCTCCTCCGGCTTCAGGCTGTGCTCCTTGAGCAGTTTGTACATATAGGTGCGGCGCAGGAGCTCCCTTGCCAGCACCATGTTCAGGGGCGGCAAAGCGATCTGGCGGTCGGTCATCACGTTGATCTGGGCACCGGCGGCACCACAGACCACCAGTGGACCGAAAAGGGCGTCCCGGGTGATGCCAACACTGAACTCGATACCACCCACATGCTGGTAGGAACGCTGCACCGCAAACCCAAGAAAGCCACTGTCCGGGAAGTGACGCTGATATTCCTCCATCAGGTAGCGGCAGGAATCCATGATGGCCGCTTCGCTGTTAAGCTTTTGCACCGTGCCTTTGTATCGACGCTGGGTAGGGCTCAGGTTCAGAAACGGGTGGCAGGCCTGCTCATGAACGATGGTAATGTCGATAGGGCGCCGCTCAACCGCAAACACCTCCAGTACTTCCTCCATGTCATCGCAGTACATGGTGTCAATGGTGCTGATCCCATAGTCCCGAACAAGATCACGGGCTTCGCGGTTGGACAAGTGGTAGCGCCCCGAACGCAATGCATTCATGACTACCTTGCGGGTATGTGTCCTGTCGGCAAAATGGTCGGTGAACGATTCGGGGGTTTCTGTCAGCAGCCGCTGAACCCGCTGGTGACGAACATGTTGCATGAACGCCACTACGGCTTTTTCCGGGTTGAAGAACGACGGCAGCCCGGCCCGGTAGAACTCTTCCCGGGCGTCCATCACCGTACTCTGGCCCAGCCAGCAGGTGAACACATTCAGGCGGGTACCCTTGCACGCCTGAACCACCGCATCGGCGATCTGAAGACTGTCCTCGGTTAGACTGGGAGCATACATCACCAGCACATTAGCCACTTCCGGATCCTTGGCCAGGATCTTGATGGCCTTGCCGTACAACTCCGGGGAGGCATCGTAGTTGAGGTCGATAGGATTCTTGCGAGTCCAGTAAGGTGGTAGCAGCTTGGCCAGGGCTTCAATACTGGAATCCGATAATTCCGCCAGTTCACCGCCCAGATCCGCCAGCCGGTCCACGGCCAATACACCCGGACCAACACCGTTGGCCATAATGGCCAGACTTTCCCGACGCAAAGGACGCATACGGGTCAGCGTCTCCAGCGCATCAAACATCTGCCCGAGGCCGTCCACCCGAAGCACACCGGCGCGCTGCAGCATGGCATCATAGATCGGGTCACTGCGTTTGAGCCCGGCCGGTAATTCATGGGGGAACCACTCGGATTCCGGCACCCGGCCGGACTTCACCGCAATCACCGGTTTGGTACGCGAAGCCACCCGGACGGCTGACATGAAACGTCGGGCGTTGGGAATATTTTCGATATGCAGGAGAATAGCTCGGGTCAGGGTGTCCTGTGCGAGGTAATCGATCAGATCGTCGTGATCAATGTCCATGCCGTCGCCGAGGGTGAGAAAATAGGAAAACCCGACCCCCCGGGCGAACGCCCAGTCGATGACCGAACTGGCAATGGTGCCGGACTGGCCGACGAAGGCCACCCGGCCCGGGATCACCCCCATGTGGGCATAGGTAGCGTTTAGACTGCGGGCCGGAACCATCAGGCCGATGGTGTTGGGGCCAAGAACCCGGATGCCGGTCTCGCGGGCTGCTTCCCGCACGGAATACATCAGGGGCTGACCGGTTTTGCTGTGGGTGCGGGACATGCCACCGGTCATCACGATGGCGGTGCGTACCCCGGCCTCACCCAGCCGCTTTATGGTCTTGGCGACGGTGTCCGGCGGAGTACAAATGATCGCCAGGTCCGGCGAAAACCCCATTCTCGAGACTTTTTTGACGCACGGCACCCCATGGACGTTCTCGTAATCGTTCTGGTTAACCACCAGCAAACGCCCGGGATAACCGCCCCCCATCAGGTTCCTTAATACCATGCCGCCAAGGTTGTCCGCCCGCTCCGACGCACCGATCACCGCAATGGATGCGGGGTTGAACAGGTTTTCCAGATACCGGGTGCTCAAGCTGACTCTCCTTCTTGTCCGGCCGCGGCCAGTCGGGTAATAAATGTAATAAAACAGGTTACTTATGAGCGTAGCCCTTATCTTAGGCCGTGATCCGCCGATGTGAAATGACTATCTCCCCTATAAGACCAAAGAAACACGGCACCCTGCGGTTTTCCCTGATAAGCTTGGAAAAAATATAAGCATATTGAAGGCAGCCCGAGACCTATGACCACGGCATTCTTTTCCCACGATGACTTCATGAGGCACAACATGGGGCCCGAGCATCCGGAAAGCCCGGAGCGGCTTGCGGCTATCATCAGCTACCTCGCCGATACCGGCCTGGACCAGAAGCTCGACTGGGTTCGTCCTGAAGAGATTACCCGTGACCAGTTACTGACTGTGCACCCGGAGAACTACCTACACCAGCTTGACCTGATGCAACCTACCCGGGGCCGGGTGTTTACCGACCCGGACACCGCCATGATGCCTGACACTCTTCGAGCCGCCCGCCTGGCAGCCGGCGCCAATGTCCAGGCCGTGGATATGGTGATGAGCAGCCAGGTGACCAATGCCTTTGTCTGCGCCCGCCCGCCTGGCCATCATGCCGAGCGAGCCAAGTCCATGGGATTCTGCTTCTATAACAACATCGCCCTGGCGGCTATGCGCGCCCTCACCTTCCACCATCTCGAACGGGTCGCAATCATCGACTTTGATGTGCACCAGGGCAACGGCACGGTGGACATTGTCAGTGGTGATGAACGGATCCTGATGTGCTCCAGCTTCCAGCACCCCTTCTACCCACACTCCCACGTGCACCGGCAAGCGGAAAATATCGTGAACATTCCGATTGAGGCGAACTGTCCCCCAGAGGAGTACCGGAAGCGGGTGGAAGCCGGCTGGCTGAAGCGGCTGAACGACTTCAAACCCCAGTTGATCCTTATTTCGGCAGGCTTTGACGCCCACCGGCTGGACCCGATGGCAGAACTGAATCTGGATACCGAAGACTACCGCTGGCTGACGGAAATAATTGTGGGCGTTGCCCATGAACACAGCAACGACCGGATCATTTCAACGTTGGAAGGCGGGTACCACCTGCGTGCTCTGGCAGAGAGTGTAAACGCCCATCTCGAAGTGCTCAATTCAGTTTACTGATCCCGGCTATCCCCGGGGATCCCCGCCGTAGCCGTTGGCTTGTTGCAGTTCCGGCTGGTCACCGGCCCGCTGCAGGCGAATGTTGGTTCGGCGATTGTCCGCCGGGCGGTTTGATACCGGGTACTGATCACCATGGGCCCTGACAGTAATCATGTTTTCATCAAGCCCCCGGGCCTTGAGGTAATCCGCCACCACATTGGCACGATCTTCCGAGAGGGCCCGGTTGTTGATCCGGCTGCCAATACTGTCACTATGGCCATCCACGAAAATCCGTTCCACTGTCGAATCCGCAATCACATAGGTCACGATATTGTCCAACAATTTCCTGTCCCGATTCGATAACTGGGTGCTGCCGCTGGCAAACGGAATGCGTGAGCGGCGGATCTGGTCAAAATTCACTGGCAGGAGGTTGGTAGTACAACGCTGATACCGCTGATACTCGCCGGAAAAATTGATGTTGGAGACATGCACCCGCACCGGCCGGCCGTCAAACCAGGAATCCCGGGTAACCGTAGGGCGCATGCCATCAAGCAGGCCGCGGGCCAGAACAAAGGCCAGGCGGGTATCCAGAGTGACCTGGCGGCGATCATCCGAGACATCGACGGTTCCCAAGGGCCGCGGCGCTGCGCCCGGGCGCCAGGATGGCGCTTCTGCTACCAGGCTACCCCGCCCCGGGCGCATCAGCGGCGCTTCGGATTCCAGAAAGAACGACAGGTTTTCGCCGGCGCGATGATAGAAAACCGCCCGCCCATAACCGGGCACCTCGTGCACCAGGCGACATTCGAAAACCGACTCGGCCAGGTACCACTGGCTATTTTCAATACCCGCACCGTAGCTCGCAGCCTGGCCACTCGTGGGCAAAAACACACTGAAAAGGCAGGCGGCCAGTACAGTCATCGGATTGTGGCGGGGGCGGAATCCCATATCGGTTGCCGTCGGTTTCAGGGAGTTAAGAGGCTTTGAGTATTTAACGGCCCTTGTCCGAGTTTCTTTAGCGTCCAGACGAAAACAATCGCCGGCACCTTCTGATATAATGCGGCAAATTTTTTCAGGGCCCTTTTGTTCAACTTATTCAACTTTTTCAACCCCGGCCTTGCCAATGTCTCAGCCCCGACTTCGCCAAAGGTATTGCGGACAACTACCATGACCGACCAGCTTACAATTACCCGCCCCGACGACTGGCATCTCCATGTCCGGGACGGTGATATCCTGAGGGACGTAGTGCCCGCCACCGCAGCCTGCTTCGGACGGGCCATCATTATGCCCAACCTGGTACCACCGGTAACAACCGCCGCGGATGCCACCGCCTACCGGGACCGGATTCTCGTGGCCGCCAGCGGCACCGGCTTTGAACCACTGATGACCCTGTACCTGACCGAAAGCACTACCCCGGAAACCATCCGGGAGGCCAAAGCCGCTGGCATCGTGGCCGCAAAGCTCTACCCGGCCGGCGCCACCACCAATTCGGCCTCCGGCGTGAAGGACATCCGGAACATCTACCCGGTACTGGAAGCCATGGCCGACTGCGACATGCTGCTTCTGGTTCATGGCGAGGTGACCAATGCCGATATCGACATTTTCGACCGGGAGAAGGTTTTTCTGGAGCGGGTGCTGGCCCCGACTCTGGAAGCATTCCAGAACCTCAGAATGGTACTTGAACACATCACCACAGCCGATTCGGCAGAGTTTGTAAGACAGCACAGCGGTGATAACCTGGGCGCCACCCTGACGCCCCAGCATCTGATGTACAACCGTAACCACATGCTTGTAGGTGGCATTCGCCCACACCTTTACTGCCTGCCAATCCTCAAGCGCAACCGCCATCAGCAGGCCCTGCGGGACGCCGTAGCCAGCGGCGACCAACGCTTCTTCCTGGGAACCGATTCCGCGCCCCACGCCAAAGATCGCAAGGAAACGGCCTGCGGCTGTGCCGGATGTTACTCCGCTCACGGCGCCATCGGCCTGTACGCCGGCATCTTCGAAGAATTGGGCATTCTCGACAAACTCGAGGCCTTCGCGAGCTTCAACGGCGCCGATTTCTACGGCCTGCCACGCAACACAGACACCATCACCCTGGTTCGTAAACCCTGGACCATGCCCAGTGAACTACCCCTGGCTGGGGGCACCATTGTGCCGCTGAACGCGGGTGAAACTGTTCACTGGCGGCTGGCGTAAACATAGCTGATTCCTTCTCACACACGGCCAAGACCGGAGCTTGAGTGACTGACGAAAACAAACCACCGCACCCTATGTCCCGCCGTTTCCGCGGCTTTCTGCCCGTTGTTGTCGATGTGGAAACCGCCGGTTTCAACGCCGAGCGAGACGCGTTACTGGAAGTGGCGGTCGTTATCCTGACCATGGACGACGACGGCTGGTTGCGCCGTACCGAGACCCACGTGCAGCAGATTGACCCCTTTGAAGGCGCCAACCTGGAGCAGTCCGCCCTGGACTTTACCGGTATTGACCCCTGGAATCCGGAACGGGAAGCGGTGCCCGAGCGGGAAGGCCTGAGCGAAATCTTCAACCCGATCCGTAAGGCCGTCAAAAACCACGACTGCAAACGGGCAGTTCTGGTTGGCCACAACGCCACCTTTGACCACAACTTCATCTTCGCAGCCGCACTGCGTTCCGATATCCGGCGCAATCCGTTCCATCCCTTTTCAACCTTCGACACAGCGACTCTCGCGGGCCTCGCCTACGGCCATACCGTGCTGGCCCAGGCCTGCAAGCTGGCCGGTATTCCGTTCAGTAACAAGGAGGCCCACTCAGCCGCCTACGATGCCGAAAAAACGGCGGACCTGTTCTGCGCTATCGTGAATCGCTGGAAGGAACTGGGCGGCTTCCCGCCCCCCCTGATTCCGGAAGAGACCGGGTAACAGCCACAAAAAACCCGCCGAGGCGGGTTTTTTGTTTCGTGGCATATCCGATTACCAGTAAATGCCTCGCATAATGGCAGCAAAGGCTACCTGCTCGGAAGACACCCTGGGTCGCTCGCCGGATTTGCTGCCCGCGGCAGACGGTGAATCCGGGAACATCCGGTAACCCGTGTTCATGACGATCTCGCCCATCTTCGGCGCCAGAGCATGCAGCACCTGGGCAAAGATGCCCAGACGGGTCGCAATGCGCTTCGGCCGATAAACAATGGCATCGGTCACCATAGCCGCTGCTTCATCCGGCGACAGCGTTGGCACCGAATCATAGATCTTTGTTGGTGCGATCATCGGCGTTTTTACCAGCGGCATGTTAATGGTGGTGAAGGTTACGTTGCGGTCAGACCACTCAGAGGCGGCACAACGACTGAACGCATCCAGCGCGGACTTTGAGGCGACGTAGGCGGAGAACCTGGGTGCGTTAGTCAGCACACCGATGGAAGAAATGTTCACCACGTGGCCGCGGCGACGCTCCAGCATCTTGGGTGCAAAGCCCATGATCAGGCGCACAGAGCCGAAATAGTTCAGTTGCATGGTGCGCTCAAAGTCATGGAAACGGTCGAAGGACAGGTCCAGTGAGCGGCGGATGGAGCGGCCGGCGTTGTTTATTAGCACATCGACATGACCGTGGTTATCCAGAACGGTTTTCACGAACTCATCGCAGGCTTCCATATCCGAGAAATCGCACGGATACGCATGCACACTGGCACCACGGGACTCCAGTTCCGCCGTTACTTCATTCAGGCGCTCCAGTTTGCGGGCGCCGATAACCAGGATGGCACCTGCGTCAGCCAGTTTCTGGGCCGTGGCCAGACCGATACCGGAGGTTGCACCGGTAACCACACAAACGCGGCCTTCAACTGTGCCCCGCAGTGTGCGGTCCTTGAACAGGTCCGGATCCAGGTTGCGCTCCCAGTAATCCCAGATAACCGGTGCGTAATCCGACAGGCGGGGCACTGCAATGCCGGTGTCTTTCAGAGCACGCTCGGTTTCGCGGGCATCAAAACGGGTCGGGTAGTTGATAAAGGACATCACTGAAGGCGGAATGCCCATATCGTCCAGAACCGCTGCTGTCAGCCTTTTCACCGGCGGCAGGTTCTTCAGACTCTGACGGATGAATGGCGGAATAAAGCCGAACATACGGGAATCGATACGCATGCCCATTTTGGGGGCGTGACCCGCCTCGCTGAAGATATTGAGAATCTCACCCACCTTGTACGGGTCTGAATCCACCAGGTGGAAGCACTTGCCGTCTTCACCCTCAAGGTGGGCGATATGGTCCATGGCCTTGACTACGAAATCCACCGGCACGATGTTCAGCCGGCCGCCTTCAATGCCAATGGTGGGAACCCACTGGGGCAGTGCGTGGCGGATTTTCTGGATCATCTTGAAAAAGTAATAGGGGCCGTCCACTTTGTCCATTTCGCCGGTGGCGGAATGACCGATGACCATGCCCGGACGGTAGATGCGGAACGGCACCCTGCACTCTTCGCGCACGACCTTCTCAGACTCGTGCTTGGTGCGCAGGTACGGATGGTCCAGTTTCTCCGCTTCCTCGAACATGTCCTCACGGAAAATGCCCTTGAACAGACCGGCCGCCGCGATGGAGGATACATGATGGAAATGCTTCGCACCCATGGCTTCAGCAGCATTGACCGCAGCCCGGGTGCCCTCAATGTTGGTTGCCCGCTGGGCCTCTTCACCGGCACCCATGTCGTACACCGCCGCCAGGTGGAAGAAATGATCAACCTGCCCTTTAAGGGCATTGAGCGCCTTGGCATCGATACCCAGATTTTTACGGGTCAGGTCGCCAATAACAGCCTTTACCTGGGTTTCGTCTGCTCCCCAGCGCTCGCGCAGCTGCTCGAGTTTACCCCGGGACTGCTCACGCACCAGCACATGCACAGTGCCCCCGCGTGCCAGCAGCTTCTCTACGAGAAATCGGCCAATAAATCCGGTGCCACCGGTCAGGAAATAATTCATCAATCGTCCACCCTGCTTGTTGCTCAGTTGTTGTCTATCCATGCCGGCCCCCATACGACTAAAGTCTTAGGTTAATCCGGAAACGCCGGCATTGTACTTAATTGCAACCTTCATGTACCGAACTTTTTTAGAGCTTTTACTCTGCAAGCCTTTGTTTTTAATAGAGCTATTACTCTAACTTTTCGCGCCAGAGCCTTTACCAGAGCCTTTAAAAGGCGTGCACGGTTCACCGACACAATGCTTTTGAGACTAGCACAGGAATGGCCGCCTGCCTGCCCAATTGCGGGATTACCACAAAGCAATGAAACACCCCGCCAGCAATGACATAATCGGGAACTTATCGCGCCTTTTGGCATCTTCCCATTTCACAGAAAAACCGACCGCCGGAATCCCGATCATGCAAAAAGACAACCCCAACGCGGAACGCTACATTTCCATTGCCCGAGCCTGCCTGAAGGCCATTAACGATACCGCCGGAAACGCCGGGGCCCGCGAGCAGAAAATTCAGGCGGTTTACGAAGCCATCGACAGCGCCTTTCGGGCCGAGTTTTCCGGTTACCGCCAGTCCCTTGTCATTATGGCAACCGTCCTTGAGCGCATTGCCTCCGGTCAGCTCGATGGTGAGAAGGCCGCTGATCTGGCTCGTAAGACCCTCGACCAGCAGCCGGAAAGTACCCGCAAAGCGCTGATGCACTGAACCCAGAACACAGCCACAGGATAACAGAGAGCCTATGAGCACCCGCATCGCCAGGAAACACCCAATGCAAAGCCAGATGATACGCCTGTTTGCCCTGCTCACACTCCTGCTGTTCAGCACCTTTACGCTTGCCACCCAGATTCCGGAAAAAAGCCCCAATGATGACAACCAGTACCGGTTCATCGAACTGGAGAATGGCCTGAAGGTCATCCTGGTTTCGGACAAGGAGGCAGACAAGGCAGCGGCCTCAATGAATGTGGCCGTTGGCAGTGGAGACGATCCGGAAAATCGCGAGGGGCTCTCCCACTTCCTGGAACACATGCTGTTTCTTGGCACCGAAAAATACCCGGCGCCGGGTGAATACCAGCAGTTCATCAAGAGCCATGGCGGCCAGCACAACGCCTTTACCGCATTCCAGGACACCAACTATTTCTTTGATATCCAGGCTGAATTTCTAGAACCGGCACTGGACCGGTTCGCCCAGCAGTTTGCGGCACCGCTGTTCACTGCCGAACTGGTGGACCGTGAACGCAATGCCGTCCATTCGGAGTTCAGCGCCAAACAGAAAGAAGATGGCCGCAGGTTCTATTCCGTTAAAAAGGCGGTCAGCAATCCGAACCACGCCTTCAGCCAGTTTGCCGTTGGCAATTTGAGCACGCTTGAAAACACCAACGACAACCCACTGCGCCCGGACCTCATCGAATTCTGGAAACAGCACTATTCCGCCAACCTTATGTCTCTGTCGGTTTACGGGCCGCAAACCCTGGACGAGCTGGAAACCATGGTGCGTGGGCGTTTTGACACCATCGAAAACCGCAATCTGAAACCCAAACGCCACATGGCCAGCCTCTTTGAGCAGGATACGCTCCCGGCCAAGGTAACAGCAGAAGCACTCAAGGATGTGCGAAGCCTTTCGCTGACCTTCCCTATCCCCTCGCAAGAGGACAACTACCGAACCAAGCCCGCCAGTTACGTGGCCAACCTGCTCGGCCATGAGGGGCCTGGCAGCCTGTTTGATGTCCTCAAACGGGCAGGCCTTGCCGAAAGCCTGTCTGCCGGCGTGGGAATGGACACGGGCGAAAACGCCACTCTGGAAATCAGCATCTCCCTGACTCCGGAAGGGCTGGGCCGACACCAGGAAATCCTGCCACTGGTGTTTGATTACATCGAAAAAATCCGCCAGAACGGCATCAGTGAGCAACGCTTCCTGGAGATGCAGAACCTGGCCCGCATTGACTTCCGGTTCCGTGAACAGGGCAGCCCACTGCATGAGGCCATGCGACTGTCCAGCCAGCTCATGGATTATCCGCCGGAGGACCTGCTTCGTGCGCCCTGGCTGGTTGAACGTTATGCGCCGGAGCAGTACCGGAGCATTCTGAACCGGCTGACGCCGGATAATGTCCTCGTATTTGTTCTGGCGCCAAACCCCGGGCTGGAAAACCCGAACCGCACCGATTGGTACGAGGTGGCCTGGAGCCGCGAACCACTGGACCCGAAGGCGTTGGCAACTCCGCAACTGCCGGAGCTTGCCGCCCAACTGCAATTGCCGTCGGCCAATCCCTTTATACCAGAAGACCTGGAGATGGTGCCGGGCCGCACCATGGCAAAGCCGAAATCACTGGGCTCACTCCGGGGTATGGAGATCTGGTTCGCCCGGGATACCCGGTTTGATACGCCCAGGGCCAACGTGTTCATCAGCCTGCGAACACCGGCCGCACGGGCCTCTGCCCGCAGCAATGTACTGACCCAGCTGCTGGTGGACTCCATCAACACCAACCTCAATGCCTGGGCCTACTCCGCCAGCCTGGCCGGCCTGGATTACAGCGTTTATCCGCACCTGCGCGGCATCACGGTTCGTGTGGGCGGTTACAACGACAAGCTGCACACCCTGATGAACCGGATCCTGCTTCAGGTAGCGGCACCGGAGCTGACCAGGCAGCGTTTCGACATTGCCCGGCAGAACCTGATCGACAGCCTGCAGAACAAGGCGAAAGACCGGCCGGTTGAGCAGACCTCTGAATTTGTCCAGACCTCCCTGATCGAAGGCGCCTGGAGTGCGCACGACAAACTCAGAGCGGCCCGGGAAGTGACGTTTGATGAACTGCTCTCGTTCTCTGAGGCAGCATTCTCCCAGGTAGACCCGGTGATGCTGGCCCACGGTAATCTCACAGAGGCTTCGGCCCTCAATCTGGCCCGACAGATCGACGCCATGGTCCTGAGAAACACCGAAAACGTGCGGGTAACACGCAGCCAGGTGCGCCAACTGCCGAAGCGGGAAACCGCTGTTTCACTGACCGTAGACCACCCGGACACCGGCTACACGCTCTACATGCAGGGAGACAGCACCAGTTTCCGGGAGCGGGCCCGCTTCCGCCTGCTGGCGCAGATTATCAGCAGCCCCTTCTACGAGGAGATCCGAACCCGCCGCCAGCTCGGCTACATCGTTTACGCCACTCCCTATGAAATGCTGGAAACCCCCGCACTGGGCTTTGTGGTGCAGTCACCGTCCGCCTCACAAACCGAGATTGACCAGGCGGTAACGGAATTCTCCAAAGAATTCGCAAACACGCTGGCCGGGCTGACCGATGAGCGGCTGAACCAGGAAAAACAGGCCGTGATCAGCGAACTGCTGGAACAGGACCGGCAACTGGGCGAGATCTCCAGCCGTTACTGGCGCGAAATTGATCGTGGTGCGGAAAGCTTCAACTCCCGGGAACAACTGGCCGAGGCGGTGAAGAATGTCCGTCTGCAGGAGCTCCTGGACAGCTTCCGGAAAGCCGCACTTAAGCGGGAACAGTCACTTCGTGTGGTCACCGGTGGCAACGGCCTGCAAGCGGACCAGGCCCTGGGCAGGTTGGCTGAACTGCCGCCAGTGCCCACCAGCTGACAGCCTCAGCAGGTACGGAGAAAACGGGCCCAGTCTCCGGGCTCGTCGACATCCCAGCGGGGCTCCAGCAAGACATAGCTGAGCCCTGCAGCATCAAGCCGTTCACAGGTTTGGGTCAGAACATCCGGCGAACCCCAGGCAATGTTATCCAGCATTCCCTCGGCTACCCGTGAAGCGCCAATCAGGACATAACCGCCATCATCAGACGGCCCCAGCACAACATCGTAATCCGCCAGACTGGCCACCGCCTTGCGGGCGTAATCCGGATCTACTGAGGGGCAGTCACTGCCAACCACCAGGGCCCTGTCATAGTCGCGAAGGGATTGGCTGAGCGCCGCGTACATTCTTTCCCCGAGCGTACTGCCCTGCTGCACCCCCTGAACCAGCCCCGCACCGTTCACTTCTTCAAGAATGGTGGCGGCTTCCCCAGGCCGGTCATCCACCGGCCGATCCCACCAAAATTCCACCGGGTAACCGGTGGTGCAAAGGTTATCCAGAACCGCCAGTGTGAGCCTTATATGGGCTTCGAGCGCACCTATCGCGCCCAATTCCGGCATCAACCGGGTCTTGACCCGACCGGCTTCCGGCCACCTGGCAAACTGGAGAAATACCGCCGAGGGAGGGTTACTTTGAGCCATCACGGACATCCGACCGGTAGACTTGGGCCAGCGACTCCGGCGATTCACCGCGCCAATACCGCCAGCGCAACCACCACATCAGGAAAATCGTCCGCCAGGCACCGTGCGCTTCCCACCGGCGGCTATCGGTAACGACAGGTTCCTTTATACAGAAGGGACGGGACACCAGGCAAAGACGGCGTGAAAACTCCACATCTTCCATCAAAGGCATGGGATGAAAACCCGCCAGCGCCTCGAATGCATCCCGGCGTACAAAGATCGCCTGATCGCCGGTGCAGATACCGGTCAGGCGAGAGCGCTGATTCATAAACCAGGCAATCACCCGGAACGTCGGCCGCTGGCCACTCAGGCGCACACTAAACCGGCCCCAGGCACGGTGCGAGCGGGCAAATTCCACGAGATGACCCAGGGCATTGTCCGGAAGGCGGGTGTCTGCATGCAGGAAAAGAAACACGTCCCCCTTGGCAACAGCCGCACCGGCATTCATCTGCACCGCCCGGCCCTTCCCGGAAACCACCAACCGGTCACACAGAGGCCTGGCCAGTTCGGCGGTGCGATCACTGCTGCCAGCATCCACCACAATAACCTCATGCCCCCGAACGCGAATTGGCTGCAAAGCCCGGAGCGTATCCGTAACGCTCGCAGCCTCCATCCAGACCGGGACAATCACGCTCAACGAGAAAGGGTCAGGCAAAACGCACTCCGTAAAATTCACCGAATCAAGGCTGCACCTTGAGCCTAAGGGCGCAGCCCGCTATCATACCGCCCTTCTCGCGATAATGCCCCCGTAGCTCATCCGGATAGAGCGTCCCCCTCCTAAGGGGAAGGTAGCAGGTTCGAGTCCT